>Ga0265293_10001534_pt1 | contig 50102 bp, 52 predicted proteins | sample Munlanlewell138R_FD_192505 | JGI IMG/M metagenome (GOLD analysis project Ga0265293, IMG submission 192505) | Leachate microbial communities from a municipal landfill in Southern Ontario, Canada - Leachate well 138R | ecosystem: Engineered > Solid waste > Landfill > Unclassified | place: Canada... | reverse complement strand
TTGACTTTGTTTCGATTAATCAGGAAAATCACAACTGCACTGCCGAGGTGGTGAAACTGGTAGACGCAGGGGACTCAAAATCCCCCGGGCTTCGGCCCTTGCGGGTTCGATTCCCGCCCTCGGTACAACGCTCTAAACCCTTCGCGAGAAGGGTTTTTGTATTTCAACTCAAAATCTCCCGTCCGCCGGCCGGCGGACTTGCGGGTTTCCCCGACGGATGGTACGAAACAAACCTCTCATGAGAATGAGGGGTTTGTGTTATTCCTGCGCAATTATTTCAATGCATAAAAATAGGAGGAATGAGGGGGAAATACAATTGAAAATGTAATGAAGACCCGCCATAAGCATAGAGGACCTTCGAATATTTGGATAGAATCAATAAAACCCGTTCATCAAAAAACGGGTTTGTATTTATTATAAGGCTGAACGCTCAGACGCAGAACAGGATATAGCGCATGACATCCAGAATGCTGCCGCATTCAAAGCGGACCGTGGTGGGGCTGAGCAGTTTTGCGCCCGGATAATGGGAGGAACGGTAAGCGGAAGCGTGGCGGGTGTAGCGGACATCCAGAATAAAATGCTCCGGGATCTTCTGTACATACTGTTTCAGTTCCTTGCGAAGGGCTTTTTCCACGCCGGCGCGGATCTTTTCCACGGCCAGGTCCGGATGAATGGCCCAGGTGGCATTCCCGACGCCCCGGTTGGTGGCAACGGTCTCGATCAGGGGATCGTTCGCCTTGACACGTTTGCATAAACCCGCATCCCCGGAACAGAAGACTACGGGGACCTGATGCGAACGCGCGACCAGAGCATGGAGCAAAAATTCGGAACAGAGCTCGCCGTTCAGTTGCATTTCGGAAACCAGGTTCGAGGACATGGTATGCGAAAGGGGATTATCTCCCGAAGCGGAAGGGGAGTGGTAGCCGATAAAGGCGGCGGCGTCAAAACCCTCTTCAATTCCCCAGACCATGGAATAGGGATGCCGGCTCCAGGAACGGATCAGCTGCACCTGTTTCGGAAGTTCGGACGCCAAAATGTTTCGGCCGCTGTCATGCGCGTCCTTGACCACGATCTCTTTCGCGCCGGCGGCAAGGGCGCCTTCGCAGGCCGCAAGGACCTCCCGGGTCATTTGCTTGCGGAATTCCGCATAATCGGGATGGCTTTTGTTGGTCTCGTCCCAGTTGTTGATCCCGGTGACGCCCTCAATATCCGCAGAAATAAAGAATCGCATTACTTGTCCTTTTTGGATTTTGGCTCTTCGAGGTCGTCCAGTTCCAGCTCGTCATCAAAATCCAGGTCCGGTTTTTTCAGCAAAATACGGTCCAGCAGGAATTTGGTGGCGATCCCCAGCGCACTGAGGATCAGGCCGGCGATAAGCAGTTTTTTTCCTGTTTTCATTTTTTATTCCTCCCCATATTCACAGGAAAATATAACAGTAATTCAGGGAAATTCAAATTGAAATAGGGGATTTTCTCGCAGTCCTCATTGGGCGCCCGGCTGCTTCGCGGCAGAGCGACGCTGCGCTGTTTTTCTTCACAGATCAACGGATGCAGGATTTAAGGCCGCAGCTGAATCAATAACAATTCGCTTCTGTGCGTAAGGAACATGATAATTTTACTGCGGAATGTTCAGCGGAAATCTATAAATTGAGACTCTTTCCCTCTTCGTCCAGCACCTTGCGCAGGGCGCCGTCGTATTTGGCCAGGCGCTTGCGTGCGGTATCGGCATCGATGTTCAGCAGGACCATGACCAGAGCGGTCTTCACGCTGCCGTTCGCTTTTTTCAGGGTCGCCATACCGGTGTCATAATCGACATCCGTGCAGTGCCGGATAATGCGGGCGCCGCGGTCCCAGAGCTTTTTATTGGTCGTCATCAGGTCCACCATCAGGTTACCGTAGGTCTTGTTCAGCTTGACCATGGCCGTGGTGGTGATCATGTTCAGGATCAGCTTGGTGGCCGTGCCGGCCTTGAGACGGGTGGACCCCGTCACGATCTCGGGACCGACAACAGCCTTGATCATAATGTCGATATCAGGTGTTTTTTCAAATTCGTTGCAGACCAGCAGTCCGGTAGTGGCACCGATCTCTTTGGCGCGTTTAAGAGCGGCGTGCACGTAAGCCGCCATCCCGCTGGTGCTAATGCCTAGAAGGCAGTCGTTTTCCGTCAGGCCGCGTTCCCCAACCACCGCAAAGCCGGCATCGAAATCGTCTTCGGCACCTTCCACCGCAGTGACCAGCGCGGACAGTCCGCCGCACATGATGCCCTGGACCAGCGTATTGGGTGCGGAAAAGGTTGGCGGGATCTCCGATGCGTCCAGCACGCCCAAACGGCCGCTGGTGCCGGCGCCCACGTAAAAGAGACGGCCGCCTTTTTTCATCGCTGCGACAACCTTATCGACAAACTGTTCTATCTCCGGAATGGCCTTTTCGACGGCAAGCGGGACCTTTTGATCTTCCCGGTTCATCGTAACGAGCACCTCACGGGTGCTCATTTGATCGATATCCTTGCTGGCCAGATTCTGCTGTTCGGTTGTTTTGTCGCTGATTTGTCGCATAAATTCCCTTTTTTTATCCTTCAAAAACGCTTATTATTTTACTATGAAAATAACTTTTTTACAAGCGATAAAATGCAGATGAAAAGCATTCGGGTTTTATGCCCTTTTCTGATCATGGCGGTTTTTTCGGGAGCTCAGGAACTCCCGCAGCGATTTGATTTGCGCGGGATCGGGGACGATAATTACGTTACATCCGTAAAAAGCCAGCAAGGCGGAACCTGCTGGACCCATGCGGTAATGGCTTCCATGGAAAGCAATCTGCTGCGCCGGGGGAACTGGCCGGAATACGAGTCCGATCCGGAGCTGGATCTCTCGGAATACCATCTGGACTGGTGGAACGGCTTCAATACTTTTTACAATCGCGATTTTGGTTTTGAAACCGAACAGGGCCTGCAGGTCCATTTCGGCGGCGATTACCGCGTTGCCGCCGCCTATCTTTCCCGCGGCGACGGCGCCGTACGGGACCGCGACGGACAATCCTTCGATCCGGCGCCCGCCTTTCGCGACAGCAGCTATCGGCGCTACTACCCGCGCAGGATCCGCTGGTTCACTCTGGACGATTCCCTGAGCAATATGGCGGTCCTGAAACGGCAGATCATGGAACAGGGAGCGGTCGGGACCTGCATGTATGTTGGGGCCGATTTTCCCCTTGATACGACAAACGGCAGCTTTTACCAGCCGCCGTCGGACCCGAACGATCCGAACCACGCCATCACAATAGTGGGTTGGGACGATTCCCTGCAGACGCCCGCAGCCCTGCCCGGAGCCTGGCTTTGCAAAAACAGCTGGGGAAGTTCCTGGGGCGCGGAATGGAACGGAGAGGGTTACTTCTGGATCTCTTATTACGATAAACATGCCGCCCGGCACCCGGAAATGGGCTTTGTCGCCTTTCAGGACGTGGAAGCACTGCGCTACGATACGGTCTATTGCCACGATTACCACGGCTGGCGGGATGCGATGGATATTCGCGAAGCGGCCAATGTGTTTGCCGCTACCGGCCGCGATACGGTGAAAGCGATCAGTTTCTATACGCTCGCGGACAGCGTGACGGCGAATATCGGTATCTGCGGGTCCCGCGCCGCAATGCTAAACCGGGAGTATGCACCCTCACAAACGGAATTCCTGGAATTCCGCGGATTCCATACGGTCGAACTCGACAGTTCCTGGGTTACGGTCCCCGGAGATTCATTTTTTGTCGCCCTGCATTTGGATCGCGGCGGGCAGGCCTGCGACCGCAGTTCCACGGTGCCGGTGCTGCTGGATGTTCCGTACATATACAGCGTTCCCCTTCAGGAAGGCTTTGTGCCCTCACATGCAGCTCCCGGAGAAAGCTTCTATTACCTGAACGGCGAATGGCGGGATCTTTACCGGGAGGACAAGAGCGCGAATTTCTGTATTAAGGCGCTGGCAACTCACACCGTTTCCAGGGCTGTTCCCGATTATCCGGAAGGACCTTATCTTCGGGGTCTGTATCCCAATCCGCTTTCCGGAACGGGCTGGCTCGATATCGATATTCCACAGGCAGCCTCCCTGCGTATTGAAGTTTGCGACCTGCGGGGAAAACGTGTCCGCATTCTTAGCGAGCGGATTTATGAAGCCGGACGCCACGGTATCCGCATCGATGTTTCCGGCTTGTCACAGGGGCTTTATCTTTGTATCTTAAGATATGAAAATCATGCTGCGGAAGCGTTGAAAATGATTGTGATCCGATGAAAAAATGCCTTTTTCTGCTCATGACGGTATCCCTCCTTGCGGGGAACGTATACGAATACGAATTTCGTTTTCCGGGGGCGGAGTTTGTCCGCGAAAAAGATCATTTCAAGCTCGAAATTCCGGGCTGTATGCAGCACGGGAGCGAGGCGGAACCCCTCTTGCCCAAATATCCCCTGATGCTTTTGCTGCCGCCGGGCGAGACCCTGGAGTCGGCGGAACTGATCGTGCGGGAAACAGAGGAACTTCCGCTGATGCTGCCCCTGCTGCCCAAACAGCCCGACCGCCCCTATTCCGAAGGAGCCCTGGGAGAATTCCGTAAAGACACGGCGGTATACCGGCAGGCGATCTATCCGGTCCCGGAACTCCGCACGGCCGTTCTGCGCTACCGCGGCGCGAATATTGTCAGCGGACAAATCTCCCCCCTTCGCTATTTTCCCGCATCCGGAAGTGCCACGCAGATCCGAAGCGCAACTCTGCAGATATGCACCAAAGCCGCTCCGGAATCCCTGCACCTGAAAAAACGGGACAGAGATCTGCTGGCGGCCTTGCTGCAGAATCCGGAGACGCTTTCTGCCTACAGCATCAATGAAGATGAAACGGAACATTTGCTGATCATTACTTCCAACGATTTTGCCGCGGAATTCGATACCTTAATGGATTTCTATACGCGCTGGGGAATACGCCCGGAATTGCTGACCCTTGACGATATAGAGCTTGAGGGTTTCCAGGGCCGCGATATGCAGGAAAAGATCCGCAATTCCATCTGGAACCGTTACCTGGAAAAAGGGCTCGATTATGTTTTATTGGGAGGCACCAGCAGTATTGTGCCGCATCGGGGATTGTCCTGCTCGGTAAATTCCGGCGGAACGATCTACAGCTCGGACAATATTCCCGCGGATTTGTATTACGCCGCCCTGGACGGCGACTGGGATGCCAATGGGAATGGTATCTTTGGAGAGTATAGCGACAGCAGCGGTTTTGATGAAGCCGATCTGCTGCCGGAGCTGGCCGTGGGACGGATGCCGGCCGCAAACATTTCAGAACTGCAAAATCTGATCGCCAAGAGCATGCGCTATCAGGGCGAACCGGTAGTTGACGATCTGGATAAACAGATATTTTTCGGAGAGTTTCTTTACAACGATCCGGAATCCTGGGGCGCCGATTACCTGGAACTGCTCATCGGCGAACGCAGCGACAACGGCTACACCACGCAGGGCATTCCGCCGCATATCCGGGTTACGAAATGGTACGACAAAGACAGCACGGATATGTGGAGCCGGGAAACGGTCGTGTATGAGCTGAAAAAAGGACAGTCCTTTTTGCATCACGACGGTCACGCCGATATCGATTATTTGATGAAATTTAACACAAGGGATATTGATGTTTACGATTTTGCTATCGTAAACGGTGTCGACAATATCAATCCGCTGATTTATACGCACGGCTGCAATTGCGGCGCTTTCGACTATCCGAATTGTATCGGCGCACGGCTGGTCAACGATCCGGGCATCGCCGTCGGCGGCGTCTTTAACTCCCGCTACGGTTGGTTCAACGAAGGCAGTACCGAAGGACCGTCCATTCACTTGCACCGGGAGTTCATGAACGCCCTGTACAATCTGGATGTCCACGCCCTGGGCTGGGCGCACACGGTTTCCCGCATTGCCACGGCGCCCTGGGTCACCGCCGCAAACCAACATGAACAAAATGCGCTGCGCTGGACCTTTTATACCCTCAATATTCTCGGAGATCCGCTGATGCGCATCTACCGCGATACGCCCCGGCAGGCTTCCTTTAGCGTTGATTTTTCGGATATATCGGCAGGCAGGCTGGCTTTTGCCCTTTCGGATGCGGGCACTCCGCTGGAAGGCGCAGCCCTGACCCTGCTGACAGACGAAGGAGAGATCCTGGCTCACGGAAAAAGCGATGCTGCGGGTCTCGTGCAAATGCAGCTTCCCGATGTTCCGCAGGAAGGGGATCTGCTGCGCTGCCATTTCCGTTCCGGCGACCATCTTCCGCTGGACACCCTGATCGAAATTCAAAGCAGCGGAACGGAGATCATCCCGCTGGATTTTACGCTGGAAGCTTACCCGAATCCCTTTAATCCGGAAACACGATTGCATTTTACCCAACCGCAGAACGCTGATCTGCTTCTGCAGATCGTTGACCTGCGCGGGCGCCATGTGGAAACCCTGATCGAAGGATATCGCGATTCCGGCAGCTACGAACAACTGTTCCGGGCTGCGCATCTGCCTTCCGGACTGTATTTTGCGGTTCTGAAAAGCGGGGAAAAACAAATGACAAAAAAATTATTGCTAATACGTTAAGTATAGGGAGCTAAGTTATGCATACGCCTTTTTTGACCGGTAAGAACGTTGATCTCTGTCCCATTGACGCCCCCGATCTGGATCTGTTGAAAAAAGGCTACAACGATCCCGAGGTGCGGGATGCCATGTTCATGTATTTTCCGCTGAATGAAAAAGAGGTGGAGCAAAAGATCGAGAATATGGCAAAACACGAACATGCGGTGCAGCTGATGATCGTGGATAAGGCCGAAAAGAAAAACGTGGGGCATATTGCTCTGGTCCGGCCCGACTGGGTCAGCCGCATGATGACCTTTTATATCGTATTGCTGGACAAATCGGCCTGGGGGAGAGGCCTGGGCAGCGAAGCCACCCGGATGATGGTGGATCACGGTTTCCGGATGCTGAACCTGAACCGCATTCAGCTGCACGTCAATGCGGAGAATGAAGCGGCCAAAGCCGTTTACCGGAAGATCGGCTTTAAGCATGAGGGTACTTTGCGGCAGGCAATGTATAAAAACGGCCGTTATTACGATTTCTGGCTCATGGGTCTTCTGGCAGAAGATTACCTGAAGCGATCAACATAAAAAATTGTGTATTTGTTGGATTGACCTTTGTTTTTTATTGACTATGTTATTATAAAATGATTAACTTTATGATAGAAACAGAAAGGGATGTGATATGAAAATGAAACAAAGGTTCTTGATCGGCATGATCTTCACTGTGCTGTTCTCGCTTTTTACGCTTGCATCGGAACTGCCGGGGTATTTGTCTCAGCGCCTGGCATCTTCAAAATATACCCATAATAGCGGATTGCTGAAAACGCAGACGGATAAAAGGTCGCCGCTGAACACTTCCGGAACAAAAATGCGCCTGGACCAGGAAGTTGGAAAAATGCTTGATCTTTCTACAGACATTTGGCATTACTATGTCAATAATCTTTATACCTACGATGATGCGGGGAACATGCTGACCAGCATCATGCAGATCTATGACGACAGCACCCAGCTGTGGGTTAATCATGAAAAATCCATAAACACCTATGACAACCAAAACAATCAGCTGAGCGAGACTATTCTGATGTGGGATGAAGAGGGTGAATATTGGTCTGAAAATTACATGAACGAATACTCCTATGATGCAAACGGGAATGTCACCGAAGAGATGATCTATTATAATTATACCGACACCCTCGAGCTAAACGGCCGTACGCGTTACATCTATAACAGTTCAGGACAGCAGATCGAGCGTTATGACGATGTCTGGGTCGACAGCAGCGCTACCTGGACAGAAAGTTCAAAAGGTGTTCAAAGCTACGATGTCAACGGGAATAATACCGGTTACATTCAGTACTACTGGTACAATGAGAACTGGGATCCTTCGCATCAGATCGAAATGAACTATGACGAACAAAACCGTATGACGGAAGAGATCTATTCGTACTGGAACGGTACCGCATGGGTTTCAACCACCTTATATTCTTACGAGTACGGCGAAGGTCCCGACCCGCTCGCGGCCATCAATCACTACTGGGATTCCTATACCACCAATGATTGGGTGGCCGGCAGCAAGGAAGATTTCAGTTATGATGCGAACGGAAATCAAATCCGCACCGTAAATTCCAACTGGGATGACGCCTGGGTCGAGATATCGAAATTTGAGATCGTTTTCGATACCACCCGTAGCTGCGACGAACTGATCCTGCCGTCCTGGTTCCAGATGATGCCGCGTCCGGACCGCAATATGCGCGTTAATGAGGGACATTTTCAAAAAGACGGCGAAAACTGGGTAAAAACCTACGACAATGATTTCTTTTATACGGAAGTCGCCATGACCGGGATCCGGGTACAAACGGGAACGCCTTTCCGGGTTTATCCCAACCCCACCGGGAATATCCTCTACGTCAATCCCGGAAACGCCTTCGCTTATAACCTTGAGATCTTCAATGTTGCCGGCAGGCGCGTTATGCAGCACCACAAAACCGGCTTATCGGAATTTTCCATGCAGGATCTGCCGCGCGGCGTTTACCTGGTCCGTATTACGCCTTTCGGACAAATGCCGCAGACGCAGCGGGTCATTTTAAAATAAGATACTCGCATTCAGCAAATACGAAAAGTCCCGTTTTTTACGGGACTTTTGTGTTTTGGATACATCAGCAGCCCTTATAAAGCCTTCAGGTTTTTTGTTACCGTGCATTGCGCCGACTTTTTTATATTGCCTTTCCAGAAATTACTTATTATAATAACAAGCTTTTTCATGGCGAAGTAGCTCAGTCGGTTAGAGCAGCGGAATCATAATCCGCGTGTCCGGGGTTCGAATCCCTGCTTCGCTACACCCCCTGTTTAGAGACCACAATGCCGGGCTTTCGCAATCTGTTTGTGAATTTTTACACATTCGGAAAGCGCGGACTTATGGCGCATATCGGGAAATTAACGCAAATTTGACGAGTTTGCTGATCCTTACCCTTGGTCTGCAGCCGATAAAGAAGCGGGAAACTTACCTGTCTGGAAAAGCGATTTGCTTATCTTGTCGCATCCTGCCACAGGGAAATGCATTTCTTATGTTTCTGCATTAAAATTTGTTTGATTTTATGCAGAATTGACTAAATTTACACCTGAGTGTAAGATTATCAAATTAAACAAGGAGTGTGTTATGAAACGTTGGTTATCGATCCTACTGATAGGCATAGCCATGATACCGCTGCTTCATGCCTATGAATATAAAAAGGTCAACCATTATCAGATGGGTCCCGGGACCTATTACTCCTATTACGAAGAAAAAACCCGGCCCTGGGCGCTGTATGTTGTGGAAATTGATATTACGAACCCTTACGTCAATATTGAAACCGCCAAAGGCGGCAATCGCCTGCTCTCCCGCGATATTCCCAGCAACATGAGCAAAAGCAACAATTATGCGGGTCATCGCGTCATTTCCGCCATCAATGGCGATTATTACCACACCAGCGGGGAATACCTGAATGCACCGGTCACTTCGCAGGTTATGAACGGACAGTTTGTCTGGGGATTCAGCAACAACCGTTCCGCTTTTTCTTTCAATGAAGACAAAAAACCGCATATCATCAATCCGCAGTTTACCGGTGCGCTTTATGCCAGCGACTCTTCCGGCCTCTGGTTTTCCTATCCGCTGAGCAATGTCAACTTTACCCGCGGCACCGATCAGATGGTGTTTTATAATCGCTATAAGGGCGCTTCGACAGGGACGAATGTATACGGTTTCGAATGCCAGGCCAATCCCATTGACGACTGGATCGTCAACGATACTGTCCGCGCCGTGATCGAATCGCGGGTCAGCGGTGTCGGAAACATGGCCATCCCGGACGGCAAGATCGTGATCTCCGGTCACGGGGCGGCGAACACTTTTATGAACAACTACCTGCAGATCGGCGATACCGTAAAGATCGTACAGGGCCTGGCGAATAACCTCCCGCGCCTGACGCAATTGGTCGGCGGCGGTCCCCGCATGCTCCAAGACGGGGTGGACGTGGTTGCCGCATCCTATCCGAACGAGGGTATCGGATCGGCGCATTGCTCCGACCGGCATCCGCGTACGGCTATCGGTTTCAACCAGGACAGTACCAAGGTCTATTTTGTCGTTGTGGACGGACGTCAGGCCGGTTTCAGCGTGGGAATGAGCCTTTACGAAATGGCCGCTTTTATGAAGGATGTCGGTATTGCGCATGCCGTAAATCTGGACGGCGGCGGTTCATCCAGCATCGTGGTCTGGAATTCTCAAATGAACAGCCCTTCGGATGGCAGTGAGCGCAGCGTATCCAACGGTGTTCTCTGCGTTTCCTCCGCACCCGATGACGGCGATCTAAAACATATTCAGTTCGTCCGCGACAGTATTGCCGTTTATAAAAAACAGACCATTTCTACAGGGCTGACCGGATGGAGCGAATATTATCACCTCCGCGGCTTCAGCGACTGGAATGCCCTTACGATCGACTACAATACGGCTATGGGCAGCTTTTCCGAAGGTAATTTTACGGCATCTACGACGCACGGAAATACCAAACTGGTGGCTACACTGAACACTGAAGGCGAAAGCGACAGTGTTCTGATCCATGTGATCGAGCTGACCGATCTTGAGATCAGTCCCAAATATGTGACAACCGACTCCAGCAAAACCATCCGTTTTTCCGTGGCTGCCAGAGATGAATCCGGCTACTTTTCGGTAATGAGCAGCGATATTTTCGAATTTGAGTTGCTGAATCCCGCCGTCGGCAGTATTAACGAACGGGTGGAATTCAAGGCCACTGCGTCCGGACAGACCGCTTTGCTTGTCAAATACGGCAACAATACCGACACGGCCTACATCAATATCGAGATCGGGGAAGGCGAAAGCGCTATCGACGAGGTCGAGGATATGAATGACTATACCGTGAGCGCCGATGAATTCATCGATTTGACACAGACGGGCTTTTTGCTGGTAGACCGTACGGAAGGCAGCGGCAGTAAGGCCATAAAAGTGGATTATTCCCATATAGGAACAGCTACCGACGGTAATATTTATTTGAGTGCCAAAGACCCCGTAACGATCTACGGACTTCCGTCGGAGATCCTGATTGACGCACTGGGTGACAGTGTTGCGCATTCCATCTATGTAACGCTCGAAGATGGCGAAGGAAAGGCTTATGAGGCAAAAGCCTCGACCAGTCTGCTCTACAACGACGACTACCGTACGCTTATCTGCCCCATGAATGCATTGCTGCCTTATGACCGTGCCGAGGTCTATCCGATGAAATACAAAGGTTTCCGCCTGCGTATCAATCGCAAGGCAAGCAGCGGCAGCATCTACGTCGACCGCGTCCGGGTGATCTATCCGACCTGGACATCCATCGAGAAAGATGTTAACATCCATCTGCCGGCAACCTTCAGACTTGAGCAAAATTATCCGAATCCTTTCAATCCCGAAACCCGCATCGGCTACAGTCTGACGAACAGCGAACGTGTGACACTGGATATCTTTGATATTCGCGGTAAATACGTTCAGACCCTGGTCTACGCCTATCAGTCACCCGGCAGCTATACAGTGCATTTCCGCGCAGATCATCTGCCGGCCGGCATCTATTACTACCGGCTGAGCGCCGGTTTGCAGACGGAAACAAAGAAGATGCTGCTGATCAAGTAAAACGTTCGGAACTTCAAAGAAAGGCGGATATCCCATGAAGCATTTTTCCGCAATGCTGGTTCTTGCACTAGGTTTTTCTGCGCTTTTTGCGGCAGCGCCGCAGCGCATAATCCTAAGTCCCTGCGAACAGTCCGAGAATAATATGGCATTGGCCTTCCGCTTTTACGAAGCGGTAGACAGCGGCAAAGTACAGTATACGCTCAATGCTCCCGACGTAAACCTGCATAAGCGCGCAGAAACCCTTTGCGTTGCCACTGAAAAAGTCTTTACCAATGCCGGTGATTCGGTATTGCATTATGTTTGTTCGATCCGGCTCAGCGATCTGCAGGAAGATAGCGAATACGCCTACCGCGTGGGTGACGGCAGGAACTGGTCGCCCTGGTACACATTTCGCACCGCAAAACGCGGATTTAATGATTTTACCATGGTCTATCTGGGCGATCCGCAGTGGGGTTTCGAAACCTATCTTCCGCGGCTTTACCAGCGGGCCATGCTGACCGCGCCGGATGCGGCTTTCTGGTTCCTGGCGGGCGACCTTGTCGACTATCCGTATCAGGATTGGCAATGGGATGCCTTTTTTCGGGGGGCTTCGCAAGCCTTTAGCCGCTATCCTGTTATCTCAGCCGTTGGCAACCACGCTTATCTCTGGGCTTATCGCGATCACCGCGATACTTTGCCACCCAACTGGCGTCCCCATCTGACCCAACCGGAAAACGGTCCCGAAGGACTGGAAGAGACCTGTTTTTATGTCGACTGGCAGGGCGTACGCTTTATTGTGCTGAACGGTAACGAGCAACTGGAAAAACAGGCGGAATGGCTGAAAGGCGTCCTGAAAAAGAATCCCAACCGCTGGACGGTCGCGGGTATTCATCAGGGTTTTTATCCCAGCGGTTATAACCGCGATTATCCCGAATACCGCAGGCTTTTTATTCCGCTGATGGAAAAATACGGAGTATCCATGGTCCTGCAGGGCCACGATCATGCCTATACCCGGACCTACCCCTTAAAAAAAGACAAGATCGTTGACGACCCTGCAAAAGGCATTGCCTATGTGATCTCGGTTGCCGGAGCGAAGCAATATCCCATTCAAAGCAAATTCGGGGATCTTTTTGCCGTGCAGAAAGCGGAATCCGAACAGTATTTTCAAACCCTGTCCTTTTATGCGGATTCCCTGGTTTACCGGAGTTATACCGTTAGCGGGGATTGCCACGATCATTATGTGATACGGAAGTAGCTATGCAGCTGCCGGACCAAAAAATAACGGATCCCATTCTTCTGCACGCGTTGGAGGAGGATATCGGCGGGGGTGACGTCACGGTGCAGGCTATGCGCGTTGACGCTCCCGCCAAAGCGCAGATCATCGCCAAAGAAGCCGGGATTGCCGCAGGGATCCCCATTGCCGCACGGGTATTTGAACTCCTGGACCCGAATCTGCAAATTGATCTTCATAAACAGGACGGCGAAAATCTTTATGCAAAAGATCTGCTTTTAAGTATCAAGGGAAAGGGCGCCTCCATTCTTAGCGCAGAACGCACGGCCCTGAATTTTTTAGGCCGCATGTGCGGAATTGCCACGCTGTCCGCCCGTTATGTTCGGGAACTTGCGGGTACCCGCTGCAAAATTTACGATACCCGAAAGACGCTTCCCAATCTGCGGGTTCTGGACAAATATGCCGTTACCTGTGGCGGAGCCGAAAATCACCGGCAGGGGCTTTATGATATGATCCTGATCAAGGAGAACCACATTCGCTGGGCAGGAGGTATCGACCGGGCTTTGCAGGCGGCGCTGCCCTTTGCCCGGAAACACGGCTTAAAGATCGAGATCGAAGTCACCGACCTTGAAGAATACCGGCGCGCCCTGAAGTACCCGGTGCAAACGATCATGCTCGACCATTTTACACCCGGGCAGATCCGTGAGGCGGTGGGGACGGAACACGGCGATATCCTTCTTGAAGCTTCGGGAAATATTTCGCTGGAAACCGTGGGTGACATCGCTCGCTGCGGTGTGGATATCATATCGGTCGGTGCGTTGACCCATTCGGCAAAGTGCCTGGACCTGAGCCTGCTTTTCCATGTCTGACGATACCCAAACATCGTTTTGTATATTTATCAGCGGCCCTACGGCCTCGGGCAAGACCGCCTTGTCCCTGGAACTGGCCGAATGGCTGCAGGCGGATATTATTTCCGCCGACAGCCGGCAGATCTACCGTGGCATGAATATCGGCACCGCCACGCCATCGGCGGAGGAACTGAAGCGGATTAAGCACTATTTTATCAACGAACGGGATCCGGATCAGCCCTTCAGTGCAGGAGAGTTCGGCCGGCTGGCACGGGAGCTTATCGACCGCAGTATGGCGGCCGGGAAAAATCTGATTATCTGCGGAGGATCCGGGCTCTACCTGCAGGCGGTCTTTGGCATGATCGCAGAGGGCCTGCACAGCGACGAAACCCTGAGGCGGCAGATCCGTGAGAAGGCAGAACGGGAAGGCTGGGACGCGCTCTATGCCGAACTGCAGCGCCTGGATCCGGAGCTGGCCGCCGGTGTCGACGCAAGAAATCCCAAACGCATCAGCCGGGCACTGGAGATCTGCTATGCCGGCGGGAAAAAAGCTTCGGAGATCTTTGCCGAACAGGAACGGAAATTCCCATATCCCTATCTGCATATCGGACTGGATCCGGAGCGTCCTCTGCTTTACGCCAATATCAATACCCGTGTCCGGCGTATGATCGAAGAAGGGTTGCCAGAGGAGGTGAAAGCGCTTTTGGAACGGGGCTGTTCGCCGGACCTGAATGCCCTCAATTCCGTGGGGTACAAGGAGGTCATCGCGTATCTGCAAGGGAAATACGATCTGGAAAAGGCAATTGAGGAAATCCAGAAAAACACCCGCCGCTTTGCCAAACGCCAGATTACCTGGTTTCGTAAATACGCGCCGGACCTGATCATTTCCTACGGGGAAAAGGAAAGCTTTGAAGATATTCTGCAGCGGGCGAAAGATATGATCAAAATGAATTTTTCAGTTTGCTGAACGGGATTATTCTCTTTTTCGATATAATTTTATAAAAAACACCCCGTTTTTCCATCTCTCCCACACACCCAATCTCTCTGGAGCGTTTCTATTTTTTCAAAGATGCTTCTCTCATGCGACCGGCATCTTTTTTCCCGATCTTCTCGATGCGGTATGCGGGTCCCTCGGAGGGGAGGGTCTTGTGCATGGCATTCGCTTTCAGGATACCGCTGTCAGCCGTGCCGGTTTTGGAAAGTTTTCCCATTCCCAGGGAAGTAAAGATGGTGGGGAATTCATAGATCCAGGTAAAATCGGCCGCACAACCTTCGGTATCGTAGAATTCGTAGGCAAAAAGTGCGCTGTCCGGATGGGGATCGCCGGCTTCGATGCGCATATCCCAGCGCTCTCCGCCTTCGGCTTTCCAGACATATCCCTCATTAGGATAAAGAATGGTATTTGCACCCAGCTTATCCTCGCCCCAGGTATCCGCGGTGCTGGGACTGATAAAGACGTAATAAACAGCGCGATTGGGATGGATGTTGTTCACCTGGATCTCGCAGGCGTCCGGGATCAGCTCAAAACGGCGTCTTTCACCCGGGAACCAGGTTTTCACTTCATGCCGGGTAAAAATGTAACGGCCTTCATAATCCAGAATGACATCTCCGTCGGCAGCATGCATAGCCCGGATGCTGTCGCCACCCGCAAAATAATGATAGAAGGTATTTTCATAACGCAGGATAGCGGAATCGACAGAAGTGTTGATAAAGCTGAGATCGGCCTGCTGGGGATGAATACGGTGAACGACGACATCCCCGTTGGAGACCGCGATGCTTTCATTGTAATTGCTCAGCCAATCGCCGCTTGCGCTAACCGGTATCTGATTGATAATTCCCCGGCTCACAGAGACGGTGTAAGTGTCTGTGGTATCACCGGGCAGCAGGACTTCATCGGCATTGTGATTGACGCTGAGCAAAATGGTGCCGGGCGTGTTGTTGTTGACCCGGATGTAAGCTTCGCCGCTGCAGGCTGCCAATACCAGCAGGATCACCAGAAATATCAAATTTGCGTATTTCATGCTTTTTCCTTTGCTTTTTCCCCCATTTCACATACGGCGCCAATACCGCCGCGGATATTATAACGGGTCTTAACGTAGAATGTTCTGGGTATTAATATTTTTTTCAGATCCCGGTAAATGCGGTCTGTCATGTCTTCCTGATATATGCCGACATTCCTGAAAGAGAGAAAATAGTATTTCAGGGATTTTAGTTCGATGATCCGGTCTGCAGGGCTGTAAACAATATCGATCTCCGCAATGTCCGGCAATCCGCTAAAGGGGCAAAGTGCGGAAAATTCGGGGTAATTCAGACGGATGATCTGCTCCCCGCCCTTGTAAGGCAGTGTTTCCAGCAGATCCGTGCGGATCTTGTCTGCAGTCTCAAATGCCAGTGTCAGTCCTTCCGCTTTCGGCATAACGCTTCCTTTCGTGATCTTCCGGAATGTATAAAGTGGCGGGCTTTTTTCAAACCAAATATTTATGGAAACAAAGTAAGGTCAGAAAGAATAATCCGGTTTCTCTCCGGCATTCTTGACTTAAGTGCCTGAAGAATAATTTTCAGTCCTCGCCGGAGAAAAGATATTGATGCGATCCGCAAATACCTTTTCAAAGGGCCTTCAACATCATCAAACATATTTACGTACGATAAAAAAAGCCGCATTTCTGCGGCCCTTTATTTTTGAGGGAGGTCTTGTTTTACAGATCTACGAATTTGTAGGAAAGCGTATCGCTGTCGACATTCAGGATCAGATAGCTGGGGTCTTTTTCCTTGTCTTGCAAGGCGTCCAAGATCAAAAATTCCGTGTTGCCGAGGCTTCCGGTGTTCCGTTCGTGGTCATGGCCGCTGATGACCATGTTCACATCATGACGCAGACAGAGCTCCGTGAGGTATTGCAGCTCTTCAACAAAGGGATTTGTCGCTGTCATGCGGCGGATACGGAAAAAATTCGTGTGGGTAAACAAAACGCAGTTCCGGTATTGCGCTCGTTCGTTCTCCAGGGTTTCTTTCAGCCAGGCCAGCTGTTTGCTTCCCATGGTGGCGGCGCCATTATCCAGACAAATATAGAGGTCGGAATCATTGGGTGTATGTACGGTAAAAAGGTAGGTACTGCTGCCGAAGAGTTCGTAGTATTGTTCCCAGCCGTGGAAATACAGATCGTGATTGCCCGCAATGGGAAAGGTCGGCAAAACGCCGGCCGGCGGCAGCTGGCGCTCAAAAATATAAAAATCCTCATCATTACCGGTCGTGATGTCTCCGGCCATCACGGCTCCGGCCGCTTCCGCGGCGATGGCGGCATCCAAAAAGAGGTTCAGGTTCACCGTGTCGCCGACATGTGTATCGCCCATGACAAAGAGATCGTAACGGTCCTGCGGCACGCTGATGGATTTGTAGGGATGTTCGGCATTCCAGGCCATGGACTGCTCAAAGCGCTGGTCCACAGTCTCGTAGGGCATTACAAAGCCGCGGAATTCAAAAACATCGCATGCGCTGAACAGCAGGATTAAGGTTAGCAAAAGGGTAATTTTTTTTATTAGAGTTCCCATAGTACCCCCAAGCGGAAGAAATATCCGAAATAATTGGCGCTGATATTAAAGACCCCTGCCTGTTTGTACCAGAATTCCGCGTACAAATCCAGTCCGGATGCAATTTCCGCATTTCCATGCAGCAACAGCATGGGATTCGTTTCCTGGTTCATCAAAAAATAGTCCAGATTGGTCACGGCGATGCCGGCATTCCAGAAATTATCTTCCGATTTCAGATCATAGCCGATGCGGTAGAGCAGATTCCAGTTTTCGCGAATAAGGGTCCCGGCGCCTTCGGGGTAGTCCTGTACGGCCTGCCGGGTAAGCCGGAAGGCCCGGAAGCCGTTCCCGAACATAAAATGGAAATGCCGGTAATCGGTCTCTGCCAGCAGCCCCCAGCTGTTCTCGTATTGCAGATCGGAATACGGTCTGTGCAGAAAAAAAGCAGCGACTTCAAAAGGGAATTCCCGGATCGCCATTGCCTGGCTAATTCCCAAATTCAGTCCGCTAAAATGCCGTGGAACCTTGCCGAACAACTCGAATTGTAGCCCGGCGCTGAATTCCGTATCTTTCAACCGGTACTGTACTGCGGCGGCCGAACGCAGGTACATGCCCTCAGAGGCATTGTGGGCGCCGGCTTCCGCTCGCACTGACAATTGCCATTGTGCCGGAAGCATCCGGGGCAGAAGCAGGGCAAGGAGCAGGAAGAAAATCATGATGCTGTTTTTGTGTTTCATATTCACTCAATTTTCAATATCGCTTTTATATGTCCTGCGATCACGAATGATCCCGGTATTCCAGAAGCTGGATCTCAATTCCATCCGGGTCTGTAAAAAAGGAGAAACGGACGGCGGCATTCGCCAAGACGGGTCCGCGCAGCAGGGGATAGCCGGCGGCTTCCATCATTGTTGTTGCCTCATCAAGGGATTCAACCCGAAAACCAAGGGAAAAGCCGCTTTTTTCCGGCGCATTGCCGCCCGCTTCGATCAATTCGATACTTGGCTGATCCGCTTTGCCCAGGAATACGATCTTTATGTTTTCCGTGGAAATCCGCCGCAACAAATTCAGTCCCATCAGGTCCCGGTAAAAGCTGAGCGAGCGTTCCAGGTCTTTGACATAGAGGGTGATGTGTTCATAGCGCATGAAGACTCCTTGTCTTATCTCTGCTTACGGCATTAACGTTTTAAGCTTGTTTTGCCAGTCCCGTCATTTTCAGTGTTTGATCCCATAATTCACGGGTAGCATCCATATCTGCAGCCGGCGGCGCGGGTTCTTCCACAGTCGTCAGGTTGAAGAATTTACCGCTGACGCCATCCAGAGCTGTTGCGGCGCCCAGATAGTACAGCGCTTCGGCGGAAATATCGGCTGTACGCAGACCTTTATCCAGAAAATTCCTTTTGTACCAGCGATAAAACCTGCCGTTTTCCTGTCCCGTATCCGTTTTTACCGCTCCGGGGTGCATGGTGTTGATCGTAACGGCGCTCCCCCTGAACTGCTCTTCGAAGATCAGCATGGACAGCAGCTGTGCGGTTTTGGCGGATCCGTAGCTCTTCAGCCCGGAATACCGGCGCTTTTCCCAGTTCAGGTCGTCAAAACGCAGGCCCCAGACCGCAAAACGGTGTCCTTCCGAACTCACCATCAGAATGCGGGATTTTTCCTGGGCTTTCAGCTTGTCCGTCAGCAGATAGTTCATGATGAACGAAGAGAGATAATGAACGACAAAGACCTTTTCAAGTCCGTCGGAATTCAGTTCTCTTTTTGTCAGATAGTTGCCTGCATTGTGAATAAGCACGTCAATGGGGAGGGGCAGTTCCGACAGCTCCCGGGATACGCGGAAAATATCCTTCAGACGGCTGAGATTGGCGATCTTATATTCACATTTGACAGCGAATTCCGTTTCAATTTCCCGGCGGAGTTTCTCGGATTTTTCCGGATTGCGGTTGATACAAAGCAGGTTTGCACCCTGTGCGGCGTATTTGCGCGCCGTAAAGTAACCGATGCCGGAAGTGGCTCCTGTAATGACCACAAGTTTACCGTCAAAACGCGCTTCGCAGATCTCGGGGTCCCGGCGCATATTCCGGATCATGGCAAAGATGTTCGACCATTTGTAGGCGCGTACGTATTGGAATAATTTATTATTTTTGCCGGGTTTTTGACCTGTTTTCATTGAATATCTGCCTGCGCCTTGCTTAAAAATATTTGGGTATGCATTTTATTACCGTGCTTTCTTTTAACTCGAACAGGATCTTTTCGGAAGACGGCGGTCCAAAACTTATACCCGGATTATTGGAAAAACCGAAACCTTCCTTTGGAATTCCCAGCCAGGATGTGTCCAGTTCCTTATTGCCGTTCGCATCGTGAAAGTATTTGAAGCTGTATTTTCCGGGCTTTAAGTCTTTAATGTGAATAACACAGCGATGATCAGAGATACTCTCGCTTACACCGGCCACCTGCTTTTCATCTTCATTGCTGAGCTCCAAATGTACCTGTCCTTCGTTGCTTTTTAATTCGCTGATCTCAATGCTCAGGGTCAGCTGTGAAAAACCCGTTAAGGGTAATATACCGAAAACGAACAAAATATAAAATCTGTTTATTTTCATTTAATATCCTTTCTTCTTCACTTATCCCTTACTGTTACGTCCGTCTAATGATTACTTCCAATTAATCGGAAAATCATCTCCAGCGCCACACCGCTTTTTTCACTGATCTGTTCCGGGCTGAGTCCCTTTTTGTACATATTCCCGATAAAGACCTGCAGCGGTTCGCCGATCTCGATCAGGTGCCCGTCAGGATCGAAAAACCTGCATGTTCGCTGGCCCCAGGACTCTTCCCGGATCGCATGCAGAAAGCGGACTCCCGCATCTTTCAGCGTCCTGACGGTTTTGTCAGGATCACTGTCCTCAAAATACAGTTCGAAACGGTTGGAACTCTCTTCGGTTTTCAGTTTCTCGGCGATTATATGCCCGGGAATGACTTCCCACAATGTGAGTCCCGCGCTTAAGATTACATTTTTTCCGAAATCATGTTCGACTTCCAGACCCAGCAGGCCGGTGTAGAAGTCCTTTGATCTGCGAATGTCTTTGACAAAAAGGGTAGTGGAATGGAATTGCATATTAAGATCTTGTGTGATGGGTGTATTATTCCGTTATATTATTCGGAATAAATTTTTTCAATCTCTCAGTATCTTGATCATCGTCGCCGATTTACCGTCTGACCTAAGTGACTCGAAGCCGAATTTCCGGTATAGTTTGTATGCAAAATTTTGGATGTCGACGCTGAGGGATACCTGAGGATAATGCTTTTCTTTCAATGTTGTGATCATGCGCGTCAGTAAAAGGGTCCCGATACCGCAGTTCTGGTATACTGCCTTAACGGACATGCTCAGTTCCGGGGTTTCGGCATTCACATAGCCGAATCCCATTTCCCTTTCGCTGAACAGTCTGCTCCAGATGGCAGCAATCGCTTTCCCCTCAAGTTCCGCAATCAGGCAGAGGTCACCTTTGCGGCCGAAATCCCGGTAATACAGGGATAATTCCGGCAGCAGAATGATTTCCTTTCCTGGCCTTGGCTCACCGGGCGGAATATAAATCGCATCATATAAAAATTCTTCCAGCAACGCAGATTCGTTCTTTTTGATCGGGCGGATCTTGACTTCAGTCATTTCGGGTTTTGCTTGTCTATTATAAGTTCAGAACCAATCATGATGTTTATTCTATTGCGCAACAATTTTCAGACCAATAATGGAGATGAACAGCGTACTTAGAAAGAAGAGCCGCAGAAAGGCCAGATACCACAAATATATTTCTCCGCCGGCGGCGGACCGGGCTTTTCCCGGGCAAAAAGCAAAGGCGGTTTAAAATAGTCACGCGATAACGAGGATGATCCATTGCATGTAAGATTCCTTTCTTTAACTTAACAATCACGCCGGTCTTTTACGGGCCAATTCAGTTTGTCGTCTTTTATCTTGGTAAATAATTATCTTTAACTCTGCGATTTGCGCAGATTTCCAATTCGCAGTTTCAGCGATTTTTCATGTTCCGCATCGGAAATATTCGGATCTTTAAGTTCCAGGAACATTGCGCAGGGCAATTGACTGCAATCTCCGCAGTTGCGGTATGCTTTTTGATTTACCGCGCAATCAAAAAGGGGACAAATACCCTTTTCGCTTACATCCTTTGCCCAGAAAGGCTGTCCCCGGGTATTGAAACAGCCCGGACATTCCTTTTGGAAAAAAGGACATTCGTCACAAATAAGTCCACAGGAGGCGAGGTTCATTTTTCACTCCTTTTTTTATTCATGTTTACTGCTCTCAGAAAAAACGTTCTAGCTTTTTCGTATAATGCCTTTTAATGCAATATTGTTTCAATGTCTGCCGTATTCGCGATCTGTGTAAGAAATTCGCGGATTCCCTTGCTTTTTTCTTTCAGTGTCAGGGAAGAAGGCAGCCCGGCGGCAAAACCCTGGACTTCCCCTAATTGTTCCGGTGCTAACAGCGCGCAGTACCGGCAATAGAAGGCCTTCGAGCGGCCGTCATCGAAATATTCCAGCAGACCGGATAAGATCCGGATCCGCAGTGCCTGCCGTTCAAGAAAGGCAGAGAGGCCGTTTTTTTGAATGTATTCATGATTCACGAAGATCTTTTGATGCGTGACAAAAGAATCCTGCAGTATTTTCTCGGCTTGATAGCGGCTGCAGGGATAATCGGGGCATTGCGCGCAAACTTCAAGTTTGTGTTTTATCGCGCAGCAATTCAGGATTCCGCAGGAAGGATGTTTTTCCTTAAAGTCCGGACCCCCGCAGCCGGGGCAGCGGGAAGATCCTGTGGTATAGAAACGCGGACATAAGCCGCAGTCGATCCCGCATGCGGCGATCTCCGGGTGTTTTTTCAGGGCTTTCCTTATGCTCTTCGCGTTTCTTTACAGTTAAGGCAATAATCCCGGTGGATACAGAGCGTGGCTCCGCAGTGCGGGCAGATCCGGCGTCGATTTTCCAGATCCACAAAGGCGTCCAGTCCCTGATCCCGGATGAATTCCAGGTTGTCGATCATGCTCATATGGTACTTGCCGCGGTAGCGTTTATCAAGGTCCCGAAGCCTTTTGCAGGGATATTTTTCACAATCGTAACAAAATTTCGAAGAGGTTTTCTGCAGGAGTTCACAGTGGATAATGATGCATTTCTTACAATATTCGGGTTTGTTCACATCGAATTCCCGGCAGCCTTTGCAGGTATTTTTATCCCGGAGAAAAGCAAGGCATATCCCGCAGTTCATGCCGCAGGGGGCGATCAGTGTTTTCCGGATCATAGTCTTATCCTTTTTGTTAAAAAGGCTACTTTTTGATCTCATAGCGCAGAAGCGGCCGGGTTTCGGAGCGCCGGGCGCTTTCTTTGAAACCGGCTTTGAAAAAGGTGGAAGCGAATCCTGTCCAGGCAAAAACATCCGGAAGGTCCTTTTTGGGTGAATCGCTGGGATATGCTTCGATGATAGTGGCTCCCTGTTTGCTGCAGTATTCAATAACATAGTTCAGCAACTTTCCCGTCAGGCCCTTTTTCCGGTAATCTTGTGCAATATAGAAGCAAACAATGGACCAGACGGGTTTGTCGTCGATGCGCTTCAGGATGCGGGAGCGTTCCAGTGCCGGGAACTGGGTCCGCGGAGCGACCGAGCACCAGCCAACGGCTTTCCCGTCAAGATAAGCAAGGATGCCCGGGATCTCGCCGGATTCGACGATCTGCTTCATCAGCTTTTTGTTGCCCTCGCCTTTATTTTGCTCAAATTCCGAACGCTTCAGCCTGTACCACATACACCAGCAGCCTCCGCAGGCCCCGGATTTTCCGAACAGGGATTCGAGATCCTGCCAGCGCTCCGGACTCAGCGGGCAGAATTCAAGCGCTTCACCCATAACTTTTGTATTATTCATGGTATTGCCACCTTCTCCCACACTCCCATACTCCCATACTCCGACAAAGGCTTCGCCCCGCTCAGTCCCACACTGACCGCAGTCCGCTGCCTGTGATAAAATTCATTTTGAGCATATTTATTTATTGACTGAAAAAACTAATAAAAGCGGGACAGATATAAAAGGAATATTTCAAGCGTGCGATTTTATCCGTGTATTTTTATTGAAGAAAGATTTCGGCAGCAGAACTATTTCATCACTGATCTTAAATATTCGGCCCATAAGGCATATCCTGTCCGGTTCGGATGCAGTCCGTCCCTGAACAGGGCTTCATTGGCATAATCGGAGTTTTCCGATTTGAACAGGGGGTAAATGTCGACATAGGTCATACCGTTTCTTTTTGCCAGTTTTTCGATATAGCGGTTCAGGTTTTTGATCATTTCCGGCGGACAGTTCTTCCAGCGGGGAGACGTGGGAAGAATGGAATGCAGATAAACCTCATAGTGATAATTTTCGGCGATGCGTATCAGCATCTTGCGGTAGAGGTATTTGATCTCCTTTTCACTGCGGCCGGCGCCGATATCGTTGATGCCGATCAGGATAAACAGTTTTGCACGTTCCGCATTTCCAAGGCTGATATCCATTCTTTCTATCAGGCCGTCGATATGGTCCGAAACGATACCTCTGTTGACCGTATTCCATTCGGGAAAGAACGTTTTCAAGTCAAAGCCTTCGATAATGGAATTGCCGAAGAAGATGGCAGACCCGTCCCGGATACTGTCTTTTTCGTTGATGAATACAATCATTCTTTGATGCCAGTGGGCATAGTTGTTCAGGGGTTCGATATCCCTTTTTATGATTTGACAGGAAGAAAAGAGAAAAACCAGGAGGAGCGGAACCGCGAGGAAAGGCTTTTTGATCATGATATTCCCCTTAAACGACGAGATATGATAAAGCCAGCAAACAGGCAGTTTCGCTGCGCAGACGACGGTTTGCGAGTAAAACCGGATTGGCGCCGGCAGCGATTGCAAGCCGGACCTCGTCCGGATGAAATCCGCCTTCGGGTCCGACAAAGATCAGTGCATCTTCGGAGGTCTGTGGAACGCGCAGCCGGGGGTAGGTATCCTGATCGTCGCAAATGTAAATCTTCGGGTAGTGCGGCTGCTTGATAAATTCCGTAAACTCCGCGGGAGGATGCAAACGGGGAATACGGCTGCGCCCGCATTGCTTAACGGCAGACAGCAATATTTTTTCACTGCGTTCGCGCCGGTAATCCGCTTTGACCGTATAGCGTGTGATCAATGGAAAGATCTCGTATACGCCCAGTTCGGCGGATTTCTCCAGCAGGATTTCCCAATGCGCCGGTTTGATAATGCCGACCGCCAGGGCAACGCGGTTTTGCGCTTCGCCCCGTGCCGGGAAGTCCCGCAGGATCTTCGCGCGGCTTGTATCCTTTTCAATGGAAAGTATCTGCGCTTCCACAAGGCGGCCTTCACCATCGCTGACATGGATATGCTCACCGGGTTTTTTTCGCAGGACGCGGCTGAGGTGAATGTGCTCATCACCGCGGAGCAGCAAGGTGTCCGCAGCAATCTCGCGGGAAAAGAAAAACTGTTCATTGGCCATTAAAAATATCTTCCGTAAGTCAGGATCAGCGCTGCACCGTTCCAGCTGTGTTTGAGAAATTCTTCATCGACGGCTTGCCCGAAATGGTTGATCTCGTAACCCAGGGCCACCGTAAGGGAACTCCGCCTTTCCATCATAAAATCGATGCCGAAATGCAAATGTGTGTAAAACCCCAGATAGAAAGCCGCGTTCTGATAACGGCTGATATTGGACCAGGGATCGTTGTCGGTATCGATAGCCAGAACCGGTCCTCCCTGCAGGGAAAAGAAAGGTGCAAAGGTATTATCCAGCTGCCGCGTGAAAAAATGCTTTTTCAGCAAAACCCCGGCCTTGATAAAATCCAGGTGAATGGTATTCAGTTTGTTGGTGTATCCGGTGTAGGGATCGGTAAGGGTGTATTCTTTGCCGCTGCTCACAAAGGTCCAGTTTGTCTGCAGTCCGGCATGGAAACCGTTCAGTAGCCGTAACTGCCAGATACCGCCCACGGAGGAACCGTAATCTGTCATGCGCAGATCAAGTCCCGCAATGGATTTTACCTGCCCCATTGAGGTGTAGGACGCCGCACTCAGGAGCGATACGCCCAGCATCAGGATCAGAAAGATACGTTTCATAAAGGTTTCTCCCTTAGCTGTTCCCAGATATCCCGCATGCCGATCAGGGTCAGTGACTTATTGACATGCCGGATATAGCGGGAATGCGGTGCCAGGATCTCGGAAAGTCCCCCGGTAGCAATGACATCGAAGTCCTTTACCTTCCATTCTTTTGCCACCTTGTCTATCAACCCGTCAATTTGGGCAATGGTTCCCCACATTAGTCCTGCCTGCAGGCTTTCACGGGTGTTTTTGCCGATGAGCTTTTCCGGAAAGGCGAAGCGCACCTCGGGTAATCTGGCCGCTCGTTCAAAAAGATCGTGTCCTGCCGTTTCCAGGCCGGGCATGATCAGGCCGCCCAGATATTCCCGGTCGCCGCTAACGATGTCAAAGGTGGTCGCGGTACCCATATCCACCACGATCAGCGGCGGGGCATAGAGTCGCAGTGCGCCTGCGGCATTGCAGATACGGTCAGCGCCCACTTCCGAGGGGTCGTCGTAGCGGATCTTCAGGTTCAGGGGCAGGAAAGGGTCCACGATCAGGGGTTCACGCCCGATGATTTGCCGGCAGACCTCCGTAAAGGGTGTTGTCAGGCGCGGGACTACCGAAGAGATCACGCTTCCGCACAGAGCGCTTGCTTTTAGGCCGGTCCGTGACAGCATGCCGGAAATGGCAATGCGATATTCATCCTGCATTTGCAGCGGAGAACTGGCGATGCGGATCTCTGCGGTAACCGCTTCGCCTTTCAGCAGGGCGGCGACCACGTTGGTATTGCCGATATCGATGCAAAGCAGATATTCCATAATTTATCCCAGCTTTTTCTCCAGGATTTTCCGGGTCAGCGTCTGATCGGCTTTGCCTTTGGTGCCGCGCATGACCTGGCCGATAAAAAAGGCCAGCAGTTTGGTCTCGCCCCCGCGGTAGCGTTCGCATTCGGCCGGGTTTTCTTTCAGGATCGTTTCGATCAGGCTTTCCAGTTCGGAACTGTCGGAAATTTGTTCCAGTCCTTTGTCCCGGATAATATCCGCCGCGGCTTTTCCCGTGGCGGCCATTTCGTCCAGGACAGTCTTCGCGGTCTGCGGAGTGATGGTGTTGTTATGCAGAAATTGCAGCAGTCCGGCCAGAGCGGCCGGGGTCACCGGCGACTCCGCTGCGGACTTCCCGCTTTCGGATAAAATGCGTAAAATCTCATTCTTGACCCAGTTGCCGGTCAGCCGTGGATTGTTGAATGTCTGTAGGGAGTTTTCAAAATAGTCGGCGATCTCTTTTTCCGAGCTCAGCAGCGCCGCGTCTTCTTCCGTCAGTCCGTATAGTTCCGTAAAGCGCTTTTTGCGGGCATCGGGCAGTTCCGGCAGACTGCTGCGGATACGCCCGATCCAGGCGTCGTCGATGCGCAGGGGGCTCAGGTCCGGTTCGGGGAAATAACGGTAGTCATGGGAATCTTCTTTACTGCGCATGGCTTTGGTCTGATTGCTTTGTTCATCCCAAAGCAAGGTTTGCTGGGTGACCGCAGCTCCGGATTCCAGGACTTTGCGCTGGCGTTCAGCTTCGTATTTTAGGGCGCGTTCCACGTTGCGAAAGGAATTCATATTTTTAAGTTCCGTGCGCGTTCCCAGCGCTTTGCGTCCTTTTGGCTTAATAGAGATATTTGCATCGCAGCGCATGGAGCCTTCTTCCATATTGCAGTCCGAGATACCGGTATAGCGCACGATCTGCTTGAGGGTGTTCAGATAGGTGTAAGCTTCTTCGGGAGCGTGAATATCCGGTTCGCTGACGATTTCCAGCAGGGGCGTTCCGCAGCGGTTCAGATCGACCAGTGTGCCGTCTTCGCCATGCATGGATTTTCCGGCATCTTCTTCGATGTGAATGCGGGTCAAGCCGATACGCTTTTGTTCCCCCCGAACGGCAATATCAACATAGCCTTCGTAACAGATGGGGTCTTTGTATTGCGAGATCTGATAGCCTTTGGGCAGGTCGGGATAAAAATAATTCTTGCGCGCAAAAGTATTATACTCACGAATTCTGCAGTGAGTCGCCAGCCCGAGCTTAATAGCCGAATCCACCACGGCCCGGTTCAGGACGGGGAGGGAGCCGGGGTAGCCCAGGCAAACGGGACAAACATGGGTGTTCGGCGGATCGCCATAGCTGACCTTGCAGGCGCAGAAAGCCTTGGTTTTGGTGTTTAGCTGTACGTGGACTTCAAGTCCAATTACGATATCCCAATCCATGCATACTCCGATTTTCGTCTTGAATTTAATCAGAAACCCCTCTAATACCAAACAGAACTTCGCAGGCGGAGGATGTGAAAAATACATCCTTAAATGAAAAAATATTCCTTTATTTTTGCACGAATGGCGTATATTCAAAGGTAATGTATAAACCTTTCCAAAAAAACATGATGCTGTTCTGCATCTTATGCCTGTTCGGCTGTCTGGGTCCGGAACCCGCCGAGAACCTCTTGACCGGCAGCTGGAAATATTCCAGCTATTACACGGGAAGCTGGGAAAAAATTATCTTTAATAAAGAACTGACCTATCGGCTGGAAACCTATAACGGAGAGACCTATCAGCTGAGCATTTTGGAGGGGACTTACCGCTACGATGCCCGGAAGTTCATCCTCGAACAGCGCCTTACGGGAGATGTGGCCTTTCAGTATCTGATCAGCGGCGACAGCCTCATTACAATGAACAAGGTCTATCTGCGTCAGTAGCTACGCCAAAAAATTCCATAGCGAATCAAGGAAAAAAATCGTAAATTACCTGATGGGGTAAACGTTAATGTTATGAGATCAGAAATTGTAAATCCGGAAGTCGTGGCCTTGGACGAGGAGCTTGATTATTCCCTCCGGCCCCGTACATTAAAGGAATTTGTCGGCCAGCGCAAGCTGGTGGAAAACCTGAAAATTTCCATCGAAGCTGCACGGAACCGCAAAGAGCCCCTGGACCATGTTTTATTGTTCGGGCCGCCGGGACTGGGGAAGACCACCCTTGCAAACATCATTGCATCGGAACTCGGCAGCAATATCAAGATCTCTTCGGGACCGGTCCTGGAGCGTGCGGGCGATCTGGCCGGCATGCTGACCAATCTGGAGCAGGGGGATGTTCTTTTTATTGATGAGATCCACCGCATGAACCGGGTGGTAGAGGAGTACCTTTACTCCGCCATGGAAGATTACCGCATCGACATTATGATCGACAAAGGTCCCAGCGCCCGCAGCATTCAGCTGAATCTCGAGGGATTCACGCTGGTGGGCGCTACCACACGCGCCGGATTGCTGACCTCCCCGATCCGGGACCGTTTTGGCATTACACTGCGCATGGAGTATTACGACCATCGTGAGCTGACGCGCATTGCCCTGCGTTCGGCGGATATTCTCAAGATCCGGCTGACCAGGGACGGTGCAGAGGAGCTGGGACGCCGTTCGCGCGGAACCCCGCGCATTGTGAACCGGCTTCTGCGCCGCTGCCGCGATTATGCGGAGGTCAGGGGCGACGGCACCATCAATAAAAAGGTCGCCGACGAGGCACTGAAAATGCTGGAAGTGGACGAAATCGGACTTGATAATATGGACCGGCGCATTTTGTATACGCTGGTCAATCATTTTGAGGGCGGACCGGTGGGACTGCAGAATCTGGCTGTGGCCATCAGCGAAGATGCGGATACCATCGAAGAAGTCTACGAACCCTTTCTGATCCAGGAAGGATTTTTACAACGGACGGCAAGAGGGCGTGTGGCGCTTGACCGGACTTACCGGCACCTGAATCTTAAGAAACGCAAACCTAACCCACAGGAGAGTTTGTTCCATGACGAAATTTGAGATCTTTAATACGCAGCCAAAAGCTTTCCGCTTATCCGATTTTGATTTTGAACTGCCAAAAGAGCGTATTGCCCAGTATCCAAGCGATAAGCGCGGGGAAGATCGCCTGATGGTGGTGGACCGTTCCAAAAACAGTTTCAGCCATCACCGCTTTGCAGAACTGCCGCTGTTCCTGAAAAGCGGAGACTGTTTGGCGTTCAACAATACCAAGGTTTTTCCGGCCCGGCTTTTTGCCTTTAAAGATAAAAGTGATTCGGAAGTTGAGGTTTTCCTGCTCCGGGAATTGGAAGAACAGATCTGGGAAGTGCTGGTCAAACCCGCACGTAAAGTTCGTATCGGTAATAAGCTGCACTTTAACGATAAGATCTATGCCGATGTGATCGACAACACCATATCCGGAGGCCGCGTCATCCGGCACAACTGTTCTAAATCCGTCTTTATGAAATACGTCATGAACAGTGGCAAATCCCCGCTGCCGCCTTATATCCGGCGCGAAAGCGAACCAATCGACAAGGAACGTTATCAGACTGTTTTTGCCAAAGAACTCGGTGCCGTGGCCGCACCCACCGCAGGCCTGCATTTTACCGAGGAGCTCTTTGAAACGATCACGCAAAAAGGGGTAAAACTTGCACCGCTGACTTTACATATCGGTTTGGGGACCTTCCGCTCCGTACAGGTTGAAGATCTGCGTCGCCATCAGATGGATTCGGAGTATTTTAAGATCCCCAAGAAAACGGCGACGACCATCAATTTAACCAAAGAGCACGGTGGCCGCATCGTTGCCGTAGGCACTTCCACGGTGCGTTCTCTGGAATCTTCCCTGGTCTCGGGAAGCGACGTCAATCCCAAAAACACCTGGACCGACAAATTTATTTATCCACCCTACGAATTTCAGGTTGTTGATTGTCTGGTAACCAATTTTCACCAGCCCCGTTCCACGCTGATCATGATGGTTTCGGCCTTTGCCGGTCACGACCTAATTATGGAAGCCTACACCGAAGCTATCAAGGAAAAGTACAATTTCTATTCCTACGGCGATGCGATGCTCATCCTTTGATCCAAAGGCGTGAGTCATAAATCACAAGTCATAAATCGTGAAGTGAAGGGGTCGGGACGGTGTTTAAAGTTTTGAGTCAAATTATTTGAGTCAAATCAATTGCCCCAAATTAATTGAGTCAATGCATCCCCGGTCGGAAAATACCTCAAGAATGCAAAAAAAAGCCGAAGCAGGCACTTCTTGCTACCGTCTACCGTCTACTGTCTACCGTCTACCGTCTACCGTCTACCGTCTACCGTCTACTGCCTACCGTCTACGGCCTACTCCCTATCCGCTCCTCCGTTTGAATGCAAACATCCCGTTGCTAAATCAGATGAAAAAGATTATAATATCTGCATGCAGCAAGTTCTCGCTACATTAACGGTTATTATTCCTGCAGGCGGTCAGGGCCGCCGCATGCGGCATTCGCTTCCCAAATTGCTCATTCCACTGGCAGGCATTCCGGTCATCGAACATACCATCCGCCGTTTTGCGGACCTTCCTCTGCGGCAGATGATCATCCCCGTTTCCGCTGACATACGGGAAGAGGTAAATAAGATCTGTGCCCGGATTGATACCGCTTTTCCCATCAATATCATCAAGGGTGGCGCCGAGCGGCAGGACTCGGTCTGGAATGCACTTAAGGTCCTGGATCCGGGAAGTGAAACGGTAGCCGTTCACGATGCCGCGCGACCTTTTTTTGATCCGGAACTACTGTGCAAAGCGCTTCCGCTCCTGGAAAAATTTGCAGGCGCTGTGGCGGCAATTCCCGCTACCCATACCATCAAGGAAGCTGAAGGGAATGTTATCCGCCGCACCATTCCGCGGGAGACCTTACGGCAGGTAAATACGCCGCAGGTGTTTTTACGTGACGCCCTGATGCGGGCATACGAGTCCGCCATGCGGGACGGATTTTACGGCACCGATGATGCCATGCTTCTGGAACGCATCGGCCTGCGCCTGGCGCTGATCCCGGATACGCCGCGGAACATTAAGGTCACCACGGAGGTAGACCTGCTGCTGGCGGAAGCCATACTGAAAAACCCGGAGGAGTAACATATGTATCGGATCGGTCATGGTTATGACGTACACCGGCTTTCCGAAGACCGCCGCCTCAAACTTGGCGGTGTGGAAATTCCGTACGAGAAAGGCTGCCTTGGCCACAGTGATGCGGACGTACTCCTGCATGCACTGATGGATGCCCTGCTGGGGGCAGCCGCACTGGGCGACCTTGGCCGGCATTTTCCCGACAGCGACCCCGCCTACAAGGATATCGATAGCCTTGTCCTGCTCCGCCAGGTATCCGGACTGCTGTCGGAAGCCCGTTTTGGCGTCATGAATGTCGATGCCACCCTGGTGTTGCAGCAACCGAAGGTCGCAGCTTATATTGAAAGCATGCGAAGGAATATTGCCGAAGCGCTGCATATCAGTCCCGATGCCGTTTCCGTCAAGGCGACCACCGAAGAGGGACTGGGCTTTACCGGAAAAGGCGAGGGCGTTGCAGCCTATGCGGTGGTTCTGCTGTTCCGGACCGCCTGATGGAATTTTTCCGCACAATTTTTGATTTTATCTCGGAACTGCACCCGGGCTGGTATTTTTTGCTGGTCTTTTTGGCCTATTTTGCCGAAAATCTTTTTCCGCCCCTGCCGGGCGACACTATGCTGGTCCTGACTGCCTACATTTTTGGCCTGCATCACGAAAGGCTGATGTTTTTATGGCTGTACTTAAGCAGTATTGCCGGAGCGATAGCCGGATTTATGCTCATGTTCGGACTGGGACGGTATTACGGACGAAAATTTTTTATCGAGCGGAATTACAAATACGCTTCCCGAAAATTCTTTTTACGGGTAGAAGCAGCTTTTAACCGGCACGGTTGGGGCGTCTTGCTCTGGAATCGGATCTTTTTTGGCCTGCGTCCGGTCATTGGCCTCTTTTCCGGAATGTCAAAAATGCGCGCAGATGCCACGCTGGCGCTGCTGCTTGTTTCAGCTGTTGTCTTTAATGCGCTGTTCATTCTTCTTGGATTTTTACTGGGCAAGAACTGGCCGCTGATCGAATCCATCCTGCAAAAATATACCCTGCTGACCCTGCTTGCGGCACTGCTGCTGGTCGCGCTTTTCCTGTTCCGGCTGATCAAACATCGCAAGGAATGATTCCTTCGCACCTTCGGTAAATATCGTGTGGAAAATTCATCTTTCTGCGTTAAATTAGAGCGAAATGCTTATTCTACAGCAGGAAGGAGATCCGATGCGCGTTGTAACACGTTTTGCACCCAGTCCCACCGGCTTTGTCCACGTCGGCAGCCACCGGACCGCGCTGTACAATTATCTGTTTGCCCGCCAACAGGGCGGAAAATTTATTCTGCGGATCGAAGACACCGATCAGAAGCGTTACGTCAAGGGAGCGGTAGAGAATTTATTGTCCTCCCTGCGGCGTCTTGGTATTGATTATGATGCCGGTCCGGGAAAAGAAGACGAAAAAGGTCCCTATTTTCAGAGCCGTCGTATTACAGTTTACCGAAAAGCGGTAGATCAGCTTCTGCAGAAGAGGGACGCCTACCGCTGTTTTTGTACCACGGAACGCCTGGAAGAACTGCGTAAAAACCAAATGGCCCAAAAACTTCCGCCGGCCTACGACGGCCGATGCCGGGAGCTGTCGCAGGAGGAATCCGATCGTCGTGCGCGGCAGGAAGCTTTTGTGATCCGCCTGAAGACCCCCCGTGAAGGCAATTGCGTCTTCAGGGATATCGTTCGTGGCGATGTGGAGATCGCCTGGTCGCAGATCGACGATCAGGTCCTGATGAAATCAGACGGATTCCCGACCTACCACCTTGCCAATGTGGTGGACGATCATTTTATGGAAGTCACGCATATTATCCGCGGTGAAGAATGGCTGCCCTCCGTACCCAAGCATCTGCATTTGTACCGCTGTTTCGGCTGGAACCCTCCGCAGATGGCGCATTTGCCGCTGTTATTGAACCCGGACCGCTCGAAATTGTCCAAACGTCAGGGCGATGTGGCCATTGAAGATTATCTGAAGAAAGGCTATGTGCCCGAGGCGCTTAACAATTTTCTGGCGCTGCTGGGATGGAATCCCGGAGAAAAGAACGAGATCTATTCCATGGAGGAACTGATCAGGGCATTTGACATCAATCGCATTGTTAAGGCGGGAGCGGTCTTTGATCTGCAGAAACTCAACTGGATGAACGGGCAGTATATCCGCAGCATGGAAAATGGCCGCTATTTAAAAGAAGCCCGCCAATGGGTGGACGCCGGATTGCGCGATAACCCGAAAATCGAGACTGCCCTTTTTGCCGTGAAGACGGCGGTGAATACCTTTGCGGAGATCCCCGAAAAACTCCGGATCTTTCGCGAAGCTCCCCGCTCTGCAGACGAAGAAGCCCGGAAAATGCTGGAAGATGCGTCCGTCGCTCAGGTTTTTACGGAATTTCTCCTTGAACTGGAAAAGGTGCCGGAAATCGATGAGGCGATCTTTAAGTGCATTATGAAGAAAATCCAGGAAAAAAGCGGAATCAAAGGGAAACAGCTCTGGATGCCCCTGCGCATCGCCCTTACCGGCGAAATGCACGGCCCTGAACTGGGATATATCGTCGAATACCTGGGAAAGGCTGAAACAAGCGAACGCCTCAAAGGGCATTTAAATAAATGAAGGAAAATACTCTGATACTGCAGGCGCATGCCAAGATCAATCTGGGTCTGCGCATTCTGGGCCGTCGGCCCGGGGACGCTTATCATCTTCTGGAAACCGTTTTTCAGGAACTTGATTTCGGGGACGAGATACGGATCCGGGAAATGAAACGCAAAGGAAGCCCGCAACAGCGTTTCCGGCTTCGCTGCAGCGATCCGGAACTGCCGGCGGACGGCAGCAACCTGATTCTAAAAGCGCTGGCATTAATGCTTCCCCGGCTGCCTGAGGATCTGGGCCTGGATATCACGCTCCGGAAGCGGATCCCGCTGGGTTCCGGCCTTGGCGGGGGCTCCTCCGATGCGGCAGCCATGCTCAAATACCTGAACCGCTACGCAAAGCTGCCGCAAGAAGAATTGCATGCCCGAGCCTTACAACTGGGTGCGGATGTACCATTTTTTCTTTTGGGCGGAACGGCCTATGCACAGGGGATTGGCGATAAGCTGCGCAAACTTGAAATCCCAAAGGACTGGTATGCCGTTCTGGTTTTCCCGGGTTTTGGCATTTCGACGCCAGGGGCCTATGCGGCCTTAAGAATTTCCTTGACTGACAGAGTAAAAAAAGCTATAATACCCAGCCAATTGGAAAAGGGATTTTCCTGGGAGATATTTGAAAACACGTTTGATGCAGCAATCATACCATCATATCCGAGAATCGGCGAGATCCGGGACCGTCTTTATCAAAAAGGTGCCGTTTACGCCGCTTTGTCGGGCTCCGGCTCGACTGTGTTTGGGATTTGCGAATCGTGCGACATTGCAGAAAAAGCTTCTGCGGCCTTTGATCACGCGCTGATCGCCCGGCCGCTCTAACCGAAATTCGGGGGTCGTTCAATGGCAGGACAGTTGGTTTTGGTCCAACCGATCGGGGTTCGAGTCCCTGCCCCTGAGCACGATAACAAAAGCCTGAACCGTCATATTCAGGCTTTTTTTATTTGGAGAAAGGGATAGCGATGAAGAACAACGAACTCAAGGTGTTTTCCGGGTCCTCAAATCCGGAACTGACAAAAAAGATCTGTGAAGTACTCGGTATCGAGCAGGGACTGCTGACCTCGAAGAAGTTTTCGGACGGCGAGATCTGGGTGCGCTTTGATGAGAACATCCGCGGCCAGGATGTCTTTGTTGTGCAGTCGACCGGCCAGCCCTCGGATAACATGATTGAGCTGCTGATCATTCTGGATGCCGCAAAACGCTCTTCGGCAGGCCGCATCACCGTGGTGCTTCCCTACTACGGGTATGCGCGTCAGGACCGCAAGGATCAGCCGCGGGTACCGATATCGGCGCGGCTCTTTATGGATATGATCGTGAAAGCGGGGGCCAACCGCATCATTTCCATGGACCTGCATTCCATGCAAATCCAGGGCTTTGTGGACATCCCTTTCGACCACCTTTTCTCGAGGCCGGCTTTAATGAAGCATTTCCGCGCAAAGGGACTTTTTGATGATCCGGACCTGGTGGTTGTATCCCCGGATATGGGTTCCGTAGCACGTTCGCGCAGTATTGCGATGTACATGCAGAAGGGACTGGCGATTATTGATAAGCGCCGGGTGGCGCACAACAAGGCCAAGGCGATGAACATCATCGGCGAAGTCAAAGGCAAAAGGTGTATGATCATTGACGATATGGTGGATACCGCAGGAACCATCGTTGCAGCGGCGGAACATCTCAAGGAAGAAGGCGCCAAAGAGGTTCAGTGCGCCTTTACGCACGCGGTGCTTTCGGGGCCGGCGATCGAACGCCTTCGGAATTCCGAGGTTTCGGTGATCTATACCACCGACACCATTGCACTGCCGAAGGAGAAGGTTTTGCCCAACATGGAGATCATCAGCGTTGCGAATATCCTGGCCTCGTCCATTCAGCGTTCACACCTGAATTCCTCCATCTCGGACCTTTTTTACGAGTTCAATATAGAAAGTTAACAAAAACGAATTAGGAGATATCAGACAATGACAGAACAGTTACTAGAAGTGAAAGTCCGTGAAGGACACGGAAAAGAAGCGAGCAAAAAGCTACGCAGACAAGGCCTTGTTCCGGCGGTTTTCTACCAAAAGGAAAAATCCCGGTCCCTGCAGGTGGAAGAGCTGGAATTCAAGAAAGTGCTGAAAAGCGGAAAACAGGTGGTTGAACTGAAGTTCGACGGCAAGAAACATAAAGCGCTGATCAAAGATATTCAGTTTCATCCGGTGAGCGAACACATTCTTCATATTGATTTTCAGGGCATCAGCATGAGCGAGGTCGTACAGGTTACGGTCCCGCTGAACTTTTTGGGGACCCCGGTGGGTGTCAAAGCCGGCGGACTCTTTGACGTCAATATGCACGAGATCGAGGTCAAGTGCAAGGCATCCGACATTCCCGCGCATTTGGATGTGGATGTCACGGGCCTCGAAATTGGATTCACCCTGCATGTGAGCGATCTGAAGTTTAAAGATCTGGAAATTACCAGCCATCATGAACTTCTCATTGCCAGCGTTACCGTAGCCAAGGATCTGTCCGAAAAGATCGAGGCGCCGGAAGAGGGCGAAGAGGGTGAAGAAGGCGAAGAAGGTGAAGAAGGCAAAGAAGAAAGTGAAAAGGACGGAGAATAAGGCCGTGAAAACTATTGTAGGCCTGGGCAATCCGGGAAGCCGCTATCGCCATACCCGTCATAATGTGGGCTTTATGCTGCTGGACCTGCTTGCCGAGCGCCACGGTCTGCGTTTTAAGGCCGGAAAGGGCGATTATATGATCGCAGTTTCCGAAGAACTGGATACGGCTTTTGTCAAGCCGCTGACCTATATGAACGAAAGCGGGCTTGCGATCCGTGATGCGGTCCGGCGCTATGCCGTGCAGAGTCCCGATCTGCTCGTGGCACACGACGAATTGGATCTGGAGCTCGGCCGTTTCAAGTTCAAGGCAGCCGGTTCGGCCGGAACGCACAAAGGGATCCGGTCTATTATCTATCATCTGGATTCGGATGCCTTTCCCCGTCTGAAGGTCGGCATCGACGTGGCCGGCCGCCGCGAAAGCAGCGAAGCGGTCGATTACGTTCTGAGCAAATTCTCTCTTGCCGAAAAAACACTGTTGCACGATACGCTGCACCTTGCAGCGGATGCGGTGGAATGCTTTCTGAAAGAAGGCTTGGAAAAAACTATGAACATGTATCATCAACGGCAATAAATGTCTGTCGTACTGAAAGGAGAATACATTGAGATATTACGAAATGCTTTTCATTGTTCATCCCAATTATGAACAGGATCAGTTGGATGCGATCGTCAATGCGGTCAAGAAAGAGATCACTGCCAAGAACGGCAAGATCCTGAAGGTTGATAATTGGGGAAAACGCAAATTGGCTTACCTGATCAACAAGCAGCGTTACGGTTCCTACGTGCTGATGTACTTTGAAGCCGATCCTGCGTCGATCAAAGAGTTGTACGAATGGATGGAGATCCAGTCCCAGATCCTGCACCAGCTGGTCATCCGCCTGGAAAACGAACCCGATCTTTCGCAAGAAAGCGAGAATCCCGATGCCGCCTACATCAGACCCGATCAGCCTTACGAAGAAAAAAGGCATGAAGGCAGCGGAGACAAGAAGAATTTCGCTGCGGAAGAGAACGAGGAAGAATCCGAAGAAACCGAAGTAGAAGCATAGGAGACGGCCATGGCATTTACATCACGTAAAAAAATATGCAAATATTGTGAAAACAAGAAGATCAAGATCGACTACAAAGATTACAAAAACCTGAAACGATCCATAACGGAACAGGGAAAGATCATTCCCCGGCGGGTTACCGGAACCTGTGCAAAGCATCAGCGCGAGTTGGTAACCGCCATCAAGCGCGCCCGGAATATTGCCTTGCTCCCGTATTCTTACGATGTGATCCAAAACTGAGAGGAGTGACAGCATGAAGATCATTTTAACCAAAGACGTTGAAAAACTCGGGAAAACGGGTGATATTGTTAAAGTCAAGGACGGCTATGGCCGCAATTACCTTATTCCGAAAGCGCTGGGAGTCCCGGCGACCGCCGCAGCCATGAAAATGTCCGAACAGCTGAAGGCGCTGGAATCCAAAAAAGCGAAAAAGGCCGAAGGGCAGGCGCAATCCCTGGCTAAAAAGCTCAAAGACATTTCTGTAACCGCGACCATGAAAGCCGGCGAAGAAGACAAGCTTTTTGGTGCGGTTACCGCGCAGATCATTGCGGATCTCCTTGCAGAAAAAGGCATTGAGATCAATAAGCATGACATCGTGCTCGATGAACCCATCAAAGAGCTGGGTGTTTATGATGTTCCCGTAAAAGTTGGCGCGGGTGTCAAAGCCGAGATCAAGGTTTGGGTGGTTAAAGAGTAACGACCCATATTTAAAAACAATGAACAGGGACGGATCGTGATCCGCCCCTGTTCATTTATATGTATTATTTTTTTGTGAGATGCGGTAAGGCGGGTAGGGTTTTTTTATATAGGGTTTGAGTCAAATAATTTGACCCAAAATAATTGACTCAAAACATTTGACTCAATACAATTGACTCAATGCTCCAAATATTATTCCTTTCAATCCTCAACAAGATTATTTAAATTTCATTTTGTCAATAAAGGAGGATCCTTCAGCATGCCGGCATATATCGTGATCGGAGCCCAATGGGGGGACGAGGGCAAAGGAAAGATCGTGGATGTCCTCGCGGAAAAAATGGACCTGGTTTTGCGCTTTCAGGGGGGCGCAAATGCCGGCCATACCGTTCTGCACGGCAACACCAAATATGTAACCCACCTTGTGCCCAGCGGTGTAATTTCCGGTTGTTCGATGAATATTATCGGGAACGGATGCGTCGTCTGCCCTCTCACGCTGCTGGAAGAAATGCGCATTCTGGAAAAACAGGGCATCGCTTTTTCTCCGCAGAATTTTGCCCTTTCGGGCTCCGCCCACATGGTGCTGCCCGTACACAAATATCTGGATAAGTGCCTGAACGAAAAGATCGGAACAACGGTTCGGGGCATCGGTCCCGCCTACACCGATAAGGTTCAGCGTACGGGCATCCGCTGGGAAACGGTGAGCGCCGGCACTTTTGAAGCGGCCTACCACGAACATCTGGATCTTGTCGAAAAGGTCTATGCCGTGATTGATAAGGCGGAACTGGAAGAACTGCGCAGGGCCCTTCCGCAGTTGCTCGAGACGGTAGAAATACTCAAACCCTACATCCGGGATATCCGGCCCCTCTTGTCCCGGGCCCTGAGCGAAAATAAAAACATTCTCTTTGAAGGAGCCCAGGGCACCTTCCTGGATATTGACCACGGAACCTATCCCTTTGTGACCTCATCCAGCACCAGTATCGGCGGCGCCTTTACCGGGAGCGGGGTCTTCCTGGATTTTGACAAGCGTATCGGGATCGTCAAGTCCTATACCACCCGCGTGGGCGAAGGACCTTTCCCCACCGAACTGTTTGACGAAACGGGCGAAAGGCTGCGCAGGAACGGAAATGAATACGGTGCCACCACCGGACGCTCGCGGCGCTGCGGATGGCTGGACCTGGCACTGCTGAAACGCTCCTGCCTGATCAACGGTTTTAATTATCTGGTTTTTTCAAAGATCAGCTGCCTTTCGGGACTGGGTCCGCTGAAAGTTGCCGTCGATTATGACGCCGCCGGCAAAGCGATCTACACCGAACTCCCGGGCTGGGAAGAGGACCTTGAGGGATGCCGGGATTTCAATGCGCTGCCAAAAAATTGCCAAACTTACATCCGCTTTGTCGAAGACTTTCTGCAGGTCCCCATCGGCCTCGTCTCCACGGGTCCCGACCGCAATAACGTGATCCTGAGAAAAGCTTTATTTTCATCGTGAGTCGTGATTCGTAAGTTTTAAACATTCTTTTTGATAAAAAAGCGGGAGGCGGCAGCAAAAGCCGGTGTTGCTTTTCAATATTCCGGAATGGAACAGATTCGTTGTTCATGCATTTATGCATTTGTCCGCCTGCGGATGTTTTTATTGTTAAATATCGGATTTCAGTTTAAATTAGCTTTCTAAAGATATTTACGGAGGACAGCATGGAAAACAAAATTAGCAGCGATCAGTTATTTATGGGACTGGTGTACAGTCTGACGCAATCCGTTTTTATCGCGCTGGGAAAACTGCCGGATCCCATGTCCGGAAAGATCGAGCGCAGCCTGGAACAGGCATCGCAGACCATTGATCTGCTGGCGGCTCTGATGGAAAAGACCAAAGGCAATCTAAAGGAGGAAGAGGAATCTTTTCTTACGCACACGGTCAGTGAACTGCGCCTGAATTATGTTGACGAGGTCAATAAAGCAAAACAGCAAACGGCAACGGAAGCGAAACCTGCGGAAAAAGAAAGCAAGCCGGAAGAAGAAAAAGCCAAAAAAGCCGGTGCCGGTAATGAAAAAGCCAATGCGGACACCAAAAAATAAAACGATCAATAGATTAACGGATTCTTGAAGCATAAAGGGATATCATGTTCATTGAAAAAATCAAACAGGCCAACAAACTGAAACTCGGTTTTGGAATCGCCTCTCTGTTTATTTCGTTTATCGTATACCTGTTGACCATAGCGCCGACAGTATCTTTCTGGGATTGCGGCGAATTCATTGCCTGTTCCTATACCCTGGCTGTTCCGCATCCACCCGGAGCGCCGATGTTTCTGCTGATCGGACGGATCTTCAGTATGATCCCTTTCGGCAGCGATATCGCTTTCCGGACCAATATGCTCTCGGTCCTGAGTTCTGCCGTGAGTATTTTGTTTTTATACTACAGCATCGTACTGCTCATTCAACGCCTGCGCGGCGGCAGCTCCGGACGCAGGGAACAGTTTTTTGTGTATTTTTCTGCTTTCCTGGGTTCGCTGGTTTTTGCCTTTTCGGACTCTCAGTGGTTCAATGCGGTGGAGACGGAAGTCTATGGGATGAGCACCTTGTTGACCGCAATTACCGTCTGGCTTATTCTGAAATGGGACGCCGAAGATCTGCAGGGACGTCATGCCGAAAAATATTTGCTTTTCCTGTTCTACATCATCGGTATCGGCGTCGGGATCCATCTCCTGAATATTCTGGTCATCCCCTTTGTCGCCCTCATTATCTACTTCCGCTACAGCTCCTTTCATCTCAAGGGATTTTTGGGTGTAACCGCGTTGGCCGGACTGGTGTATCTGGTGATTCACAAAGGTATTATTGATGGCGCACCCAAGATCGCCAGACTCGTCAATATCAATCCGGCGGCAATCTCATTCCCCATCACGCTTCTGCTGATGCTCGGATTTTTTCTGGGACTGTTCTTCCTTTTAAGCCGCTTGCTTCGCGAAAAACCTATGGCGCTTAAATGGAGCAGGCTGCTCTGTATCGGCATGATCCTGGTAACGGTCGGATATTCCAGCTACGAAATGATCTTTATCCGTTCGCTCAAGGATCCGCGTATTGACGAAAACGATCCCGAAACCGTTGCCGCCGCCGTTTCTTACCTGCAGCGTGAACAGTACGGCCAGCATTCCTGGAGCCGTGACGAAGCCATGAAACAAAACCGCAGTACCGTGTCCTACCGCGGCCCGATGGACTTTTTTTGGCGCTACCAGTTCAAGCAGATGTACATCCGTTACTTTAACTGGCAGTATGTCGGCCGGGCGGAAGGCGGCGGTGTTGGCTGGAGCGGCGCCGGTGTGGATATCAGACAATTATGGGCTTTGCCCTTCCTCATCGGGATGCTGGGCGCTTTTTTTCACTTCAGCAAGGACTGGAAACGCGCCTTCCCGGTACTGGTGCTCTTTGTCATGACCGGGCTGGCGATTGTGCTCTATGTCAACAATCCCGATCCGCAACCGCGCGAGCGCGACTATTCCTATGTCGGAAGCTTTTATACCTTTGCCCTCTGGATCGGCCTGGGAGTAATGGCTGTTCTGGATGCGCTCAACCGCTGGATTAAAAAGAAAAAACTGCGGGAATCTGTCATTGTTCTTGTATCCGTACTGCTTGTTCTTGCCCTGCCGGTCAACATGCTTCAGGCCAATTACCACAGCCACAACCGCTGGGGCAATTACGTGGCTTCGGACTATGCCTACAATCTTCTGAATTCCTGTGAAGAAAATGCGATTCTTTTCACGAACGGCGATAACGACACCTTCCCGCTCTGGTATATGCAGGAAGTGGAAAAATTCCGTATGGATGTTAAGGTCGTCAATCTCAGTCTGCTGAATACGCCCTGGTACATCAAACAGCTGAAGAATATAGAACCCGTTATTCCCTTGCGCTGGAGCGATCAGCAGATCGATATGATACGGCCGGTGACCTGGAAGGCCCAGGACGTCAAGATCGCAGGGATCAGCTTTCATGTAGAGCCGACCTACGGCGGACAGTTCCTGCGGGTCCAGGACCTTATGATCATCGAACTTATCCAGTTGATCAACTGGGAACGTCCCATTTACTTTGCAACTACTGTTTCGAGTGATTCCCGGCTGAACCTGGACGAATACCTGTCCATGGAAGGTCAGGTTCTGCGCCTGAATCCGAATAAAGTATCGACGATCGACAAGGCGATGATCTACAAGAATTTCACGTCCAATTACCGCTTCCGGAATCTGAACAATCCCCGGGTCTATTTTGATCCGAATACGCAGCGTCTGATGCAAAATTACCGGACCGCAGCGCTGCAGTCGGCATTGGAATATCTGAACAGCGGAGATACGACCGTTGCGCGGGAGCTTCTGGAGGCACTTGACGAAAAAATCCCCGAAACGGTAATTCCGCAGTACCATGCAGAGCTCAGCCTGCAGACAGGACGTCTGTATTTTCAGTTGGGTGATACCGCCGAATACCGCAGTCGTATCGATGCGGTGATGGAAAAGGGCGGACTGGAAGAGCGCACGATCATGATCATTGCTCAGGAACTTGTGTATAGCCTGGAAGATTACGAAGGAGCCGAAAAGATTCTTCTGCCCATGTATCAGCGGGATCCCTACAATAACTGGGTGGCCGGAACCCTGGTCCGCGTTTACCGCGAACGCGGAGAGTATAAAAGAGCGCTGGATATCTTGGATAACTGGCTGCGTGTTTCTCCCGCCGATTATCAGGCTCAGGCACTGAAAACCCAGATCGAAGCATTGGCGAATGAATGATCTACCACTGCCGGGATAATCCCCGTATCCGCGTCAAAGAAAAGGTCGCCATTGTACTGCTGAGCTACAATAGCCGCAGTTATCTTGAACAATTTTTGCCCTTTGTGCTGCAAACCCGCTATCCCGATTTTCGGCTGATCGTCGTGGATAACGCTTCCACGGACGACACTGCGGACTTTCTGACAGCGCAATATCCGCAGATCGATGTTGTCCGCATTGACGTGAACCGGGGTTTTACGAACGGATTTGTAAAATCTCTACCCTTCATTGAGGCCGAATATTACGCCCTGCTTACCTCCGACGTAGAACTGCCGCCGGACTGGCTGGACCCGCTGCTGAAAGCGATGGAAGCCGATCCCCGGCTGGGCGCCTGCCAACCCAAGATCAAAGCCTACCGGGAACGCGATGCCTTTGAATATGCGGGCGCTGCAGGCGGCTACCTGGACATCTTTGGCTACCCCTTTTGCAGGGGGCGCATTTTTGATCATGTGGAAAAGGACCGGGGGCAGTACGACAGGCCTGTGGAGATCTTTTGGGCCAGCGGCGCCGTTTTTCTGATCCGGGCGGAACTCTACCATCGGATCGGCGGCTTCGACAATGATTTTTTTGCACACATGGAAGAAATTGACCTCTGCTGGCGAATCCGGCGCGCAGCTTACCGCATCCGCGTGATCCCGGATTCCGTGGCTTACCATGTCGGCGGCAGCGTGATCCTTTACGGGAGCCGCGAAAAGGTTTATCACAATTACCGGAACAACCTCATCATGCTGACGAAGAATCTTCCTCTGAGCGCATTGCTCTGGATACTGCCCTTGCGTATTTTGCTGGACCTGGTCTCCGGACTGCAGGCCCTGCTGGCCGGACATTCCGGTGATTGCAGCGCAATGCTCAAAGCCCACCGTGATTACTGGTGCCACTGGCGCAAATGGCTGAACAAGCGCTATTTCGAGGACTCCGAGCTTCCCTGGAAGCAAATGAAAGGTGTCTACCGGAAAAGCATTGTTTGGCAATTCTTTATCAAAGGAATCAAAACATTTTCGGAATTACCCGCGATCGGCACGGCGGGAGAACAGGAGTCAGAACCATGAAAGTCGTGATCTTTGCCGGCGGGAAAGGCAGCCGCATTTCCGAGGAATCCCAGCTGCGCCCCAAACCGATGATCGAGATTGGAGGAAAACCCATTCTCTGGCATATCATGAAACGTTATGCCGCATACGGCCATAACGAGTTCATTATCTGTCTGGGCTATAAAGGGGAGTTGATCAAGGAGTATTTCCTGAATTATTATTCCCGGAATTCCGATCTGACCGTTGACCTCCGGGATAACCGGGTCAAGGTGCGCGAAAGCAGCTGTGAGGAATTCAAGATTTCGCTGATCGATACGGGACTGGAGACCATGACGGCGGGGCGCCTGAAACGCGTACAGAAATACATCGGGGACGAGACTTTTATGCTGACCTACGGAGACGGTGTTGCGGATATCGATATCAAGCGGCTGATTGATTTTCACCAAAAGAAAAAATGCCTGGCGACCATGACCGGTGTTCAGCCGCAAAGCCGTTTTGGAATTCTGGATATCGATGAAAACGATATGGTTCAAACTTTTCAGGAAAAGCCGAAAAACGAGAACGTCTGGATCAACGGCGGCTTTTTTGTCCTGGAAGCGGGCGTCTTCGAATATCTGCACGCCGATGCCGATGCGATTATGTGGGAACGCCAGCCGCTGGAAGATATTTGCCGCGACCGGCAGCTCAGCGTTTACCGGCATCACGGTTTCTGGAAATGCATGGACACCTTGCGCGATAAAGTTGAACTCAACGAACTCTGGGAGAAAGGTCCCAAATGGAAAAACTGGAAATCTTGAACGAACTGCGGGAATTTTATGCGGGGAAACGGATCTTCCTGACCGGACATACCGGTTTCAAGGGCGCCTGGATGCTGTTTTTGCTCAGGGAACTCGGCGCGGATGTCAGCGGATATTCGCTTGCGCCCCTGCATAAAAATGACCTCTACGTTCTGGCCGGAGGCGAGTCCCTTTGCAATTCCCGCATTGCCGATATCCGCGACCGGGAGAGCGTGGAAGCCGCCATTTCGGCTGTCCGGCCGGATCTGATCTTCCATTTAGCGGCGCAGCCGCTGGTGCGTGAATCATACCGCCGGCCGCTGGAAACCTTCGATACCAACATCATGGGCAGCGTGCATGTGCTGGATGCCATGCGGCGGCTACCCGATGCCTGCACGGCAGTGATGATCACGACCGACAAGGTTTACGAAAATATGGAGGGGGGTTTTCCTTACAAGGAAAACGACCGCCTGGGAGGCTTCGATCCCTACAGCTCCAGCAAGGCTGCAGCGGAGATCTGCATTGCATCCTACCAAAAAGCATTTTTTACGCCGGAAATATTTGCAGAGCACGGGAAAGCCGTTGCCGCCGCACGCGGCGGGAACGTTATCGGAGGAGGTGACCGCGCGGATGACCGCATTATTCCGGATCTGATCCGGGCGATCGAAGCGGACGAAGAACTGAAGGTCCGCAATCCGCAGGCCATCCGTCCCTGGCAGCACGTTCTGGAACTCCTCTATGGCTATTTACTGCTGGGTATGCGGCTCAGCCGGGATCCGCTTCATTGTCAGGGCGCCTTTAATTTCGGTCCCTGCGACCAGGATGAAATGACGGTTGAAGAACTGGTGACGACCGCGATACGCATCTATGGAAAAGGCCGCTATATTCATCGTTCGGATGCCGAAAAGCTCCACGAAGCCGGAATTCTGCGCTTGAATATCGATAAGGCGATGCGGGTGCTGGACTGGCATCCGCGCTGGTCTTCCGCAACGGCGGCCGAAAAGACCATTCGCTGGTATCGCCAGGTTGCAGAAGGCGAAAACGCGGCTTTATCCTGCCGCCGGCAGATTCTGGAATATTTTGGGGAGGAGAAAGCATGAAGATCCTGAAGACCCTCCTGGATGCGGCGTTTTATCTGGAGCTCCCGCGCTTTGAGGATATCCGCGGCTCCTTTACCAAGATCTATGCCGGCTCGCTGTTCCGGAACCTGGGAATTGAAACGCAGATCCGGGAAGTCTATTATTCCGTATCCGGGCGCAATGTCATCCGGGGCATGCATTTTCAGGCGCCGCCCGCTCAGCACGGCAAACTGGTCAGCGTTTCCTTTGGCTCGGTGCGAGATGTGATCCTTGATCTGCGTAAAGACGGTCCCCATTACGGTAAAACGGCAGACATCCTCCTTTCGGCCGAACGTCCGCATGCCCTGTATATCCCGCCGGGTTTTGCACACGGTTTTTTGAGTCTGGAAGATAATACCGTCATGCAGTATCTGGTCAGTGCCGAGCACAGTCCGGAACACGACAAAGGCATACGCTGGGATTCCGTCAACGTAGACTGGGGTGTCGCGGAACCGGTGATCTCCGATCGTGACCGCCGCCTGCCGCCCTTTCATCAATTTGTAAGTCCCTTTTAAAAAGATCAAAATTCGATTATGCGTGTATTTATCATTGGAGCATCAGGACTGGTCGGTAACAACTGCATGCAGTATCTGCGCGGGGATCCGCACTTTGAAGTTATCGGCTCTCATTTTTCTTTTGCCACCACCGACACCGAATATTTCAATGTGTTCCGGCCGGAAGCCGCAACCTTTGACCTGGACGCCTTTCATCCGGAAGTCATCATTCACACCGGAGCGCTGACGCATGTGGATTACTGCGAGACGCATCCCGAGGAAAGCTTCCGCAATACCGTGGAATCTACCACTGCGGTGCTGGAGCTTGCCCGAAGCTACGGAGCGTCCCTGATTTACATATCCTCGGATTATGTCTTTGATGGCCGCAGCGGACCTTATGGCGAGAACGATCCCGTCAATCCGCTCAGCGTTTATGGCCGGCATAAACTGCAGGCAGAAAACTGGATACGCGGCACATACCCGGCGCATCTCATACTCCGGGTAACAAATGTGTACGGCGATGAAATGCGCGGCAAGAACTTTGTCGCTTTTCTGATCCGCGAAGCCCGGAAAGGGGAGGCGAAAACCCTGCGTTTGCCTATAGACCAGTATGCAAGTCCGGTCAATGCCGCCGATATCGGCCGCGCCTGCGCCCGCCTGATCCGGGACGGGAAACGCGGTCTTTATCATTTGTCCGCAGGTGAATACCTCAATCGGGTGCAGCTGGCGGAAAAGGTTCTGCGTTATTTTCCCGGCAACCGTTTGCGCATTGCGGCGCTTCCGACAAAAAAACTGGGACAGGATGCCCCGCGCCCGCTGAAAGGCGGGCTGAAGAATGATAAATTCTTGGGTGAATATCCGGATTTCCAATTTTCAACCCTTGACGATTATTTGAGGAAACAACATGGAATATAGAAACCTTTCGCCGCAGCTGGCGGCCATGTTGAATGGCATCGCCGAAGAGCGCGTATCCCGAAGCCTCCTCCCCGGCATGGATTATATCCCCGCCTCTGGAAAGCTGATGTGCGCCAAAGACCTGCTGGCCGGCGTAGAGGCGGTGCTTGACGGCTGGCTGACCGGCGGCCGTTTTAACCGCGAATTTGAATCCCGCCTGGCCCGCGAAAGCGGCAGCCTGCGCGCACTGAGCGTCAATTCCGGTTCTTCGGCCAATCTCCTGGCGGTCGCAACCCTGGCATCTCCCAAACTGGGCGATCGCGCACTGAAGCCCGGCGATGAGATCATCACCGTGGCCTCGGGTTTTCCCACTACGGTCAATCCCATTCTGCAATATCGCTGCGTACCGGTGCTCTGCGACGTGCAGATCCCCAATTACAATATTAATACCGTTCAGCTAAAAAAAGCCCTTTCACCCAAAACCAAAGCCATTATGCTAGCGCATACCCTGGGAAATCCCTTTGACCTTGATGCCGTTATGGCTTTGGCAAAGGAACATCAACTCTGGGTGATAGAGGACAATTGCGATGCTTTAGGAGCAAAGTTCGGAGGAAAAAGGACCGGCAGTATCGGGCATATCGGCACCTGTTCCTTTTATCCGGCTCATCATATCACCATGGGCGAAGGCGGCGCCGTACTGATCAACGATCCCGAGTTAATACGCATTGCCGAAAGCCTGCGCGACTGGGGCCGGGACTGCTGGTGCGAAACGGGACACGACAATACCTGCGGCCGGCGTTTCAGCGGTCAGCACGGCAAACTCCCCTTTGGCTATGACCATAAATATGTGTATTCCGAACGCGGATATAATTTCAAGATCACGGACATTCAGGCTGCGATCGGGCTCAGTCAGTTGGACAGCCTGGACGCTTTTATCCAAAAACGCCGGGAGAACCATGCCTATCTGAGGAAAACTGTCAGTGAAACTCTTGATGACGTATTTATTTGCGACAGCGTTAATCCCGCTGCGGAGCCCGCATGGTTTGGTTTTACACTTACCCTGCGCGAAGCCTATGCCGGTCGGCGGCACGCACTTTTGCAGTATCTCGAGAACGAAAAAAAGGTCGGTTCCCGCCTGCTTTTTGCCGGCAATATTCTCAAACAGCCGGCATATCTGGATATGCCGCACCGGGTGGTCGGCGGACTCGAAAATACGGACCGTGTGATGACGGACACCTTCTGGGTCGGTATCTGGCCCGGCCTGGAACGGGAACATCTGGACTACATCGCCGCTTCCATTGCGTCCTTTTTCGGAAGATAATTCTGCATTTACAACAGATAAAAAACAAAGGGTGTTTTTCCACCCCCGGCTTAATATTATTTAAAGAAATGCGGGATCAGATATTTTTTAGGATTGCCTTTTCAATGGCATTGGCGATGCTTACCGAACGCAGTCCGTGTTCTTCGTTGATCCTGGGTTTTTCCCCCGCTTTCACGGCATTCAGGAAACTGCGCAGTTCCTCCGCCATGGCGTCGTTCGCCGTAAAGTTTTGCGGAAGGGCCCCATCCGGAAGTTCCAGACGGCGTTCCATGAAGTTTGCCTTATAGACTCCGGAACCCGCATGGCATATCATCTCGCGGCGGCGCTTTTCTTCTGCACGGCTTGCAAACAGCGTTGCCACCGAACCGTTGTCGAACTGCAGTGTTGCCGTAACGCGGTCGGCCTTATCGCTGTGCAGGATCTCGCCTTCCGCTTCAATCGATTTGATTGGCAAGGGAATAAGCCGAGTGACCAGTTCGATGTCGTGTATCATCAGCTCCAGAACGATCGAAACATCCACACCCACGCCGGCCAGAAAAGGTCCCTGCCGGTAGGCGTAAATTTTATCCGGCAGCACTTTCAGGTGCTGTTGGAGGGCGGCGAATACCGGATTGAAATGTTCGATATATCCGACACCGACCCGAAGGCCTTTTTCCTGCGCCATTTGCGAGAGTTCTGCTGCCTGGTCCTCAAATTCGGTAAAAGGTTTTTCGACAAAGATATGCTTTCCGGCCTCCAGGGCGCTTTTGGCAATGGCAAAGTGTGCCGATCCGGGTGTGACAATATCGAGGATATGCACCTTTCCGAGAAGTGTCTTAAGCGGCAGATACGGAATGCCCTTTTCTCGGCTGATCCTTTCCCGGACCGCAGGATCCGTGTCGTAAAAACCGACAAGTTCCGCATCATGGAAATCCAGCCATTTATCCAGATGCCGGGACCCGAAACGTCCCACACCGGCAATACCCACCTTGATACCTTGTTTTTTCATAACCCCGTAGTATAAGGAAAAAAACAAAAAGCCGAAAGCAGTTTTATAAAAGTTGTCGAGTCGTGAAATTGCCTAGTCGTCGAGGTGCCTGCACGCCGTAGTCTTGGCGAAGGAGGGTCGAGTTGTCGAGTTGTCGAGTCGTCGAGTTGATGTTGAGTTGTCCTTTTTGTCGAAAGTTATGAGTTATGAGTTATGAGTAAGGTAATTCCGCTGACTAATCTTCCTAGGTTCATAACTTCTTAACTTCTCCTCTCAGCGCTCAGTGCTCAGTGTATGCTTCAAGGTTTTCCGCTGACCAGGCTTCCGAAGTTCCGAACTTCCCAAGCTCCTCTCTTAGCGTCTTCTGTCGTCGAACCAGCGCCGGACTTCCTATATTTTTGTGGACACGCAGAT
>Ga0265293_10001533_pt1 | contig 50129 bp, 46 predicted proteins | sample Munlanlewell138R_FD_192505 | JGI IMG/M metagenome (GOLD analysis project Ga0265293, IMG submission 192505) | Leachate microbial communities from a municipal landfill in Southern Ontario, Canada - Leachate well 138R | ecosystem: Engineered > Solid waste > Landfill > Unclassified | place: Canada... | reverse complement strand
TCAATGATAGTTAATATTGAAATACTAAGAAATCCCTGAAAGGGACTACGACAGTATTGCTAATTCTCTTCTGGACATGGTTACTCAGGGACTTATTGAAATACTAAGAAATCCCTGAAAGGGACTACGACAACTGAAAAAAGTTTTACTCTTCCTGTTAAGATATTATTGAAATACTAAGAAATCCCTGAAAGGGACTACGACAGCTTCTTATTATATGTCTGCCGGACATTATGCGTATGATTGAAATACTAAGAAATCCCTGAAAGGGACTACGACTTTGAGACTCCGAGAAAAAGCACAGAACAAGAATTAGTCGTATTGAAATACTAAGAAATCCCTGAAAGGGACTACGACCAATTATTCACTTACAGCGGTTATGAAGTTTTGACTAAAAAATTGAAATACTAAGAAATCCCTGAAAGGGACTACGACCTTTTTCCCGTAACTTTAATGTCGATATAATCCCTGTCATTGAAATACTAAGAAATCCCTGAAAGGGACTACGACGGCGGAAGATCCAAGGAAGTCGGAAAACAACTTTTTGATTCATTGAAATACTAAGAAATCCCTGAAAGGGACTACGACAATCTTCAGGAACATGAAGTTTACCTTCGCTTCTTAGTATATTGAAATACTAAGAAATCCCTGAAAGGGACTACGACTTCTCTGTTTTCTATTCTTTTCATTGTGTTACCTCCTGGATTATTGAAATACTAAGAAATCCCTGAAAGGGACTACGACTCTCATAAACAGATTCCTTGCTTTCTGCAATTGTTCGTTTTATTGAAATACTAAGAAATCCCTGAAAGGGACTACGACTTCAGCATGTCTTGTTACACATGAACATGGAGATCATTCTATTGAAATACTAAGAAATCCCTGAAAGGGACTACGACAGTTTTGACAGCGAAGTCTTTTTTATTACTGCTATCTTTCATTGAAATACTAAGAAATCCCTGAAAGGGACTACGACCTCTCTTGAGCTAAGAATTGCAATCACGTTTTTATTATATTGAAATACTAAGAAATCCCTGAAAGGGACTACGACAGTCGGGAACCGATTTCATCGAAGTGGTTTATAATAAATTGAAATACTAAGAAATCCCTGAAAGGGACTACGACGGTTATAAAAGAATGCTTGTTGTTTGGCATAGAAGAGCAGGGATTGAAATACTAAGAAATCCCTGAAAGGGACTACGACTGTGTGTGTGTGTGTGTGTGTGTGTGTGTGTGTGTGTATTGAAATACTAAGAAATCCCTGAAAGGGACTACGACGAGGTCCATATCTCCTGTGAATCCGTTTAGGAGATATTTTTTATTGAAATACTAAGAAATCCCTGAAAGGGACTACGACTGCTAAAGGCGACAAAGGTGACAAAGGTGAAACTGGTGAATTGAAATACTAAGAAATCCCTGAAAGGGACTACGACTTTCTGTATGTCTCAATATATCTTTCTTTATCCTCCACATTGAAATACTAAGAAATCCCTGAAAGGGACTACGACGTTTCACACCTGATTGTATATGAACCTGCTGATATTGGATTGAAATACTAAGAAATCCCTGAAAGGGACTACGACTTGCTAATTCTCTTCTGGACATGGTTACTCAGGGACTTAATATTGAAATACTAAGAAATCCCTGAAAGGGACTACGACACCACTTACTCTTGAATGCTTCAAATCCTGCTCTTGTAATTGAAATACTAAGAAATCCCTGAAAGGGACTACGACTTGTCAATTAATTCTAAATAATAATTTACTTCACTAAATTGAAATACTAAGAAATCCCTGAAAGGGACTACGACCTCATTTTGAAACCTCCATTCTTAATTTTTTATCTTTTTATTGAAATACTAAGAAATCCCTGAAAGGGACTACGACGTCTACAATATCTGTAAACTGTCTCGATTTGAGAACGGGGTATTGAAATACTAAGAAATCCCTGAAAGGGACTACGACTGATCTCCTTCGGCATTTCTGCCTTTTTATTTTTTCTTATATTGAAATACTAAGAAATCCCTGAAAGGGACTACGACATTCAGCTTACAGATGTCCTGATCATAACAAAGCAGATTGAAATACTAAGAAATCCCTGAAAGGGACTACGACTGCTTTCTATTTCTTCTAACGATCGACCGTCAGCATTTATTGAAATACTAAGAAATCCCTGAAAGGGACTACGACCAATCTTCATCCGTGATGAAGATGATCAAGAAGATACATTCATTGAAATACTAAGAAATCCCTGAAAGGGACTACGACTAGCAGGAAAAGAAATTGAAATCAAGAGGGTTTATGTTGATTGAAATACTAAGAAATCCCTGAAAGGGACTACGACGTATTTCCTGGATTATTTTATTTATAGCAAGTCTTTTATATTGAAATACTAAGAAATCCCTGAAAGGGACTACGACGTGCTTATAGCACCCGTTTTTTATTTTTTAACTGCTTTATTGAAATACTAAGAAATCCCTGAAAGGGACTACGACCTCTCCTTCTCCACACTTCTGAAAACTCTCAACACCTTCAATTGAAATACTAAGAAATCCCTGAAAGGGACTACGACAGCCTGCTATAACTTCTAGTTCACCTGCAAGCATACCGTTAATATTGAAATACTAAGAAATCCCTGAAAGGGACTACGACTTTTTTGTAGGAGCCGTATAAATCCTGAATCCATTATGATTGAAATACTAAGAAATCCCTGAAAGGGACTACGACATTAAACCATGCTGTACCGTTTTTCTTGCTTTTAACCGATTGAAATACTAAGAAATCCCTGAAAGGGACTACGACTCGGAACTGGTGCAGTGCCACCTTCTAAAATTGTTTCCATTGAAATACTAAGAAATCCCTGAAAGGGACTACGACTGTATGAAGAATATTAATTTTTTTGAACTTAAAGAAATATTAAATTGAAATACTAAGAAATCCCTGAAAGGGACTACGACGTCAGTGACTATTTTCTCGAATTGTTTTTCTGTAAACATATTGAAATACTAAGAAATCCCTGAAAGGGACTACGACGGGAAATATCTATCCATCGAGCTTGAAAACCGTATACATTGAAATACTAAGAAATCCCTGAAAGGGACTACGACCAGCGAGACTGGAGGAGGTATAATGCAGATAAAACAACTTATTGAAATACTAAGAAATCCCTGAAAGGGACTACGACTTTATTAAAATCTTTCCCTGTAAGAAAACACATACAGATTGAAATACTAAGAAATCCCTGAAAGGGACTACGACCATTACCTTTCTTTCAGAATCGATAATATCTTTTACTATTGAAATACTAAGAAATCCCTGAAAGGGACTACGACTGTATGAAGAATATTAATTTTTTTGAACTTAAAGAAATATTAAATTGAAATACTAAGAAATCCCTGAAAGGGACTACGACAGCACCTTTCATCAACAAATTTATTATAGATAAATCTTTCCATTGAAATACTAAGAAATCCCTGAAAGGGACTACGACTTTAAGCATTTTTGCGATTGTATTTCTCGTGTAATTCATTTATTGAAATACTAAGAAATCCCTGAAAGGGACTACGACGCGACACAAAGCATGATTGAAACAACAGGAAGATTGATAATTGAAATACTAAGAAATCCCTGAAAGGGACTACGACTTGATTCATCATACACAATAAGACCATATTTTTTGTTTAATTGAAATACTAAGAAATCCCTGAAAGGGACTACGACCAATGAAGTAACTCTCAAATATGGTATATGTGATTTATTTATTGAAATACTAAGAAATCCCTGAAAGGGACAGTGCATTTATGCTTTGAGCAAAATTCAGTAAGCACAATTTCAAAAGACTGAAATTGTTAGTAAGCGGATTATGAATAATCCTAGTGAGCGATTTGCAAGCAAATCTCGTGAGCAAAATCTAACGATTCTTAGTAAAAAACAATTTAAAATCTATGTATTTGATATTAACAATAGAAGTGGTTAAAGTGTTTTTGGAGTTGTGGGTTAGGGGTGTTAAAAGCAGATCCCGGCTCAGAATCATACCGGGATGACAGAGCTAATGAAGCAATTAAAAATTAAAAATTAAAAATTATAAAGCTAAAGCAGATCCCGGCTCAGAATCATACCGGGATGACAGAGCTAATGAAGCAATTAAAAATTAAAAATTAAAAATTATAAAGCTAAAGCAGATCCCGGCTCAGAATCATACCGGGATGACAGAGCTTAGAATCACACAGATATAAAAAAAAACACACAGCATATGACAAACCGCCAAACCCCAAACCCCAAACCCCAAACCGACAAACCGCCAAACCCCAAACCCCAAACCGCCAAAACCCAAACCGCCAAAACGCCAAAACCCGAAATCCCAGATTTCCCCAGTCTTATTTATCCCATATTTAACCTTCAACTCATAAAACCCCAAAACTATTTAACTTTATTTATTGTTTTTTTCAATTCACCATTTCACTGTTTTTCTATCTCTCCACATTTACTAATCACTAATTGTGACTCTAGTCACGCTAATTGCTTCCCTCTATTTCACTGATTCTATGTAATATTCCAAAATTTTTATTTTCTATGTTATAATATTGAAATAGTTTAAGTGTTTATAATTTTGTTGCTGAACTGTTGTTATTATAAGGAGTTATAATGAATTATTTTGATTTATATAATGTCATTGGTATTTGTGGTGGTGCTTGGGGTGATGAGGGTAAGGGGAAATTTACTGATTTTTTTGCTAGGCAGGCTGATATTATTGTTAGGGCTCAGGGTGGTAATAATGCTGGGCATACTGTAAAAGCTGCTGGTCATACTTTAAAACTTCATGTTGTTCCTTCTGGGATTATTTATAATGATAAGATTAATATTATTGGTAATGGTGTTGTTCTTGATATTTTTTCTTTTGTTGATAAGGAAATTAGTCAGCTTGAAGATAATGATATTTCAACTTCTAATTTGTTTATTTCTCCTGAAAGTCACCTTATAATGCCTTATCATAGAATTATGGATTATATTAAGAGTTTTGGTAGAATTGGTACTACTGGTAAGGGTATTGGTCCTTGTTATTCTGATAAGGTTAATAGAATTGGTATTAGAGTTCAAGATATTATGAATAAAGATATTTTTATTAAAAAACTTGCGGAAAATATTGAACATTATAATTTTCTTTTTTCTATTTCAGATGATATTTCTACGATAATTGATGATTTTAAAATTAATAATCCGATTTTTAATGATATTTTTATTGATGATAAAATGGATGCTAATAAGCTTTTTGATGTTATTAAACCTTATAAAGATATTGTTGCTGAATATGTTAAAGATACTAGGAAGATTATTGCTGATGCTGTTTATAATGGTAAAAAAATATTGCTTGAAGGTGCTCAGGGTTTGCTTCTTGATATTGATCATGGTACTTATCCTTATGTTACTTCTTCAAATTCTCATGCTGGTGGTCTTTCGACTGGTACTGGAATTAGTCCTGAAAAGATTGATAAGATTTTTTCGGTTACAGGTGCTTATTTGACCAGGGTTGGTAATGGTCCTCTTAGTGGTGAACTTGGTACTTGGGAACTTATTAAAGATGAAAAGGGTACTGAAAGATTGAGTTTTGCAGAGTGCAAAGAGCTTGTTAAGAATGACAATTCTGATTATGCTAAGGGTAAGGCTATTAGGCATATTGCTGGTGAATTTGGTACTACTACTGGCAGACCTAGAAGAGTTGGCTGGCTTGATTTATGTGTTTTGGATTATATTAGAGAAAATAATGGTGCTGATATAATTATTACAAAATTTGATGTACTTGATATTCTTCCTCAAGTTAAAGTTATAAAAAATTATAGATATATTGGAGAAATTGACTTTGTTCTTAATGGACAAACTATTAAGAAAAATGATATAATTAATAGATTGCCTATTGAAAGTCATGTATTAGAAAATTTGGTGGTTAATGATTTTATTGTTTTTGATGGTTGGCTTTCTGATACATCTAAGATTAGGGTTTATAAAGATCTTCCTGAAAAGGCTAGGATTTTTCTTGAAACTTTAGAAAAATTGTCTAAGGTTAATATTAGAATACTTTCTGTAGGTCCTGACAGGGAAAATACAATAAGCATAAAGTGATTAAAGGAGTATTGACAAATGAAAGAAAAAGACAAAGAATTCTTGCATAAGGCTTTAGGAATTGATGATTGTGAGTTTGATAAGCTTGTAGCAAAAGTTAGAGAGCTTCCTGAAGATGGTGATGATTGTAAAGAAAATTATGTAAAGGGACTTATCAAAGATATGCCGGGTAGAGAAGCTTACGAAGTAAAGAAGATTCTTCTTACTAGGCTTGATTAATGTGGGCTGAAAAAATCTGGTTAAATATAGAAACCAGTTCGTTTTGTAATTTATGCTGTGGACATTGTTCACAGCATAATTTTATTCTAAAGGATAAAAAATTTATTTCAAAGAGTCTTTTCTGTAAAATAATTGATGAATTAGTCGAAAACAAAATCAAAATTTCAAATATTAATCCTTTTTTTAGAGGTGAACCTTTGTTTCATCCTGATTTTAGCTTTTTTATGGATTATATTAAAACTAAATATATGGAATTCCCTTTTATTGATTTTGTTTCAATTCATACTAATGGTGTGTATTTGAGTGAAGAAAATGCTAATTCTATTTTGAGTTTGAGCAATCAGAGAGTTTTACCTCATCCTAATAATTTATTTATTTCAATTGATGCTGCGGATTCTGAAACTTATAAAAATGTTAAGGGTAGAGATTGTTATTATAAAGTGATTGATAATATTGAGAATTTTCTTATTGAAAGACAAAAACGAGATCAAATTGGTCCTGATATTGTTTTTCAATTTGTTGTTACTGAAAAAAACAAGCATAATGTTTGTGATTTTGCTCTTAATATATATAATTTGACAAAAAAGTTTTCTAATAAAAAACTTAAATTTTTAAGTTCGCTTGATAATTCTCCTTTTAGGGTTGAAAGTGATACTTTATACTTTAGATTATGTGAGAGTAATGCGGAATTTGCTGATTTTTATAGAGATATTTATAAAGAGTGTTTGCTTGAATTAAATAAAAACAGTATAATAAGAGATATAATCTAAAGGAGATAATATGAAAAGAATATACATATTATTAGTTTTAATTGTTTTATGTTTTGTTACTTCTAGTATGGAAATACATGAATTATTAGTAAATGGAGTTTCATCTTATTTACATGTTGATTTTAAATCTCTTGTTACAAATGGAGTAATTACAAAATATCAAAAATCAGCTGTGGGTGATGATAGTAAAGAGGTTAATGTTTTTGCCGAAAAAACTGATTTTTATCCTGAAAAACATTTGAATAATGTTTTAATTCTTGTTGGTGATAAAGTTTTTTCTGATAGTAAAGATGTTGCTATTGTATTTAATGGTAAAATGAATAAAGCTAAAATGTTAAAGTATTTTCTTGATGAAAAACTTAAAAATTATAAAGAAGAAAAAGTTGGAAAATCTGTTTATTATACTGCAAAAGATGGTTATACTTTTACATTTTTAAATAATGATACAATTATGTTTGGTGGTATTAAATTATTAAAAAATATTACTGAAAATGCTTCAAAAAAGGTAATTAATAAAAATCTTGTAAATGATTTTATTGCTAATAAATCTAATAATATTCGTGGTACTTTTTTATTTAGTGATGAACAAAAAAAACTTATTAAAAAAACTTATCCAAAATTCCCTGCGATTGAGGGTATAAAATCTTTGGATATACTTGTTGAAATGGCTAAAGGTATTGGTATAAGTGTTGTTATTAATACTTTAAAAAAAGAAGATGCTGTTGAATTGACTAGTTTACTTAATAATTTAAAACTTCTTGGCATAGTATATGGTGCAAAACTTGGTGTTTCTGGTATAATTTCGAAAGCTGAAGTGTTAAGAGGGGATTTTAATACTTCTTTAAATATTAATTTAAGTGATAATGACATAGTTGAATTAAAAAAAATATATAATAGCATGAAGTTGAGGCAAAAGAATGGGTCAAATACTAAATGATGCAGAGTTTCAGATGTTTAAAGATTTTGTTTATCGTTCAAGTGGTATGGATTTTAATCAAAAAAACAAACTTAGAATGGAATTTAAGCTTAAAGATAGATTAGCTGAACTTGGATATAAAGATTTTAATTCTTATTATGCATTTTTAAATAAAAGATCTGTATCTGCTGATATTGAAGTTAAAGTTCTTCTTGATCTTTTAACTGTTAATGAAACTTCTTTTTTTAGAAATTCAGGTCATTTTAAAGCTTATACTGATACTGTTTTACCTGAACTTTTTGAAAAAAAACCTTCAATATTTACTAAAAAAGTTGCTATTAATATTTGGTCGGCTGGTTGTTCTACAGGTCAAGAACCATATTCACTTGCTGTTGCTTATTTAGAAAAAGCTGGTTTGAAAGCTTCTAATATGCAAATGCAAATTTATGCTACTGATATTTCTGAAACTGCTTTGTCTATTGCAAAAGAAGGTAATTATGCTAAAAAAAGACTTCAAAATATGCCACCTAATGTACTTAAAAAATATTTTATTGAGCATGAGGATAGAATAGAAGTTAAACCTGAAGTAAAAAAAATGATTACTTTTATGTATGCTAATATGAAAACTTCTACATATCTTAGAGGTTTAGATGTTATTTTTTGTAGAAATGTAATGATATATTTTGATGATGCAATGCGAGAACATGCTATAAAGGAATTTCATAAAGCATTGAATCCTGGTGGTTATTTTTTTATTGGTCATTCTGAAAGTTTGTCTAAATATAAAGATTTATTTGACTTTAAAGTTATTAATGGTGGAATTGTTTATAAAAAAATTGGAGATTAATTATGAACCTTGATGATTTATTGAAGGATTTTCTTGAAGAAGCTTTTGAAAAAATTGAAATAATAGATGATAATTTATTGAGTCTTGAAAATGAACCTAATAATGAAGATTATCTAAATGAAATATTTCGTGCTGCTCATACTGTCAAAGGTTCTGCTGGAACAATGGGATATGAAGATCTTTGTGCTTTAATGCATAGTATTGAAAATATATTCACTTTATTGAAAGAAAATAAAATGGATTTTTCAGCTGATATAAATGATTTTGTTTTAAAAGCAATGGATATTGTAAAAGTTATGCTTAAAAATATTGAATCTAAGGGCGAAGAAGGTGTTGATGCCAAAGAGATAAAAAAACAGCTTAAAGCTATTGAAACTAGAGAAAATAAAGATTCAAAAAAAACAGTAAAAAAAGCAAAAAGTACGGTGAAAAAAGAAGAAAAATCTGTTGAACAAGTTAAAGATGTTATAAATACAGAGCTTTTTAATATTGACATTACAAAAATAGAAAAAGATATTTTGAAACAGGAATTTAAACAAAATAAAAAACTTTTATACTTAAAAATTGTATTTTCTCAGAATTCTGCAATGCCTTCTGTTGGTAGATTTATTATTATTAGAGAAATTGAAAATAATGCAAAGATTATAAAATCTAAACCAAGTATTGATATTCTTAATTCGGATGATTTTATTGAATCTGGTTTATTTGTTGTTTCAGTTGAAGGTAATATTGATTCTCTTAAATCTAAGATATTTATTCCAAATGAAGTTGAAGATATACAAATTTTACCTTTTATTATTGATGATAAGGAAGAAAATATTTCTAATGAAAATAAATCCAAAAGCAATATTAAATCTGAAATTATTGAAGATGAAAAAGATATTGTGGTAAATTCTGATAATCTTACCAAAAAAGAATCTATTCAAAGTTTGAGGGTTGACAGTTATAAAATTGATGAACTTCTTAATCTTATTGGTGAACAAGTTATTAATACTTCAAGATATTTTAGATTGGAAAATGAATTTGATAAAAGACTTTATGAAATTAAATCTCTTATTAGTTCATATTCTTCTGATAATTTGGAATTTATAAAAAAATTAAGTCAATTACTTGTAGATTTTAAAAAACTTTCTGAAGAATTTAAAGAAACTAATCTTATGACTAGAAGACTTAATAGTGAAATGCAACAGAATACTATGAAAATACGAATGCTTCCTATTGATAAAGTATTTAAAAGATTCCCGAGAATGATTAGAGATATTTCTAGAGAACTTGGTAAAAAAATCGAATTAAAAATAGAAGGTCAGGATACTGAACTTGATAAGACTGTAATTGAAGTTTTAGGAGATCCTCTTGTTCATATTATTAGAAATGCTCTTGATCATGGCATTGAAACTCAAGAAGAAAGAATTGCTTGCGGAAAATCTGCTGAAGGTCATATTACGTTAAAAGCAAAACATGAAGGAAATTATATTTTTATTGAAGTTATAGATGATGGTAAGGGTCTTTCAAGAGAAAAAATTCTTGATAAAGCTCTCCAAAAAGGTCTTATTATGGAAGGTATGAAAGATTCTCTTAAAGATAAAGAAATATTTAGCCTTGTTTTTGAGCCTGGGTTTTCTACAGCAACTTCTGTAACTGGACTTAGTGGTCGTGGTGTTGGTATGGATGTTGTTAGAAAAAGTATGGAAAAAGTTAATGGAACTGTTGAAATGGAGAGTGAACAAGGAAAAGGGACGGTTGTTCGTATAAAACTGCCACTTACAATGGCTATAATACAGGCTTTGCTTGTTAGTGGGCTTGGTCAGGTTTATTCAATACCATTGAATTCGGTCGAAGAAACAGTAAAACTTTCAAAAAAAGATTTATTTTTTGTTAAAGGGCATAAAACTATTAATATTAGAAATAATGTTATATCTGTTATTTCTATTGAGGAAATATTTAGATATCCTGAAAAAGAAAGAGAAGATTATTACATTGTTATACTTGATTATGCAGATAAAAAAGTTGGACTAATTGTTGATAAGCTTTACGGTGAACAGGAAGTTGTTATTAAAAATCTTGATTCTGATCTTGTGATTACTCCGGGAATTGCTGGTGCAAATATACTTGGTGATGGAAGAGTTAGTCTTATACTTGATATTAATAAATTAATTGAAAGGATAAATTCATGATAAAAGTTATTGTAGTTGATGATTCGGCTTTGATGAGAAAATTTTTATCTGAAATTTTATCTACAGATAATGATATTAAAGTAATAAATACAGCAAGAGACGGAATAGATGCTCTTGAAAAGATAAAAATTGAAAAACCTGATGTTATAACTTTAGATATTGAAATGCCTAATATGAATGGTATGGAAACTTTAAAAGCGATAAAAAAAAATTATCCAAAAATACAAGTTGTTATGATATCATCTTTAACTACAGAACATGCACAGATTACAATTAAAGCTCTTGAATTCGGTGCTTTTGATTTTATTCCTAAACCTTCTGGTAGAAGTATAGATATAAATATAAAAAAATCAACAGAAGAAATAATTTCTAAGGTTAAAAATGCAAATTACAGTAAAAGTAAAATAATTATTAAAAATCCTATTTTTGCTTTAACTAAATTGGAAAAAAAAGAAGAGTATTCTGAAAAAATTCTAAAAAATAATCATCTGAACAAAATAATTGCTATCGGTATTTCAACTGGCGGACCTAATGCTATAATGGAAGTTCTTCCTAAACTTCCTCAAGATCTTAAAGCTTGCATACTTATTGTACAGCATATGCCGGCGGGTTTTACCAAAGCATTTGCAGAAAGGTTGAATTCTGTTTCAAAACTGTATGTAAAAGAAGCAGAGAATAATGATGTTTGTTCTGATGGTAAAGTTTTTTTAGCTCCAGGAAATTATCATCTTAAAGTTAGAAGACAAGGAGTTAATCTTATTATTGATATTGCACAAGATGATCCGGTTAATAGACATAGACCTTCTGCTGATGTGCTTTTTGAATCTGTTGCCAAAAATTATTCAAGAAATACTATGGGTATTATAATGACTGGAATGGGCAGTGATGGTGCAAAAAATATTGGCATGATAAAAAAATTTGGTGGATATACTATAGGTCAGGATGAAAAAACCTCTATTGTATATGGAATGCCTAGAGTTGCAAATGAATTAGGCAATTTAGACAAAGTTGTATCTTTATATGATATTCATAAAGAAATAATAGATTTTACAAATAAATGATAAATTAAACGGAGGATTTTTATATGATAGATGAAGTTAGTATTCAGGCGGTACACAAAGCAAATGGTGAAAAGTTTAGATTTCTTTTAGTAGATGACTCTGCTTTTATGGTTAAAAATCTTGAAAGAGTTGTAAAAATACTCGATGGAGAAGTAGTAGGTTCGGCAGGAAATGGTAGAGAAGCTATAAAACTTTATAAATCAACAAAACCTGACATAGTTACTATGGATATAACAATGCCTGATATGGATGGAATTCAGGCAGTTGAAGGAATTATGGCAGATGACCCAAACGCAGTTATTGTAATGGTTTCAGCCCTTGGTCATCAGGATATGGTCAAAGAAGCTATTGTTAAAGGTGCAAAATATTTTATTGTAAAACCATTTAAAATACCTGATGCTTGTAATATTATTAAAAACTTTCTTATAAAAATGGGAGGCAAATAGCATGAGAGTTGAATATATAAACCCATTTGTTGAATCTGCAATAACTGTTTTAAGAGAAATGGCTAGTGTTGAGTTTGCTAGAGGAGATCTTGCATTAAGATCTTATCCTTTATTAACAAAAGGAGTTGTAATTGTAATAGGTGTTGCTGGTCAAATAGAAGGTAGAGTTTTATATGATATGGATATGAAGACTGCACTTAAAATATCAGGACTTATGATGGGCGGAGAAATTATTACCGAGTATGATGAAATGGTAGCTTCTGCACTCGCTGAACTTGGCAATATAATAAGTGGTAATGCTGTAAGTCAGCTTAATGATCTTGGTTTTGAATTTGATATAACTCCTCCTACTTTATTTGTAGGGAATAATCTTGAGATGAGTAGTCCTAACATGGAAACTCAAACTCTTGTAATACCTCTTTTACAACCTGAAGTTGGTGAAATAATAATAAATGTAGCATTAAGAGAAAAAAATTAATGCCTGTAAATTTGAATATGCTTAATATTGACCTTCATTCTCATTCTGGATATTCAGGTGGTGTAGGTCAAGTTTCTCTTGAAAGTATTGTTTATGGCATGAAATTAAAAGGAATAGATATTTTTGGTACTGGAGATTGTCTTCATAGGAAATGGCAAAAACTCCTTTCTAATGAACTTTCTCAAATTGCAGAAGGTATTTTTATATCTAAATTTTCAGATAAACATTATTTTATACTTCAAACAGAAGTTATATTTACAATTCCTTATGCAAAAGGAAAAAGAAAACTATTTCATATAGTAATGACATTTCCTGATTTTTTATCTGTTAAAAAAACAGCAGATTATATAGAAAGTATAGGAGTAAGTAATAATATTGGAAGACCATTTATTAAATTTTATTCACTTAAAGATGTAAATATATTTATGGAAGCAATAAAATCAATTAATGAAAATATTGAGTTTATACCAGCTCATGTAATGACACCGCAAGGAATATTTGGGTCAATTAATCCTTTGTATTCCTTAAATGATATGTTTGGCGAAGCAAAAAAATTAATAAGTATAGTAGAAACAGGCTTAAGTTCAGATCCTCAAATGTTATCACTAATACCTGAGCTTGATAATATTAACTTTATATCAAATAGTGATTGTCATTCACCAGGACTTAATAGAATTGGCAGAGAATACACTCAAGTAAAATGCGATTTGCTTGATTATAACAATATAATGAAATGTTTAAAAGATAAAGAAAAAACATTTACTTATGAATTTCCTCCTCAAGAAGGAAAGTTTTTTTTAACAGGTCATAGAAAAGGTAAAGTAGGACATGAACATTCAGAATGTGTGTTTTCTCCTGACTTTACACCTGAAAGTAAAATATGTCCAGTATGTAAGAAAAAACTCACAATAGGAGTTTATGAACAGCTTCTTGATATTGTAAAAGTGCATAAAGCAGAGGATAGACTTATTTTGAATCCTTATGAAAGGAAAAATTACAAATGGTTAGTTCCACTTACTGACGTTATATTGTTTGCAAAAGGAAATAAGACTTTTTCGAAAAAAATCTCTGAAAAAGCTTATGAAATTATAAATTTTTATGGTTCAGAACGTGCTTTATGGAAAAATTTTAATGTAGAAAATCATAGAAAAGAAAATGAAAGATTATTATGGTCAATAGAACAAGTTAAAAATGGCAACTTTTCATTCTTTCCAGGTTATGATGGTGAATACGGGAAATTAGTAGTTGGAAAAGAATTGAATTTTCTTGATATTAATATTTGCTAAAATCATTTTATATAATCAAAAAACCTGTAACCTTAAAAGGTTTTTTTATAAAGCTGTATCAAAATAATATAGTTAAAGTATTGCAAAGTTGAAAATGCGTGGTATTTTCGTGCAAAAATTGTATTCTAAAAACCTTATATACCAGAATACCGCATCTACATTAAGGTTATCGGTTAGCTTTTAAAAAAAATTTTTTAAAAATATTTGACATTTGGCTTTGAGATTGATTAAATATTAGGTATAACAACAAATCAAAGGAAAGGCGGGTGGACAAAATGAACAAAATGGAACTAATTGATGCAATCGCAAAAAACGCTTCAATCAGCAAGAAAGACGCAAAAAGTGCTTTAGAAGCTATGGTAGAAGAAATTACTGGAACTCTTAAAAAAGCTGACAAAGTTAGCCTAATTGGTTTTGGTACTTTTGAAATAGCTGAAAGAAAAGCAAGAAAAGGCGTTAATCCAAGAACTGGTGAAGAAATTAAGATTAAAGCTACTAGAGTCCCTAAATTCAGACCTGGTAAAGCTCTTAAAGAAGCTGTTAAATAATTATTAAGTAAACATTTAATTTTATATAGCCCCTTTTAAAAGGGGCTATTTTTATATAAGGGAGAATTTATGTATAAAAATCCTGCTTTAACGGTTGATGGCATTGTTGAAACCAAAAACGGTATAGTTCTAATTAAAAGAAAAAACGACCCTTATAAAGGCAATTGGGCTCTTCCTGGAGGTTTTGTTGATTATGGTGAAAAAGTTGAAACAGCACTTTTTCGTGAAATGAAAGAAGAAATATCAGTTGATGTAAAAATAAAGAGACTTCTTGGAATATGGTCAGAACCTCAAAGAGATCCAAGGGGACATACAGTATCGGTTGTATATATTGCTGAGTATAATGGTAATATTGATCAAATAAAAGCAGCAGATGATGCTATGGAAGTTAATATTACAAATAATCCACTTGCACTTGAGCTTGCTTTTGATCATGCAGAAATAATTGGCGAATACTATAAAAGACAGTGGCGGGTATAAAGATAATTAAAAATTAAAAATTAAGAATTAAAAATTAAAAATTAAAAATGAATAATTTGTGAAATAGTGAGATAGTGAAATGGTGAAATAGTGAGATGGTGAAATGGTGAAATAGGAAAAGCTTTACAGGTTCTAATGTCACAGGAAAGTCGAAGACTTTTGTTACAAGCAATTTTTTGCAGAAAAAATTGCAGTCACAGTTATTTAAAAATTTCATATGCTGTGTCATTTTGTAATCCTGATACTATTCTGTAATTGTTGTCATCCCGGTACTATTCTGAGCCGGGATCTGTATTAAAAGCAGTATAAAAGCAGTATGAAAGCGTATAAAAGCGGTATGTGAAAGTGTATGAAACTGGTATAAAAACAGTGTTTTTTTCAACTAACAACTTTAGCAGTGCTAACAAGGTTGGCTTGTCCAACCGTTTACTAGGCTACAAAGTAGCTGCTAACTAATAAATTCATTTAAAAAATGAATTTATGCTAACTGCTTTATTATTTGGTGGTTTTTAATGTATAAAAAGTTTTTAATTTCAATTTTACTATTAATTATCTATGTTGGTTTATTTAAATATATCAATATGGATATATCCGATATATTATCAGAACTTGATTTTAACATAATATTCAGTGATTTTTTCCAAAATTTCAGTTTTAGAAATTTAACTTTAATTAAAACAATTATATATAGCTTTTTTCTTATAATAGCTTTATTTACAATATCATTTAAAAAAATTAAAAATAATCCATATTTACTTGTTATAATTTTATTTTTAATATTTTGTATATTAGATTTATGGATTATATCATCAATTCATTTATATTATTCATTTATAAATAATGGAAACGAAATAATAATGAAAGATATATCAGCATTATCTTATTATAATCCAGGAAATGAATTTGAATTTTTTTATAATTCAAATAAATCTATTTTATGGAAAGGAAGTTCTAATTTATATTATGTTTTTATATCAATAATAAGATTGATATTTATAATTTATTATAGTTTTAAAATTAAAAATTCAAATAAGCAAACAAAGCAAAGTTATATAATATACATTAATATATTTTTTACTTTTTTTTTAACAGGATTATTAATTAATATAAAAAAAGGGACAGAGTTTGTGTCTTTAGAGCCTATGTCAAAGTTGCTTTTATTTACTTTTGTATTATTGATAGTAAGCATATATGAAGAATATATATTTAGAGATTTTTTAATTAAAAAACTTAAAAAACAAAATATTTTTACAAGTATTATAATATCTTCATTAATTTTTACAATAATACATTTTAATTATTTTATATATTTAGATGTGTTGAGGACATTTGTTTTAGGAATTGCATTGGGCATGATATATGTCAAATACAATATTAAAGCTTCTATTATAGCACACTTTTCTTATAATATTGCAGTATTTATAATGAATTCAGCATTGTTTTTTTACTAACAGCATTAGCTGGGTTAACTAGGTTAGCTTGTTCAATCGCTTACAATTGCCTTTGGCAATCTCAAGATATTAACATCTTTCGCAATTAATCTTAAACTAATAATACATTTGATTGATAAAAAGTAATAAAATATTATTAAAAGTTAAAAAGATTATTTTTTGTTTATAAATTTAATTTATGATATTATAAAAATAATAAAAAGTTTATGGAGGGGTTTTATGAAAAAAGTAAAGAAATTTACTAGTTTAATTGTTTTTATGATGTTGTTTTCATTTATTTTTGCAGGTTGTGGAAGTAGTAGTAATGATGCTCCACCTCTTACCACTAGTTATGGTATTGCAGTTGATCCATATATTATTGGAGCAGAATTTGCAGAATATAATTCTAGTGGCGAATTAGTTCAAAAATCTTCATTAACAGATTTAAATGGGCAATTTACATTTAATAATGCTGTTTCTGAAGGAAGTACTATTAAAATGACCAAAAGAGGAACTCATCTTGGTGAAGCATATACAGGACCTCTTCTTGAAAGATTTGTCGAGACAAATCCTACTCTTGATGAAGGTAAATATATAGCAAGTCCGCTTACAACAGCTATTGCAAAAGGAAATTCACCTTCTTCAATAGCAACTTTATTTACTAATAATGGAATTACAATAACAGTAGCAGATATATATTTAAACCCAATGAAAGATATTGACCCTAATGGTACTGTATTGACTAGTATAGAAAAACTTCAAGCAGCTATAGCATGTTCGGCAGCATTAAAAGTACTTGATAGTGAAGGTGGAAATTTTGCAGATTATATACCTACTATTGCAGGTATAATAAAAGATACAGTAACAAGAACAGGTATGCCTACTGATGCTAAAAACAGTGTTGTATTAAAAACAACAAATTCAATAGTTAGATATATTGAAGATAATCCTACAAAATTATCCGATGCAACAGAAGTTAATGCAATTAAAGCAGTTATTACAAAAATTGGTGTAGCAAATTATATATTAGAAAATAAAGATACTTTAGGAAATGTTGCAATAAATGCTATTATAACTGACAAGGGTTTATCAGATATTGGATTAGGCAGTGCTACTAACTTTGATGCTTTAGATTCTGATAAAACATTATTTTTAAGTGGAGATAGCAGTTCTTATAGTGTTAAGACAATTGTAGATGAAGAAGATTATGAAACTGTAATTTTAAAATTTACTAAAGCTGATGTAGAAAATAAAAGGTTACAATACTATTATGGTAATGCAACGAATGATCTTAATTATATGGTTTTTGATTCTACTAAAGTAGGCTTTGTAGAAGATACAAGTGAAGTAGATGGTTTTGCTTATGAGATTACTTCTGCTGGTAGATTAAAAGTAGATGCAAATGATGGTATATATTATTTTGAAAAAAAAGCTGTTAATGGTGATGTTTGGACACTTGATTATTGGAAATTAGGTTATGAAGATAATAAACTTGAAATGACAATAAAACCTATAGATACACTTAATATATCTTCACCTGTTTTTAATGATTATTTTTTTTATAACGGTTGGAGTGTAATATATTTTGCATCTAATGATATTGAAGTAGCAACACCTGATGATGACGGGATAATGGTTATGGAAGGATATACATTTGAAAATGGTATTGTTTCAGTTAGTAAGCTTGGATTTACTAGAAAAATATATTTTTTAAAAGATAATACAACATATTATGACATTTTAATGGTAGAAGATAACAATAATACAATTACTCATGTTGAATTAGGTAAATTTAGTATTTTAAATAATTTTTCATTATATACAAATTTAACAGCAGAGCTTTTAAATAATAAATCTTTTTTAATATCAGGAGCAGGATATATAAATTTCTATAATGATAATACTTTGTATAATTCTATGGATAAACTTGAAGGAACTTGGAGTCTTGAGGATTATGCAGGTAAAAAGATAATCAAAACACAATATGCTACAAAATATGAATTTGTATTTGTTCATGCAGATAGTGTTTTTACAAATGGACAAACTGTAATAGTATCAGTTTTAGCTAATTATGAAAATAATCTATTTGATGGAGATACTCAAAGAATTTCTACAACTTATGGTGATATAATAAGTGATTTTGCAGGTGGAAGCGGAACAGAATCTAATCCATATCAAGTAGCAACAGCAGAACAGCTTAATAAAGTTAGAAATCATCTTGATAAACACTTTATTCAAACAGCTGATATTGATCTTTCTACATATGCAGCAGGAGAAGGCTGGATGCCAATAGCTTCTTCTGTGGCAAGTGCTTTTTCAGGTGTATATGATGGTGATGGCTTTACAATATCAAATCTTACAATAAATCGTCCAACCACAGATGGTCAATCTCTGTTTGGGTATTTAAATGGAATTAGTTTAACTAATAAAGCTCAAATTAAAAATCTAACTGTAGATATTGCCAATATTACAGGAAAAGACTATACTGCAATACTTGGAAGTGAAGTGCGAAGATCAATAATTACAAATTGTTCAACTTTTGGACAGGTTATTGGAGAAAATATTGTAGGAGGATTTATTGGTCAAATTGCTGATGGTACTTCTGTAACTTTCTGTAATTCTTTAGCTATAATTAGTGGTCAAAATAATATTGGTGGTCTTATAGGATATAATGCAAATAATACAACCGAATGGGAAGATTTATTACTTAGTTGTTCTTATGCAGCAGGTAATGTAACAGGAATTACGAATGTAGGTGGACTTGTTGGTACAAATGCTGATGGTATAATTAGCAATTGTTATGCAACTGGTGATGTTCATGCATTGACGGGAGGTAGCACGCCGGTCAATGAGTCTTCAGTAAAAGTTGGTGGATTAGCTGGATATAATTTTACAGCAGGAAAAATAACAAATTCCTATTCTACTGGTAATATTACAACAGCACATGTAAATAATCTTGTTTTTGGCTTTGCTGGCTATAATAATACAACAGTAGGAGCTGAAGTCTCAGGTTGTTTTTGGGATACAACAGCTTCAGGTCAAACAAATGGGATATATAGTTTAGAACAAAGTTCATCTGTTGGAGCAACAGGTAAAACTACTCTCCAAATGCAAACTGCTACTACTTTTACTGGATGGGATACTGCAATATGGAGTTTAGTAGATGGATCTTATCCAACTTTAAAATAATTTGAGAATTTTTTAAATTCTTTTAATAAAAGGGGCAGAAAATTCTGCCTCTTTTTTTATCTTTTTTTAAGGACAAATAATTGATTAAGTTTTAAAAAATCAGGGTAAAATCTTTCAATCTTACTTTCAAATATAAAACCATAAGGACTAAGCATGAATTTTTTGTAATATAAAACATAAGCTTTTGTATAGTCAGTTATTTTGAGCATTTGTCTAAGTTTTAATGGAGAATGATAACCAGTTTCAGCAATATTACCAAGTTTTTCAGCAATTTGTTCAAAAAAAGGATCAGGCATAGTAATAACAATAATTCCATCTTTATCAATAAATTCACATAAAGAATTAATAAGATTTACTTTATCCTCAATATGTTCTAAAACAGCAGAAAGATTAATTACATCAAATTTTTTTTGAGGATTAATAGGTAATTTTTCAATATCAGCACAAATAATATCCTGTCTAGCAGACGAAATCATACTATAATTATATTCAACACCAGTATAATTAATCTTATTATAACAATATTTCTCAAGAATAAATTTCATATTCCCATCAGCACAACCAAGATCAAGAATATCAATATTATCATTATTAATAAATTTATTAATAATAGAACTAACTTCAAAACCCCGTCTAATCATACGAGTTTTAAAAGTAGAAAATTTTTTTCTTTTATCAATATAATTTTTATTCAATATACCATTCATAAAAAAATAATATCATAAATCTAATTTTAATAAAACATTGGTGTCGGACCTTAATTTTTGACAATTATTATTAAAAATTAAAAAAATACAGATTAATTATACTTTTTTGTAAAAAACATAAAACAAGTGTAAAATTAAAAAAAAGTAGTTCTAAATATCTACAGTTGTTATAAAATAATGATTTGTTATCTTAAATGTCAAAAATTAAGGTCCGACACCAAAGGAGACCAAAGGAGAGTATATGAAATCAAATACTTTAAATATTGTAGGAATGACCTGTTCTTCTTGTGCTAAGACAATTGAAAAATCAGTAAAAAAGCTTAATGGTGTAAAAAGTGCAAATGTTAATTTTGCAACTGAAAAATTAAGTGTAGAATACAATCAAAATGTTATAAATCTTGATGATATAAAAAATACTGTTAAAAATGCAGGTTATGAGTTGTTAGAAATTCAGTCAGAAGGTCAGTTAGATAATGAAAAAGAAAGAAGACAAAAAGATATTAAAACATTAGAGAAAAAATTCATAGTATCAGCAGTCTTTTCTATTCCATTATTGTATGTAGCGATGGGACATATGCTTGGATTACCAATATTAAATATAATAAATCCAGAGTCTAATCCTTTTAATTTTGGATTAACACAATTATTACTTACAATACCAGTTATTATCTCAGGGTATAAATTTTATACTGTTGGATTTAGGACTTTATTTAGAGGTAGTCCTAATATGGATTCTCTTATAGCAATTGGAACTTCTTCGGCTGTTATATATGGAATATTTGCTTTAATTAAAATTGCTAATGGAGATATAATTTTTGCAAATGAATTATACTTTGAAACTGCAGGAGTTATAATTACATTAATACTTTTAGGTAAATATCTTGAGTCTGTTTCAAAAGGAAAAACATCAGCAGCTATTAAAGAATTGATGAATTTACAGGCAAAAACTGCAACAGTTATTCAAGAAGACAAGGAAGTAACAATACCTATAGAAGAAGTTGAGGTTGGAGATATTATACTTGTTAAACCAGGAGAAAAGATTCCAGTAGATGGAATTGTTATAGAAGGTTATACTTCTGTTGATGACTCAATGTTAACAGGGGAAAGTATTCCAGTGGAAAAAAAGGTTGGTGATAAGTTGACAGGTGCTGGGATAAATAAAAATGGTGTAGTTAAATTTAAAGCTACAAAAGTTGGTAAAGATACAACATTAGCTCAGATTATAAAACTTGTTGAAGATGCCCAAGGATCAAAAGCTCCAATTGCTAAAATGGCTGATGTTATATCAGGTTATTTTGTGCCGGCAGTTATTGTAATTGCAACATTATCAGGTATAGTGTGGTATATTTCTGGAGCATCATCTGTGTTTTCACTTACAATATTTATTACAGTTTTAGTAATAGCTTGTCCTTGTGCATTAGGTCTAGCAACTCCTACTGCTATAATGGTTGGAACTGGTAAAGGAGCAGAATATGGAGTTTTAATTAAAGGTGGAGTTCCTCTTGAAACTGCTCATAAGATTGAGATAATAGTTTTTGACAAAACAGGAACAATAACTGAAGGCAAACCAAAGGTGACTGATATAGTATCAATAGATGAAATTTCTGAAGATGAATTATTGCAATTAGCCGGTTCGGCTGAGAAAGGGTCTGAACATCCTTTGGGAGAAGCTATTGTAAAAAGTTTAGAAGAAAAAAAATTAGAATTTAAAAAAGTAGATGATTTTAAAGCGATTCCAGGACATGGTATAGAAGTGAAAATAGATAATAAAGATATATTGTTGGGTAATAAAAAATTAATGAATGATAGAAAAATAGAAATAACTCTTCAAAAAGAATCGCATAAATTTGCTAATGAAGGTAAAACTCCAATGTTTATAACAATAGATAATAAGTTAGCAGGAATAATAGTAGTTGCAGATACAGTTAAAGAAAGTAGTGAAAGAGCAATTACAAAACTACATGATATGGGTATAGAAGTAGCTATGATAACTGGTGATAATAAAATTACAGCAGATGCTATAGCAAAGCAGGTTGGTATAGATATTGTCTTAGCTGAGGTATTACCAGAGGATAAAGCTAATGAAGTTAAAAAATTACAAGAACAAGGCAAAAAAGTAGCAATGGTAGGAGATGGTATAAATGATGCACCGGCATTAGCCCAGGCAGATGTAGGAATAGCTATAGGTTCTGGGACGGATGTTGCTATGGAATCAGCAGATATAGTTTTGATGAAAAATGATTTAATGGATGTAGTAACAGCAATACAATTAAGTAAAGCAACAATAAGAAATATAAAACAAAATTTATTTTGGGCATTTGCATATAATGCAGCAGGTATACCTATAGCGGCAGGTTTATTATATGTGTTTGGGGGACCAAGATTGAATCCAATGATTGCAGCAGCAGCAATGTCATTAAGTTCTGTGTCAGTTGTTTTAAATGCTTTGAGATTAAAAGGATTTAAACCTGAAAATTAAAAAATATGACCTAGAAGTTATAATTCATTATTTTATGGATTTTAAATGTGATATTTCAAAATAAATCATTTAATGATAAATCATTTCATTATACCATCATTTTATGGTAATATCATTATTATATAAAGTTTTAATTTTGGAGAAAGTATGATTGAAAAAGGTAATATTTATGATGTTCTTATAGAAAAAGTAGTTTTTGGTGGTAATGGACTTGCAAGAAAGGATAATTTTGTTATTTTTATTCCTGATGTTCTTGAAGGTGAGTTTGTAAAAGTTGAAATTACTAAAGCTAAAAAAAATCATGCTTTTGCAAAACTTATTGAAATAATTAATCCATCAATAAATAGAATAAAACCACCATGTCCTTATTATTATAAATGTGGTGGATGTCAGCTTCAATTCGCAGATTATAAAGAACAAATAAGTATTAAAGAAAAAAACATTAGAGAATTTTTTTCATATATAAAGGATATTGAAGTTTTTCCTTCAGATAATCCATTTAATTACAGGAATAAAGTTTTATGGAGAAAAAACAATCATAATCTAGGATTAACTGTTTTTAATACAAATGATATAGTTGATATTGATAAATGTATGATTGCAGATAAATATATTAATGAATATTACGGTATTTTAAGAGGAATGAAAGATAGTATATCAAATAATTCTGAAATAACTATGAGAGCTTCAAATCTTTCTGAAATAATGATATCTTCCAGCAAAAAAATGGATATAGATGATTATTTTATGAAAAATGTAAATTCGCTATATTTAGCAGATAAAAAAATTAGCGGAAATGATTATATAAATATGAATATTGAAAATATAAAATTCCCTGTATTTCCAAGCAGTTTTTTCCAAGTAAATACCGGAATTTTATTAAAAATATTAGATTTTCTTAAAAAAAATGTAAGAGGAAAAGCATTATTTGATGCATATTGTGGAACTGGAATATTTTCAATAGCATTAAGAAATAATTTTGAAAAAATAATTGGAGTAGATATTGAAAGCTCTAATATTGAAAGTGCAAATATAATTAAAAAAGAAAATAATTTCACAAATTTAGAATTTTACACAGGAAATGTTAAAAATTTTATTGAAAAAACTCAATATGCAGATACAATAATAATAGATCCGCCAAGAAAAGGATGTTCTAGAGAAGTAATAAATGGCATATTATCAACTAAACCTCAAAATGTAGTATATATAAGCTGTGATCCAAGTACACTTAAAAGAGATATTGAAACACTAAAAGAAAGCTATAAAATCAAAAAACTAGCAATATTTGACATGTTTCCACAAACATATCATTTTGAAACAATATGTATTTTAAACTACTCAATTGAGTTCTCTGATTAAATAAATAAAAGTCAATATAAAGTCAATTATTTCGTTGCAACGAAACAAAAGCTTGAAAAGAGTAAATATTATGTTATAATAGAATAAGATGGAATGGGGGATGTTATGTATATAAGAGAACATTATTTAAAAAAAATAAGACCTTTCTATAATTCCGACCTTATTAAAGTTCTTATAGGTGTTAGACGTTCAGGCAAATCTGTTATTTTAAGGCAAATAATCTCTGAATTGAAAGGAAATAATGTTGACAATTGCAATATTATTTATGTGAATTTTGAAGATCTTGACTATTCTTTTATAAAAAATGAAATGGATTTACATAATTTTATCAAAGAAAGAGTTAGTGGCAATTACAAATATTATTTTTTGTTTGATGAGATACAGAATGTTGAAAATTTTGAGAAAGCGATTAATTCTTTCAAAGCAACTATTGATTGTAGTATTTTTATAACTGGTTCTAATGGTAAATTGCTTTCAGGAGAATTGGCGACTCATTTATCTGGAAGGTATGTAAGTTTTAGAATAATGCCGTTTTCTTTTAGCGAGATGTGTAGGATAAAAAGTATAAGTAAAGATTCTGTTCAGCATGATGATTTTATAGAATATCTTAATTATGGTGGTATGCCTCAGCGATTTATGATGCAGAGTGAGGAAATGACTAAGGTTTATTTGAGAGATCTTTATAATTCAATTGTATTGAGAGATATTATACAGAGAAGTAATATGAAAGATATTAATATATTAAATAAGATTATTGAATATCTTGTTTTAAATACATCTCAGATCTTTTCTGCAAAATCCATATCTAAATTTTTTAAAAGTGCTAATAGAAGCATTTCGTTAGAAACTATTTACAATTATTTGGAATATATAACTTCGTCACTTATATTAAATAAAGCTGTAAGATATGATATACAAGGGAAAAAAATTCTTACAAGATCTGATAAATATTATCTAACAGATCCTGGATTTGCTAAAATAAATAATACAGGTTATAAGACAGATATTGGTGCTATGATTCAAAATATTATTTTCAATGAATTAATACATAGAGGTTATGATGTTTATGTAGGAAAAACTTCAAAAGGTGAAGTTGATTTTATTGTAATGAATGGTGAGTATAGAATATATTATCAGGTCGCATATTTACTTGCAGATGAAAAAGTTATTAAAAGAGAATTCGGAGCTTATGAGTCTATAAAAGATAATTATCCAAAATATGTTTTGTCTATGGATAAAGTTGATTTTTCTAGAAATGGAGTTATACACAAAAATATTATTGATTTTTTATTAGAAAATTTATGATATTATTATTTAAATAAATAATATAAAATAATTGATTATGAGGAATATATTATGCGAGTAAATGAATGTTTTGATGCAGAAATTGAAGAATATGAAAAATGGTTTAATGAAAATGATAAATTGTTAAGTAATGAAATAAATATAATTAAACAATTACTTCCTGATTTTAATAAAGGTATAGAGATTGGTGTTGGTACTGGAATTTTTGCTTCAAAATTAGGTATTAAAAACGGTGTAGAACCTTCTAAAAAAATGGCTTCTAAGGCGATAGAAAGAGGTATTTGTGTAGAAATTGGAAAGGCTGAGAATCTTCCTGTTGCGGATGAATGTTATAATCTTGCTTTGATGGTTACTGTGGATTGCTATTTAAATGATGTTTTTAAAGCATTTTTGGAAGTTAATAGAATACTTGTAAAAAATGGGGTATTTGTAATAGCTTTCCTTGATAAATCAACTCCTCTTGGAAAGATTTACGAGGACAACAAACATTTAGATAAAAACTATAAGTATGCAACTTTTCATTCTTATAAAGAAATATCTGATTGGTTGATTAAAGCTAATTTTGAAATAATGGATAGAAAGCAAACTATTTATTCTTTGGATAATGACTATCAGGAAATTAAAACTGGTTCTGGAGAAGGTGTATTTGTTGTTATTAAGGCTAAAAAACAATAAAATGTCAATGTTGAGAGGCTGTTGAAAAACTCATTTAGGAATAAAAAAATTGAAACAAGGTAATAAATAATCATGGGCACTGAGGAAAAGAAGGATGCCAAATCGCTAAATCGCTTTGAATTTCGATTTGGAATACTTTTCCGAGGAAGGACCCAGATAAATAGTTTTGATTATAGAGAGTTTTTCAACAGCCTCTTGAGAACCGACACCTTATAATCATTTAAACAAAATGAAAAATGCAGGGCTAATTAAATATCAAGGTTCAACAAAATCCAGTCAATGGATTGTGATTGACTAGTAGTAAGTTTTAAGATAAATGTCAAAGATTCAGGTCCGACACCAAAGCTATCCAAAGCTATTTAAAGATGGTGATGATTGGCAAAAAAATAGAGCTGGGATTTTTGGGGAAAGAATGGCTTTAAAAGCTATGGAGATTTTTTCCTAACATTGCATTTATCTAATATGTATTGTAAAATTATTGTTAATAAATAATTTGGAGGTTTTATGAAAAAACTTATAAAAAATAATGTTCACTGGGTTGGAAAGGTTGATTGGGATTTAAAAAAATTCCATGGTGAGGATTTTTCTACTCATAGTGGTTCTACATATAATTCTTATCTAATACAGGAAGAAAAAAATGTTCTTATAGATACTGTTTGGGCTCCATATGCTGTTGAATTTGTCAAAAATCTTGCTTCTGAGATTGATCTTAATAAAATAGATTATATTATTGCAAATCATGGTGAGGTCGATCATAGTGGAGCTTTGCCTGAACTTATGAAACATATTCCTAATACTCCTATATATTGTACTGCAAATGGGGTGAAATCGTTAAAAGGTCAGTATCATCAGGATTGGAATTTCAAAGTTGTAAAAACTGGCGATACTCTTGATGTTGGTAATGGCAAAAAACTTGTATTTGTAGAAATGTCTATGCTTCACTGGCCTGATAGTATGGCTTGTTATCTGACTGGCGATAATATTTTGTTTAGTAATGATGCGTTTGGTCAGCATTATGCAAATGATAGATTATTTAATGATTATGCTGATCAATGTGATCTTATGGGTGAAGCTATTAAGTATTATGCTAATATTATTACTCCTTTTAGTTCAATTTTAAGGAAAAAACTTGAAGAAATCATTGCTTTAAATCTTCAGATTGATATTATTGCTACAAGTCATGGTGTTATATGGCGTGATAATCCTATGCAGATTGTTCAAAAATACATAGAATGGGCGAATGATTATCAGGAAGATCAGATTACTATTATTTATGAAACTATGTGGAATGGTACAAAACATATTGCTGAAGCTATTGCAGAGGGAATTAGAGAAAAAGCTGGTGATAAAACAATGGTTAAGTCTTTTAATATTGCTACAACAGATCATAATGATATGATAACAGAGATTTTTAAATCAAAACTGGTTGTTGTTGGTTCTCCAACAGTTAGTAATAGTATACTTCATACAGTTTCTGGATTTTTACATTTTGTTAAAGAAATGAAATTTAAAAAGAAAAAAGCAGCTTGTTTTGGATGTTATGGCTGGAGTGGAGAAAGTGTTAAGGTTTTGAATAAAAATATGGAAGAAGCTGGATTTGAAATTATTTCAGAAGGATTTAGAAATCAGTGGAATCCAGATGTTGATCAAATACAAAAAGCTTTTGAATTTGGAAAATCTTTGATTTAAGGTAGGTTTTAAAATATGAAACTAGGGCTTATAAGATGTCTTCAAACTGAAGATATGTGTTCTGGCACTACTGATTTTAAAGTAATAAAAAATAAAAAACTTGCATTTAAAGATGTTGAAGATGATATTGATATTATAGGGTTTGTTTCATGTGGTGGATGTCCTGGTAAAAAAGCTGTTTCAAGAGCTGAAGGGATGGTAAAACAAGGTGCTGATACTATAGCTTTTTGCTCTTGTATAACTAAAGGTAATCCGATTGGGGTTCCTTGTCCACATGCTGAAGCTATTATTAATGCTGTCAAAAAAAAACTTGGTAATTCAATAAAAATAATTGATTATACTCATTAAAAAAAAGGGTCAACTTTTAATAAGTTGACCCTTATGAGGCTGTTAAAAAATGCAGTTTTCTTTTTTCAAAATTAACTTTAAAAATAAACAGCATGGTCAGGCCGACCTATGTAAGCTAAATTTAGAGTTCGGCACAGACCCTATTTTGTATCAATCTTTGATTTTTTAAGTTTTTCAACAGCCTCTTATGTTTTTATGCTTTTTTAACATCTGCTACAGGAGCTGGTGCTTTTACTACAATTAATTCAAGCGTTTGCTCATCTTGATTATGCACTCTCATTTTTTTATTAAATGGTATTTTTAATATTGTTCCAGCTTCGTATTTATTAAAACCATTATCTTCTAAATCAATAGATAATATACCTCTTACAACTGTCATATAAACAGTTGAATTTGTGAAATGATCTGGAAGAAATTCTCCATTATTTAATATCATGTGCATATAATGAATGTTTTCATCCATTATTACTTTTTCGATAGTTTTTTTGTTTCCAATTGTCATTTTAAATACTTTTTCAATCATTTATTCCTCCGTACTATTTTATTATTACATATTAATTTTATGTTAAAACATTAATAAAGTATGTAACAAATGTTACGGTTTCCAAAAAAAGCTATTGCTTTTTTAGTGAGCGGAATATAAATATTCCTAGTAAGCAAACTCTGACGAGTTTTAGTGAGATTTTTAAACTTGTTTTTTTGTTTTTAACTAACTAGCAGCTTTAGCTGTGCTAACTAGGTTGGCTTTTGTAACCGGTTACTAGGCTACAAAGTAGCTACTAACTAATAAATTCATTTAAAAAATGAATTTATGTTAACTGTAATTTCGCTATTCACAGGTTTATACGGGGAAGGGTTTTATCTTTTTTATTTATCTTTGACAATAAATATTATACAGCTTATAATGTTATAAAACAATAAAGTAATAAAGTAATGTGGGAAACATTAAGGGGGAGTTGTTATGATAGTTAAAATAAAAGATATACTTGAACTTGATGATGTTTTTATCAAGTCTGCTCTTGCTTACATTAGTCCGTCCATGTTGTCTGAAATTATTGAATCTTTGAATAGTCCTGACGAAGAGCCTATTAAAAAGAAAATAATATCGAATCTTAGCAAAGAAACTGGTAAAAAAATACAACTTCATAACAGATCTTTTGATGATACAATTAATAAAGAAGAATTAATCAATAATTTTATTACAATAATCAATAGAGTATTAAATTTCAGATAAGGGTTTTAGTATTGTAAATCCTGTTTCTTTATCTGTTAATGTAACTGGAATTATTTTTGTTATATCTTGTGATAGGGCTATTTCTATAAGATATGGTGCTTTAACTATCCAGTTACCTCTTTTCATTACATCAGAATTTAAAATTCTTTTGTGATAATCGTTTTTGTTGTATTTTTTATTGTTTAATTCAAGGTTAAGCATTTCTGCAAAAGAGCAATCTTCGTCCCAAGTAAATTTTTCAGAACCTGCAAGTAATAAACAATAAAAAGTTGGATTTTTCCTTATAAGCTCTATTATTGCAGAAAAATTTAAAAAACTTCCCATAATATGTTTTTTGGCATTATTACTATCAAAAATTCTTTTAGTTCCATTAGCGCTTATATAAAATAAATCTCTTCCTTTTGGGTCGAATTTTTCGAAACTTTCACGATCAAATATATTAACATCAAAGTGATTAGGATAAAGATGAGGATAATCACCAGCAAGAAGAATGTCTGGATATTTTTCTTTAATAAAGGGTATATCTTCATGTTTAGACAATGGAATTATTTTATTAGCTCCTTTATGAAAAAAATAACATATCATTGAAGTAGCACAGATAATATCAACAACAATTGTATTACCTGTAGCTTTTGATGATTCATCTTTTCCTGTAAAAATATTCAGCATATTATTTTAAACCTCGATTTTGTTATTATGATTAAATCTCACATTTAGTGTATTTTTTTGAATTTTAACATTATAAAATTTTATTGTCCAGAGTGCTTATTTTATAAGTTGTTTTATAAGTAAAATTATAGACTCTAATATTCATATATGATATAATATTTTTTATGAGAAACTTGAAATATTTATTGTTATTTATTTTGTTATTTGTTTTGTTTTTATATTTTACAAGAAAACAGAATAACTTTGTAGATGAAAATACAATTGAAAAGGAGTTTGCAACATATACTCCGATTGAAGTTAAAAATTTTGGTTTTGATGTTACTATAAAAGAAAATAGAGAAATAAATATTAATAAAATACCTTCAAGAGATCTTCATGATATGGAAAAAAGTGAAATTGTTATACCTGAAGTTAAAAAAATTTTAGAATTATATAAACTTGGTAAATTTGACGATTTGGAAGCTTATTTAAAAGAACTTGAGGAAAGGAATGATCCTGGTCTTAGTGCTTGGGTAATGTATTATAAAGCTCATTTGCTTTTTCTGCAAAAAAAATACTCAAGAGCTCTTAGAATATATCAAAAATTTATGGATGAATTTCCGTCCCATATTTTGGCGACTAATGTTGAAGAAGCTCTTAAATTCTTAGGTGAATTATATGACTAAAAAAGCATTTACTTTTATTCAAGTAATAATAGCTATGTTTGTAATAAGCATTGCATTAGGTCCTATAATGATGATAAACAGACAAAATAATAGAAATCTTGAAGAAAATAATAATTATATGGAAGCACTTATGATTGCAACTACTGTTTTAAGTCAGATAAAACAAGAACAATTTATTAAACGAATAAATTCTTTAGGTCAGATAAAGCTTGCTAAAGATAATCCATATAATATTTATATTCCACAGGATTTTTTTAAAGAAGAAGATTTTGAAGTAATTGCTGGTGTAAGACCTGAAGATAATAATTTCACCTATCTTTTTTGTATTGTAAGATATAAAAATACAGCTGGAAATATTACATCTATAAGACTTGATAGTGGGGCATTTCATAATGTTTATTAAAAAAAAAGCTTTTACTATTGTTGAACTTTTAATATCTATAAGTATAATGTTGCTTCTTGTTATTATCATAACCTCAAGTTTTGGTCAAAATATATTGAATTTTAAGCTTGGAAATGAAATAAATGATGCTTCTTATGCAAGGTTTTTTATGACTAAAGAGTTATATTATAATATGATAAATTTAAATAACAAATTAAGTTTTTTAAATAATTCGCTTGAAAATAGAGAATTTAATTTTTTATATATGAGAAAAAAAAATAATGATAATAAGTATTCAAAAATAGACCTTAAAAGATACAGTCTTTATGATTTCGGAAAGGAAACTCTTATTTCATATTATTTTGAAGGTTCTAGTTTAATAAAAGAAATAAATGGTAAAAAACGAGTACTTATATCTAATCTTGATGAATTTAGTTTTGACTTTAAGGATAAAATGCTTAAATGTAAAGGAATTCTTAATGCAAAGACAAAAACTGGTAAAAAAATACTACCGTTTGAGTTTGCTGTATGGACTGGTTCACTTGATATAGGAGTTAAATATGAATAAAAAAGCATTTGCCACTTATTATATAATGTTTTTTTTATTTTTTATAATGATTTTATCTTTTGTTTATTATAATCGAGTTAGTAATACAGGTAAAAATATAGTAAGGGATTTTGAAAAACTCAAAGCTAAAAATCTATGTGATCTTGGAGTTTCAGCCTCAATGAATATAATATATAAAAATTATGCTAGGGGAAACACTCAGTTTTATAGAAGTTTGAAATATCCTATAAAAAAAGACTATCCATCAGGCAGTGTTCATATACAAAAAATCGATATTCTTGATAAATTTTTGTTAAATGGCAAGAATTATTCACTCAAGTTTCAGGATATACCAGTGCTTATAAAAGGTATAAATATAGGTAAATATGATATATTTGAAATATCAATTAAAGGTGTTTCTATAAAAGGTCATGAAGTAAAGACTAAAGCTTTAATTAAAGCTGAAAAAGTTTTAAGAATGGAATAAATTTAAATAAAGAGAGGTTTCATGAAAAAAATAATTTGCAGTATTTTTTTATTAAATTTATTATTAATAGCATTTTCACATAGTGGTTTTACAGTTGATATAGCAGGAAGTGAATCCGACTGTCAACCTTTGGTATATGACTTGGACGATGACGGACAATTAGAGTTTGTTGTTGCTTTTAATAATGGTTTGCTTAAATTGTATGAAAATGACGGGACGGAGATATTGAATGTTTTTTGGGCAAGACATTTATCCGGACCAGCTCAAGAAAAAGTTGCTATATTTCCAGGTGAAAATGAAAAACAGATTATAGTTACAACATATAATGGTAAAGTATATTCAATAGATGTAACAGGTGAAAAAACTGAAGGTTGGGAAGAAGAAATAGATATAAATGGCATAAATTCTAAAAACTTTATATTATCTGCTCCTGAAATAGATGCTGAAAATAATAAAATATTTTTTACATCTCAAGTTGGTAAAGTTTATGTTGTTGATAAAAAAAAGAATTATTTATGGCAATATCAGACAGATGGTCCTGTTAGCTCATCAGTTATATATGAAGATATAGACGGAGATGGAATCCCAGAAATTATATTTAAAAGCGATAATGGGACGGTGTATGTATTTAACTCTGATTATAAAATGTTGTCTGGATGGCCTGTTACAGTTAAAGAAAATTATTATAGCATGCCTTATCCTATTAATGTTGCTGATATAAATAATGATGGCAATAAAGAAATAGTTTTTCCTACAAATAAATTTAAAGATAAATATTATGTTTATATAATGGGTAATGATGGTAATATAATATCTAAAATTGAAACAGATTCTAAAATTTATAAAAAGATAGAGTTGAATGACATTGACAGTGACGGTGTCAAAGATTTAGTGTATTCTGATGTTGAAGGAAAGCTTTTTATTAAAAATATTCAAGGTAAAAATATTAAAGGTTGGCCTGTAAATGAACTTAAAAAGATAAAAGGAAAACCTTATTTAATTGATATAGATGGAGATGGTAAAGCCGAAGTAGTTGTTGTTGGCACGAGTGATGGTTTGAATTATTATATAAGAGCTTACACTTCGGACGGTAAAAGAGTTGGAGATGAATATTTAATTGGCAATCTTTCTGATATTTTAGATTTCAATTGCTTTTATTTGGGTGATGCTGATGATGATGGTTATCTTGATGCTGTTTTTGTTAATGATGGTAAACTTCAACTTATTCCAACTTCATATTTTACCCCTGTGAAATTAAAGATAATGGGAGTAGAATATGAATATTAAAAAGATAATTATATTGTTTTTATCTGTTTTTGTAATTTTCTCTATATCTTGTAAAAAAAATCCTATAAAAGAATTATTTAGAACTACTGAAGATACTATAGAGATAATTATTGGAACTGTTTCTAAGACTTCTATTGAAATGTCTACCGGTGTTATTACCAGTGGTAAGGATTATGATAGAGTTAAAAGTATTTCATCAAAACTTGTAAAATATGCAGATCGTGATATTTCTTATAAATTTAAAGTCCTTAATCTCCCTTATCCAAATGCTTTTGCTGTTCCAGGCGGATTTATATACATTACAAAAAAACTGGTTCAAATGACCAATGATGATGAGCTTGCATGTGTTATAGGACACGAAATTGGTCATGTTGAGGCAAGACATAGTATAAAAGCTTTTGAAAAACAACTTATTTATTCTAAAATATTGGATTATTATAGCAAAAAAAGCAATACTGTAGACAAAAATAAAGATCTTATAATGATTGCTAATACTATTTTTAATGAACTTAGATTTTCTAGAGAAAATGAAAGAGAAGCTGATAGATTTGGTGTTGATTTTGCCATTGCAGCTGGGTATAATCCTTATGGTATGATTACTTTTTTTAAAAAACTAAATGAGCTTGAAGGTGGCGAAGAGAGTGGTGCTTTAAAAATACTTAGAACTCATCCGCTTACATCTGAAAGAATTGATTACACTGGTTTATACATAAAAAAAAGACTGCAATAAGCAGTCTTAAAATAGAAACGGTGAAAATGTTACTTAAATTTATCGGTATTTAGAAAAAAAAGGTTAGGGGGTAATATGAAAAGATTTAAAGTTACCATACCTTACAAAGAAAATAAAAATTTATCAGGCGATTATTACAAAATTGATTTTGAGGTTATTGCTGAGAATAATTTTCAAGCTAAAGAAAAAGGTCTTATAAAGTTTGAAAAATTTCTTGAATTTAATCTTGCATCTTGGAGCAGAGTTCCCGAAAAAAATCTTATTGATGTTGAATTTATTGAAGAATTAATTGAGCCTGAACCATGGAGTTATTTATGAAAAAAATTGTTATAATAGATGGTCATAGTCTGCTTTATCGAGCTTATTTTGCAATGATAAGAAATCCTTTGTATAATTCAGAAGGGCAAAATACTTCTGCTATTGTTGGATTTTTAAATATGTATTTTAAAATATTGTCAGAATTTAATCCTGACGGTGTTTGTGTTGTTTATGATAAAGTGAAAGCAGGTTATAGAAAAGAGTTATATCCTGAATATAAAGCTAATAGAGCAGCTACTCCTGATGAATTAAAATCTCAATTTGTTTTATTTGAAGAAATGCTAGATCTTATGAATATTCCTGCAATATGTGATAGAGAACATGAAGGAGATGATTTAATTGGAAGTATTGTTTATACATTAAAAGATAACAAAGATGTTGAATTGTTTGTTGTAACCGGAGATAAGGATATTTTTCAGGTTCTTCATTTTGCAGATAATGTTAATATTGTTCTTACCAAAAAAGGTATTTCTAATATTGAAATATATAATTCACAAAGGTTTTTTGATGAATATTGTTTTGAACCTTATCAAATAATTGATTTTAAATCATTAACAGGTGATAAATCAGACAATATACCAGGCGTGAAAGGTATTGGTGATAAAACTGCGACTGATTTAATAGTAAAATTTAAAACTCTTGAAAATATTTATAATAATCTTGATAATATTAAAGATTCTGTTAGAAAAAAGCTTGAAATTGATAAAGAAAAAGCTTTTATTTCTTATAAACTTGCTAGTATTATATATGATTTTAATATTAATTATTCATTAGAAGATCTTTTATTTAAAAAAAATTATAAAGCTGGATTAAAAGATTTTTTAAAAAAACTTAGCATTCGATCTATTATGAATAAATTCAAATTTGAAGAGGATGAAGTACAAGAATTAGAAGAAAAAACCAAAATTATTAAAACTGATTATAAAATTATAACTTCAAAAGAAGATTTTAATAAAGTATTAAAAGATATAAAAGAAAAGGCTGAAATTGTAGCTTTTGATACTGAAACTACTTCGCTTGAATTAAGAAATCAAAAAATAGTAGGTCTTTCTTTTTGCTTTGAAGAAACAAAAGCTTTTTATATACCATTATCTCATTTTTATCTTGGTGTTCCTGATCAATTATCAAGAGATTATGTATTAAAAAATCTTATTAATGTTCTAAATACTAAAAAAATCATTGGTCATAATATAAAGTTTGATATGCTTGTTTTAAAAAAGTATGGTTTTGATTTAAAACCGTATTTTGATACTTCAATTGCTCATTATGTTTTATATCCTGAAAGTGGTCATTCAATCGATTATATAGCTCAAAATATGCTTGATGTAAATATGAAAAAATTTACAGAATTAATTCCTCGTGGAAATACTATGGAAAACTGTATTGTTGAGGATGCAGCAGAATATGCTTGTGCTGATGCTGATATATGTTTGAGACTTTATAATCTTTTTGAAAAAGAACTATTAGAAAAAAACTTAGCATCATTATTTTATAATATTGAAATGCCTCTTGTTAAAATATTGGCAGAAATGGAATTCAAAGGTATATCGCTTAATAGTGCTCATTTAAATTGTCTTGAAAAAGAATTTGATGAAAAAATTAATATTTTACAAAAAGAAATATTTGAACTCTCAGGAGAAGAATTTAACATTGATTCTCCAAAACAGCTTTCTTATATTCTCTTTGAAAAACTCGGGCTTCAACCATTAAAAAAGATAAAGACAGGTTTTTCTACGGATGCATCAGTTCTTGAAAAAATGGCAATTGCTGGAATTCCTATTGCAAAACAGCTTTTAGATTATAGAAATGCTACAAAATTACTTAATACTTATATAAAACAGCTTCCTGAAATTGTTGATAGTGATAATAAAATTCATTCTAGTTTTAATCAAACCGTTACAACAACTGGAAGATTGTCCTCGAGCAATCCTAATCTTCAAAATATTCCTAATCGTTCTTGGGAAGGTAAAGAAATAAGGAAAGCTTTTATTGCTGATAAAGGAAAAACTCTTTATTCATTTGATTATTCTCAGATTGAATTGCGTGTTCTTGCTCATATTTCTGATGATAAAGTTCTTATTGAAGCATTTAGAAAGGGCAAAGATGTTCATTCAATTACAGCTTCGGGGATTTTTCATGTTGATATTGCTGATGTTACAGAAGATATGAGAAGAGTTGCTAAGACTGTTAACTTTGGAGTTATATATGGTATGAATGCTTATGGTCTTGCTTCAAGACTTAATATTGAAAATAGTGAAGCTAAAAATTTTATTAATAGTCTTTTTGAAAAATATACAAAAGTTGCTGAATTTATTGAAAATCAGCATGAGAAAGTAAAAAAAGATAAAATAGTAATTACTGAATTTGGAAGAATTAGAAATCTTTCTGGGTTTAATAAATCTATTGTTGATAGAATGGCTGTAAATACTCCAGTTCAGGGAACAGCTGCTGATATAATGAAAATTGCAATGATAAAGGTTTTTGATAAGCTTGAACTCGCTGTTAATAAAGATGTTTCACTTTTAATACAAATACACGATGAGCTGGTTTTTGAGATAAATGATAATGTTAAAGATAAAGAACTTATTATAAAAAACATAGTTTGTTCTATGGAAGATTGTGTTAAATTATCTGTTCCGTTGAGAGTAGATATAAAATATGGTAAAAATCTTGGTGAAATGGAGAATTTAGCAGAAAAATGCCTAGAAAAGCAAGAGAATTAATTGATAAAGGAATTTATATAATTCATTCAAGAGGTATAAAAAACTTGAATATTTTTGCAGATGATAAGGTGAAAATTCATTTTATTGGATTATTACAAAAATGTTCAGTTAGATATGGAGTAAAAATTTTTTTTTATTCAATTTTTAAAAATGATTATTTTCTTTTAATAAAAGATGACTATAATAATTTAAGATATTGTTTTAGATATTTGAATAGTGTTTTCACAAAATTTATTAATAAATTAAAAAAAAAGCGTGGAGCTGTTTTTTTTGATAGATACAAGTCTTATGTTGTTAGAGAAGATGAACTGCGCTTAGCGGTGATTTATTTGAGTAGTGTTGTTTCAGGTTTATATAAAAAAGATATTGATTATAAATGGTCAAGTTACAGATTTTTAAATTCATATAAAAATCTTCCTTTTTTTAATGGTGAAATTTTAAAGCAGATTTTTGATTATAATAAATTAAATTCTGATTTTACTGATATTTCAAAAAAAGAAATTGATAATTCTAAAAAATATTTCAAAAATATAGATAATGATAAAGAAAATTTAATTCAAGTTATCAATTTAGAAGAAGAAACAAAAAAAAGAGAAAAAAGAATTGCTTTAGAAAAACTTTTTTCAGTGGTTGAAAATATAAAAGAAAGAAATAGAATGATTATTATTGCTCATACTAAATATAATTATCTTTTGAGTGAGATAGCAAGATTTTTAAACCTTAGCCCTTCAACAATAAGTAGAGTAATAAAATTTGAATTAAAATAAAAGATTTAAACAGTTCAAATATAAAAAACATGTAAATTTTGTAAAGGAGATAATGTTAAAATGGATAATAAAAAAAAGACAGATATTTTTAAAAGAATTTATAAATCAGAATGTACTGTACAGGATGATATGTCTTCGTTTAGAGGTTATAATATTGTTCATGCTTATGATATAGATATGCTTGCAACTGCAAAAAACAGAAAAATAATTGCATATTTTATTAAAGAAAATGATGAAGAAATGGAAAAAGCTTTTGATGATGTTGGTAAATTACAGATGAAGCTAAATGTTCTAAGTGATGTTCTTAAAAAGAATAATGAAACTCAAGAACAACTTTATGGTCAGATAAAAGATTTTAAAGAAGAGTTAAAACTTGAAAAAGATATTAATGAAAAGTATAGACTTAAAATAATAGATCTTCTTAAAAAGTTAAAAAGAAAAGATGAATGTTTTGAATATTATACTGAAGATGAAAAAAATTCACTTAAAAAAAGTTCAGAAGAAGTGTTAGAGGATGATGATATTAACGATATTATCAATAAAAAATAAATATGAAAAAAACTGTTTTTTTGTTAATTCTTATAAGTTGTATTTTTGTTGCACAAAGTCTTAATATTGCAAGATTAAAATATAATGGTGGAGGAGACTGGTATAATGATCCGTCTTCAATACCGGAACTGTTAAGTTATTATAATACCAATGTAAGTAATATATTTAACATAGAAGAAAAAACTGTAACTTTAATGTCTAGTGATATTTCTGAATATCCTATGATATGGATGACAGGTCATGGAAATGTTGTTTTTTCACAACTTGAGCTTGATAGGTTGAGAAATTATCTTTTATATGGGGGTTTTTTATATATTGATGATGATTATGGAATGCATAAATATATTTATCCTATTATAAAAAATTTATTTAGAGATTATCCTTTAGTTACTATTGAAAATGATTTTAAACTTTTTAAAACTCCGTTTTTATTTGATAAAATTCCTAAAATACACGAACACGATAATAAACCACCGGTATTATATGGTATATTTATTGATAAGAGATTAGTTCTTTTATATTCTTATGAATGTAATATCTCAGATGGTTGGGCATCACCTGATGTACACAAAAATCCTCCTAATATCAGAGAAAAAGCATTAAAATTTGGTTGTAATATATTGCATTGTGTCTTTAATCCTTGATGTTTTTTATTCCGGCAGACAATATAATATTGAATTTTTGTCTTTTTTTTATTAGATTTCTATTATGAATAAGAAAATTTTAATTTTAATTATATTTGTTTTTTCAATAAGTAGTTTTTGCTCAGAAGAAGTTTCTTTTCTTGATAATTCAGGTACACTTGATAGCAGGACTGAATCTTTTAAAAATAATGAAGTTTTTAAGGAAAGGACAGTTGATTTTTCTGGTTATTCATTTAAATTTGCTTTGGTTACTTTTATTGTTGTTGCAAGTATAATTGTTATTATGTTTTATCTTAACAAAAAAAAAGTTTTTGATACCGGTACTGATATTAGAATTTTGGAAAATGTACAACTTGGTCCTGGTAAAAATGTTTATTTATTGATGATACCTGGCGAAATTTTGATTATTGGTGCGACTAATAATTCTATTAATGTTCTTTCAAAGATAGATGATTTGGATATTATTAATGATATTAAAGAAAGAAATAGTAGTAAGCCGGTAAATTTTAAGGAAATGCTACTTGTTAATAGTCTTGATTCATTAATGCCTAAAAAAAAGAAAAAGTGAAATGGTGAAATGGTGAAATGGTGAAGTAGTGAAGCGGTGAAATGGTGAAGTAGTAAAAGTTTTAAATCCATTTCGCTATTTGGCAGAAAAATGTTCACTGAACATTTTGATTCACTATTTCGCAGATTTTAGTTGTATTGTTACTTTAATAATAAAAATATAGAGAGGGGAATTTGAATTTTAAAAAAACTTTATTTATTCTTATAATTCTTTTTATTGGTTTTAATACTTTTGCGGAAGATAATCCAAATTTTTTTCCAATACCTAAATTGAATTTTGATGTTCAGGCAACGGATAATCCAGAAGAAATAAGTCTTGGTCTTCAAATTGTATTTTTACTTACAATATTAGCTTTAGCACCTTCTATTCTTATTATGACAACATGTTTTACTAGAGTTGTAATTGTTCTCTCATTTGTCCGAAGAGCTATTGCAACACAGTCAATTCCATCTAATCAAATAGTTATAGGACTTGCTATTTTTGTGACTTTTTATATTATGGCACCTGTTTGGACAGAAATGAACGATACTGCGATTCAGCCATATATTGTAAGAGAAATTACTCAGCCTGAAGCTATTGATAGAGCAATCATTCCTTTAAGAAAATTTATGATAGCTCAAACTAGAAATAAAGATCTTGCTATGTTTGTAAAATATGCAAGAGGTATTAAACCTAAAAATATTGATGAAGTTCCTACTCATGTAATTATTCCTGCATTTATTGTAAGTGAACTTAAAACTTCTTTTCAGATGGGAATTCTTCTTTTTTTACCATTTCTGATAGTTGATATTACAGTTGCTTCAATTCTTATGTCAATGGGAATGATGATGTTGCCACCAGTTATGATTAGTTTGCCTTTTAAACTTATTATATTTGTAATGGCGGATGGTTGGAATCTTGTTATTGATTCACTTGTAAGAAGCTTTAGAGTATAGATTTTAGATTTAATGTAGAGAATGGAGGTTTTTTATGTATAATGATATTTCTGTAATGTCAATTGCTCAGGAAATGTTTATTCTTATTCTAAAAGTTTCCGGTCCAATGCTTCTTTTAAGTGTTGTTGTGGGCTTATTGGTCAGTCTTATACAGACTGCAACTTCTATACAGGAGCAGACCCTTACATTTATTCCTAAAATTACATCAATAATGATTGCAATTTTAGTTTTTGGACCATATATTTTGCATCAACTTCTAAAATTTACAACTGAAATATTTTCAAATCTTATGATGTATGTTGAGTAGTATAGATGAATGAGTGGGTTTACAATGCTCAACTATTTGCTCTTGTAATAGTAAGAGTTACTTCATTTTTTTATAATATGCCTATTTTTGGTGGTCAATTTATTCCTAATACAATTAAAATCACAGCGAGTGTTGGAATCGCATTGATTATATTTCCTCTTGTTCCAAGAGCAGTTATACCTGCTGAAGCTCCATATATGATGGATTTTGCTCTTTTTGTTTTTAAAGAGTTTCTTGTAGGGTTTACGACAGGTTTTATGGTTTCAATATTTATACTTGGAATAAGATTTTCAGGAATTCTTATTGGACAAAACATGGGTCTTATGATGGCGAATGTTGTTGACCCAGAGTCTAATGAACAGGTTTCAATACTTGAACAAATTCATTATTTTGTATTTTTATTTGTTTTTTTGAGTTTGAATGGACATCTTACTATTGTTAAAGCAATTGTTGATTCTTATTCTTTGATACCTGCCGGAGGTTTTAGTTTTCATTCTGATATAATTATAATTATTGTAAATTCATTGAGTAATATGTTTACAATTGGTTTTAATATTGCTATGCCAGTTTTTGGTACTCTTATGATTGTAACAGTTCTTCTTGGTTTTATTGCGAAAGTAGCTCAAAAAATTCAGGTTATGCTTCTTTCTTTTCCTTTGAAAATTGTTGTTGGAATTATAATCTTAACTATAGCATTTCCGGTTATGATGGAATTGTTTTTTGATACTTTTGATCAAATAAAAACAGAAATGTATAAAATAATGCAAGCGATGTATTAATGCTCAGCGAGCATTAATTAAGAATTAAAAATTAAGAATTAAAAATTAGCGAAAGAGTTAGTAGTGAAATAGTGAGATAGGAAAAGCTTTAAATCTATTTCGCAAAAAAATGTTTTTTGAACATTTTGATTCACCATTTCGCAGATTTTAAGGATTTTGGAGATTATGGAATGTATGAGTGATAATTTGAAAAAACAAAAATATTATTTTTATATTACACCAGATCTTCAGTATTTTGCTGAGGATTCTCCTACTGGGCAAAAGACAGAAAAAGGTTCTGATAAAAAAAGAAGTAAAGCAAGAGAAGACGGTGATGTTCTTAAAAGTATGGAAGTTAACACTGTTGGAATTCTTCTTGCGGGATTTTTAGCTCTGATTTTTGCAGGTGGTTTTATATTTGAAAATTTAGGTAAATATTTTATTTTCTGTGTAAGAAATATCAACTTTGATTTTTCAGATTCAGCCCAGTTAAAAATATTATTTGTTCAGGCTTTGGTTGCTTTGGCATTAACTGCTGGACCGGTTGTTGGAGCTGTTTTTATATCTGCTTTATTGTGTAATATTCTTCAAGTTGGAATTATATTTACAACAAAACCTTTTAAAATAGATTTTTCTAAATTTAATCCTGTAAATGGTCTAAAAAAGATATTTACTATGAAAAATATTGTGGAAATGTTGAAAAGTATTGGAAAAATAGCTGTAATTACATATTTTCCATTTAGAACTATTGAAAAAAATTTCATGACTCTACTGAATACAATCAAAATGCCTATAATAGTTGGATTTCAAGTTATAGTTGATATACTTACAAAAATAATATGGCAAATTCTAGCAGCACTAGTTATTATTGCTATTATAGATTACTGGTATCAATGGTTTACTTATGAAAAAAAACTTAAAATGTCAAAATATGATGTAAAAAAAGAAAGAGAAGATTCTGAAGGAAAACCAGAAGTAAAAAGAGCACAAAGAAAAAAAATGTTTGAGATTATGCGTGGAGATATGCTTAAAAAACTCCCTGAGGCTGATGTTGTTATTACTAATCCAATACATTATGCAGTTGCTTTGAAGTATGATGTTGATGGAGATTCCCCTCCTTATGTTGTTGCAAAAGGTGCTTTAAAACTTGCTTTAAAAATAAAAGAAATTGCAAAAGAAAACAACATTCCAATTATTGAAAATAAACCACTTGCAAGAAGTCTTTATGCAGAAGTTGGAGTTGGTGAACCAATACCTGACGAATTTTTTACAACTGTTGCGGAAATTTTAGCTTATGTTTATAAAATGAAAGATAAGAAATTTTGATTAGTAAAATTGCGAAATAGTTAAGGGGTGAAGTGGGAAAAACAGTGAAAAAAAGCTATTGCTTTTTTAGTGAGCGGAATATAAATATTCCTAGTAAGCAAACTCTAACGAGTTTTAGTGAGGTTTTTAACCCTCAACCCATTAAACTATCTAACTTTCTTTATTTTTGTCATCCCTGCATGATTTTGAGAGTTTTGTCATCCCGGTATGATTCTGAGCCGGGATCTGTTTTTGTTTTTAACGCACTAACAGCTTTAGCTGTGCTAACTAAGTTGGCTTTTTCAACCGCTTACTAGGCTACAAAGTAGTCGCTAACTAGCAAATTTATCATAAAATGATAAATTTGTGCTAACTGTATTTAGTTTTAATTTTATTTGTGATAAAATGATAAAACATTAAAATAATAAAAAGATAAAAATAGATTTTTTTGAGAGGGCTTCTTGGAACAATTCACCAAATGGGTGCAATTTATAATTGACAGATCGGAATTATTTCCAATTATTGGAATAATTGCTCTTATTGTAATTATGATTATTCCTATACCAACTGCTTTACTTGATTTTCTTATGGGTGTTAATCTTTTTATATCTCTTATGATTCTTATAATGACAATGTTTATTGAAAGAATAATAGATTTTTCTGTATTTCCAACACTTTTGCTTGTAACTACATTGTTTCGTTTGTCATTAAATATATCATCCACTAGACTTATTTTGTTACAGGGTGCTAGATTTGATGGTAAATTCGTTAAAACCTTCGGTGATTTTGTTGTTGGTGGTAATTATATTGTTGGATTTGTAATATTTATTATACTTCTTATTGTTCAGCTCATGATAATAACAAAAGGTTCAGGTAGAATTGCAGAAGTTGCAGCAAGATTTACTTTGGATGCTATGCCAGGTAAACAGATGGCTGTTGATAATGATCTACAAAACGGTTTACTTACTGATGTTGAGGCTAAAGAAAGAAGAGAAGAAATAAGAAGAGAAGCTGATTTTTATGGTTCTATGGATGGTGCTAGTAAATTTGTTCAAGGTGATGCTATGGCTGGACTTATTATTACTGGTATAAATATAGTTGGTGGTATTTTAATTGGTGTTTTTATGCATGGTGAAGACATTGCAGGAGCAATGAAAGTATATTCCCTATTTACAATTGGGGACGGAATTGCCTCTCAATTGCCTTCGCTTCTTATATCGGTTGGAGCTGGTATTATTGTTTCTCGTTCTGCATCAAAAGGTGATTTAGGAAATGAACTTATAAGACAGTTTACAACCTATTGGCAGCCACTTGTAATAGGTTCTTCTGTAATGCTTTTTCTTTCTTTTATTCCTGGTATGCCGAAATTTGGATTTTGGTTTCTTGCAATTGTTTTTGGTGGACTTGGTTATGTTCGTCTATATGCTGCTAATAATCCAATTGAAGACGAAACTGAAAAAAATAAAGGTGCCGATGGTAGTGGTGACGGAGGTTCAGAGGGCGAAAAAACTGCTGAATCAGTTCTTGATTCTATTCTTCATGTTGATAAATTAGAACTTGAAATTGGTATTGGACTTATTCCTCTTGTTGATGCAAGTCAGGGTGGAGATCTTAAAGATAGAATTACAATGCTTAGAAGAGAAGTTGCTTTAGAGCTTGGTCTTATGCTACCAAAAGTTAGGATAAGAGATAATATTCAGCTTTCGCCAAATAATTATGTAATAAAACTTAAAGGAATGGAAATATCAAGAGGTGAAGTTTTTGTTGATAAATATTTTGCTATGAACACTGGTTTTGCATCTGAAGAAATAGAAGGTCAAGAAACAATTGATCCAATTTATGGAATGCAAGCTTTTTGGATTGATGAGATTCAAAAAGAAACGGCTGAAAATGCTGGTTTTATTGTTGTTGATGCAGCTACTACGGTTATTACTCATATAAAGGAAATTGTATCACAATACTCACATGAGCTTCTTGGAAGAGAAGAATTAGAACTTCTTGTAGATTATATTAAAAATGATTATAAATCTCTTGTTGAAGAGCTTATACCGGCTAAACTTCCACTTTCAGAAGTTCAAAAAATATTGCAGAATCTGCTTAAGGAAGGTGTATCTATTAGAAATCTTGTTACTATATTTGAAACTCTTATCGAAGCTAAAAATTATGGTATTGAAAATATAGATAATCTTACAGAGCATGTTAGAGCATCGCTTGCAAGACAGATTGTTGAAATATATATTGATAAAAATGAAAATCTTCTTAATGTTATTAATATTGATCCTAGCCTTGAAAAAAATCTTTCAGGAAAAATTACAAGAACTGTTTCGGGTCAAGGATTTTTAGTTTTATCGCCTCAGGAAGCTGAAAAATTTAGAAATTCTATTGCAGATGAAGTTACAAAAGTTGCTAAAGAAGTTATGAATTTTGTTATTTTATCTAGTCCTGAGCTTAGAATTTATTTAAAAAGATGGTTTGACAGAGAACCTGCTTTTGCAAGACTTGCAGTTCTTTCTTATAATGAAATACCTGGTAATTTAAAGGTTAGAGCTTGTGGTATTATAAAATGATTGGTGAATTAAATGAATGATAATTATATAAAGAATTTAATTGCTGAAACACAGCAATTAGTGGAAAAAGATAATATTATTGTAAAACCTGAAAATAAGATTAAAAAGATAATATCAATTGCTTCTGGAAAAGGCGGAGTTGGCAAAACTACTCTTGCGGTAAATTTTTCTCTTGCACTTTCTGCTTTAAATATAAAAACAACTTTGCTTGATGTCGATCTTGGTCTTGGGGACGGAGATATAATCATGGGACTTAGCTTGAAGAATACTCTAATTGATTTTTTGACCAAAAAAGTGGATTTCAAAAGTATAGTAAACAGATATTTTGATATTGACTTTATTTCAGCCGGTTCAGGTATATCAGAGCTTGCGGATTTGGGTGATACTGAAAAAAATTTTATATGGAATAGTATAAAATCAAATCTACATACTGATGTTTTGTTTGTTGATACTGGTGCTGGAATTTCAAGTAATACAACTTTTTTTTTAAAAAGATCTGATTTTACTATTATTATAGCAACTCCAGAACCAACTTCTTTTGTTGATGCTTATGGTGCAATAAAGACAATGTTTGCAAGAGGTTATAATAATATACTTGTTCTTATTAATCGTGCTTATGATGAAGAGGAAGCTCTTGATATTTTTTCAAGAATGAATAGAGTTTCAGAAAAAAGTCTTGGTAAATCTTTAACTTATTTAGGTTTTATTCCGGAAGACAAAGAATATCAGTATGCATTATTTAAACGCAAGCCTGTGTTTTTTGATAAAGATAGCCAAGCAAGATTTTATATTGAAAAAGTAATCGGTCTTCTATATAATGATTTTATTAAATAATAAAAATGAAAAGGTTGGAGAGGGGTTTTTTTTCTAATGAAAAAATCTGTTAGAAAGGAATTTATCGCACAAAATGAGGCAAGAGCAATTTTAGATGCTAAAATTGAATTTGGCGATGATTTTGATATTATAAAAAAAGAATCCACTGAAATAGGTGGTATATTAGGTTTTTTCACAAAACCAGGTATTAAATTGGTAATTCAGTCGCCTAAAACTGAAAATGTAAGAAAAAGGCTTAGAGAAAAAAATCGTAAAGAAGAAGTCAAAAAAACTGCATTAAATACAATGCATGATTTATCAGATAATTCTCAGAGCAAAGAGCGTGAAAGTAAAGAATTACAAAATATGAAAGATTTTATTTCAGATATGACTAAAAAGAAAAATTCCACAAAATATAATCAGAATGATGAAGATACTGAATTATTAAAAAAATTATTCTCCAATCCCACTATAAATCCTATAGCTAGAGAAAAAAACAATTATGTAAATTTCAACAATGCAATTATTCCTAATAAAAAGAAAAATACAACATCAAATAAAGCAATAGATAATCTTTCTGATGAAATACTAAAAATAAAAAAAACTCTCGAAAATATTAAGATTGATGAAAAAGAGCGTAATGAAAAAGAATCAAACGAAGGTTGTTTTTATAAAAAATATTTTAATTTACTTCAAAATGAAGATTTCCCGTGTTTGCTTTTACATAAAATTATGGAAAAGCACGAAAAGTACCTTAATAGGGTAGAAATGGAAAACGAAGAACTTTATGTTAAAAAGTTAAAAGAGTTTTTAATTGATCATATTTATACAAGGTCAGGCATTTCAACTGATGGAAAGAAAAAAATTTCCCTTATTGGTCCTACTGGTATTGGGAAAACAACAACTATAGCTAAACTTGGCTATTTTTTCAAATATGAAAATAAAAAAAGTGTAAAGATTATTACAATAGATTGTTTTAAATATGGTGGTATAAAACAGCTTGAAGATATATGTTGTGAAATGGAAATTGATTTTGTACCTGTTTATGATAAAGAAAGTTATATAAAAGAGATAAATGATGATAATTACGATATTATTCTTATTGATACTTCAGGTAAAAACTTTAGGGATTTATCAAATGTTCTGGAAATTAAAGAATATATTGATAAAGATGTGGATATTGAAAAATATCTTGTTTTATCTGCTGAATCTAAATATAAAGACCTTATGCAAATAAATGATAATTTTTCTGATGTATGTATAAAAGGTGTGATTTTTACAAAGTGTGATATGTGTGAATATTACGGAACAATGCTTGGATTTCTTATTAAATCAAAAAATTCTTTTGTATATATGACGTTTGGCAAAAAAATTGATGGAGATATTCAAGAAGCTGTTCCTTATAAAATAGTTGATGGATTGTTTGATGATTAAAAAGCTTTTTTTTGTAATTGTACTATTTTGTCTAATAAATACATCTTCTCTTGACTATATGACAGGAAGTGTATCAGATGAATCAAATACTCCTTTAATTAATGCAAAAGTAATTATAGGTAATTATTCTGAAGGTGATTTTTACGCTGTACCGTTAGTTACATTGACTGATAGAAACGGAAAATTTCGCTTAAATAATATTATTCCCGGATTACAGTCAGTTGAAGTAGAAAAAGAAGGTTATAAAGTTTTTGGAGATACTATAAATCTCAAGAAGAATTCTAATATTTTCAATATAAGACTCGAAAAAGATATTGTTTATTCAAATACAGATTTTGATTCAATGCTAAGAGAAGAAGAAAAAAAACTTATTTCAGGTATGTTAATTGATAAAGTTACGCAAAATCCTATTGTAAGTGCTTATGTTGTATTTGGAAACAAAATTGGTAATTCAGACGAAGATGGAAAGTTTGCAATAGAACTTGATGAGATTAGAGAAGAACATTTCATTATACAAGCGAGAGGTTATAATCTTTATCAAGAAAAAAGAAGACCAGGTAAAAATTTAAAAATAATACTTGAGCAGAAAGTTCCATATAATGAAATATATGGTTCAGTTGTTTGTGCTGAGGATTTTCTTCCTGTTTCAGGTATTAAAGTAAAGATTGGAGATAGAGAAATTATGACTGATCCAAGAGGTAATTATTATTTAAAAAACATAACATCCGGTGAATATCCAATTCTTGTTGAAAACGAAGATTACAAAAAATATGCGGATATAGTTAAAATATATAAGGGTAAACAAAATTATGACATTATTCTCAAACAAAGACAAAAATATGGTTCTGTATTTGGATATGTGAAAAATAGAAGTAATATGAAACCTATTTCAAACGCTCTTGTTGCTGTTGGCACAGTTTCTCTAAAAACTGATCAACATGGATTCTACGAACTTTATTCTATACCAGCAAGAAAGTCTGAGATTGTTGTTATATTCAATTCAACCGAAGTTTATAGAGCAGATTTATGGGTGCAGGAAGGCAAACAACAATACGATATAATTTATTGAAGCGGTATAAAAGCTGTATGTGAAGCGTATCGGAACAATGTTCAATTTTGAATTTCGAATGTTGGATTATAAAAGCCGTGAGCGTGACTATAGTCATAGTAAGTGACAACTATGTTGTCTAGCGAGAAGTGAAGCGTGACAGATTTTATTGTCACAGGTACTTTAGTTATTTAAATGTTTATACTTACTAACTGCCAAAGGTAGTGTTAACTAATCGGCTTTGCTGACGCTAACTATAACTTTGGAATAAAATGACAAAGTTATAGTTACAGTGACGAAGTCACAAGGAATTTTTTGCAGAAAAATTGCAGTCACATTTTTAAGTAATCATTTACGAGGCTGTTGAAAAATGCAGTTTTCTTTTTTTAAAACTTAACTTTAAAAACAGACAGCATGGTCAGGCCGACCTATGTAAGCTAAAATTTGAGATCGGCACAGACCCTATTCTGCATCAATGTTTCTTCTTTTTAGTTTTTCAACAGCCTCTTACTGTTTTAACCCATCTCGCAGGATTTAAATGTTTTTAATTTTTAATTAATAATTATTAATTGCTTTTAATGTCACTATTGCTACCACCAACCTTGAAGCATTTCAAAAACAGTCTGAGAGTAAAATAAAAGGAAATTTCAATAGGTTAATTGTATTTTTTAAAAAAAATAAAAAAAATAATTGACATCACAAACTGATTGCAGTAAAATCATCACACTACCGAAACAGGTAGTAACAAGAGGTCATTGAAAACTGAATAACCAAACGAAACAGTTTAAGTTTAAACCACTTAAAGCTCACTGTTAAATTTACAAACGAATTGATTTCGAACAAAAAAGAGAGCGTCTGAATCTCAGTGGC
>Ga0265293_10001532_pt1 | contig 50143 bp, 34 predicted proteins | sample Munlanlewell138R_FD_192505 | JGI IMG/M metagenome (GOLD analysis project Ga0265293, IMG submission 192505) | Leachate microbial communities from a municipal landfill in Southern Ontario, Canada - Leachate well 138R | ecosystem: Engineered > Solid waste > Landfill > Unclassified | place: Canada... | reverse complement strand
ACGCATCGACATCTATGGCCGCCACCGCACCCTGGAGATGATACAAACGGAGTTTCCCTACATCTTCACCGAGCAACGCTACTTTGGCGCACCACAAATAAATGTGAACGAGATCGACGACCAGCCGCTGCACATCTTTGGGCATACCTTTATCCCCATCACCGTTTATCACGACAAAATTCCTATTACCGGCTACCGTCTGGGCGACTTCTGCTACATCACCGATGCCAGCCGCATCGACGACCAGGAGCTTGAAAAAGTGAAAGGCTCACGCGTACTCGTGCTCAACGCTTTGCGCAATTCAAAACATGCGTCACACTTTTCGGTGGACGAAGCTGTAGAAATCATCGAACGCATACAACCCGAGCGGGCATACCTTACCCACATGAGCCATTTCATTGGCAAACACGCCGACTTGTGCAAACGTCTTCCTGCCCACATTCAGCCCGCCTACGATGGATTGAAAATTACTTTGCAGGAATAATCCGGCTCGTCGTTCAATTTTGTAATACGCGTTTCGCCCTGTTCTGCTGTAATGATCGTTCCTTTGTTATAGCAAAATTTGATATTAATAATAATGAAATTCAATCCAGAAAAATGCGCCATTGCCGATGAACGGATGAAACCCTTTATCGATGCTGACGAGCTGTGGGGACACCTGCAGCAACCCAAACCTGATGCAGCGCGTGTACGCCAAATCATTGCCAAATCGCTCAACAAAGAACGGCTGACCCTGGCAGAGACAGCGGCGCTCATCCTGGCCGATGAGCCGGAGCTGATAGAAGAGATAAAAAACGGCGCCCGGGAGCTGAAGAAAAAAGTGTATGGCAACCGCATCGTGCTTTTTGCCCCTTTGTACATTGGCAACCATTGCATCAACAACTGCAAATATTGTGGTTTTAAAGCTTCTAATAAATTTGCCGTAAGGCGAACGCTCACCGACGAGGAGATCATAAAAGAAACCGAAGCCCTTGAAGACAACGGACAGAAGCGGCTGATCCTGGTTTACGGCGAGCATCCAAAGTACAGCCCCGAGTACATTGCGCATACCGTGCGCCTGGTGTATGGTGTAAAAAAAGGAAACGGAGAAATACGGCGCGTCAACATCAACGCGGCGCCGCTGGAAATTGAAGGCTTCCGCACCGTGAAGGAAGCCGGCATCGGCACCTTCCAGGTTTTTCAGGAGACCTATCACCCGGAGGCCTATAAATTATACCATCCCAGCGGTCCCAAGAAAAACTTCGAATACCGTCTCACCTCCCTCGACCGCGCACAGGAAGCCGGTGTGGACGATGTGGGCATCGGCGCCCTGTTTGGCCTCTACGACTGGCGTTTTGAAGTGATGGGGCTGGTGCGCCACACCAACCACCTCGAAGCCGTTTACAATGTTGGCCCGCACACCATCTCTTTTCCGCGCATCAAGGACGCCTCCGAATTCGATATCGATCCTAAATATGAAGTTAACGACGACGACTTTGTACGCATCATCGCCATCCTCAGGCTGGCAGTGCCTTACACCGGGATGATACTCACAGCCCGCGAAACGCAGCGCGTGCGCACCGAAGTGATGCAGTTTGGCGTGTCGCAGATCGACGGCGGTACCAAGCTCGAAATAGGCAGCTACTCCGACTCGCTCAACGAGGAGCAAAACCTCAACCGCGAGCAGTTTAAGATCAACGACCCCCGCTCACTGGGCGACGTGGTGGATGAGCTGCTCGACCATGGCTATCTGCCTTCGTTTTGTACGGCCTGCTACCGCAAAGGACGCACCGGCGAGCATTTTATGGAGTTCTCGGTGCCGGGATTTATCAAAAGGTTCTGCACCCCCAACGCCATCCTCACCCTTGCCGAATATCTCGAAGACTACGCCAAACCCGAGGTGGTGACCAAAGGCTGGAAGGTAATCGAAGAGAACAAAAAAGAGCTGTCCGGCTTCGACCGGCTGGAGGAGCTAAACCAGCGCATCGAACGCATCAAAAAAGGTGAGCGCGATCTTTATTTTTAATGGTTGATATAATATAGTGTAGCCCACTGATCACTAACCCTGGCCTTTAGGCCGGAGATAAAAGGCAAAACATTTCAGTAAGCTCTATCCCAAATAATAAAAATGTTTTGATAAGTTCATGGAAGGATATTGATGTAAATGTTTGCGGGCTAAAGCCCGCCGGATTCTAACCGGGCTTTCTGCCCCGCCCTGAAGGGCGGGGTTTGACATGGTGCAGATGAGCTACACTCAATACGTAATATCATAGCTTTTTTGATTAATAAAATGGATTTTGATATTTTAATAAAAAACTAATCGTCAATGAAACAAACCAAGATCTTAGGCATTTTGATACAGGATCGTATCAAGGAGGCAGGGCGCACACAGCAAGTGCTCTCCAGGCACCACCACCTCATCCGCTCGCGGCTGGGATTTCATGAGCTGGACGAGGCATCGTGCAGCCGGGCCGGCATTATCACGCTGGTACTTCACGATATGCCCGACGCATGGCGGGCGTTGGAAGAAGAGCTGAAAACCATCGGCGGAATAGAAGTTCAGGAAATGCTGTTTCATTATTAATACAAGCGCTATGGAAATGATGGAAATTTTAGGATTGTATGTTGGCGACAAAGTGACCAACAAAAACCTGCTTCAGCAGGTGCTTACGCAATATGGCAACGTCATCCGCACACGACTGGGACTTAGCGCCACCAGCGGCGCACACGGCATAATCCTGCTTGAGCTTTTGGGCGATGGCAAGGAGATAAAAAACCTGAAAGCTGCCCTGGAAAAAATTGACGGCTTGCAGCTTCAGAAGATGTCGTTCGAGGTCTGATCGGGTGGTTGGTGAACAATTACAAATAAATTCCAATAATGAAAATTAAACCCGGGGCGAAATTTTGATAATTGTTTTAGGAATTTATTTGTGATTTGCCTTGTTGTTTTTTAGGATTTATTTGTGGTTTGTCTCATTGCCGCTGTTCACACCGGCCTCTGACGGTTGGAATTTATTGGTGAACTGCCGCATTTGAGTTAAAAACAAACGCCAGGTCTTTTCTGTTTCCGGGATTCTGCCCCGCCGGACGCAAAACATGTTGCGTTCAAAAAAAATCCCCTCCCCCACTTTTTCTGTAATAATGAACCCTCCTCTGCGTTGGCTCAATTGTATTAATTTTTTAATAAACAATTGCTGCATCGCCTGATGTCATTGAAAAACAAGAACGTTGCAGCACAGCATCGGGTGGGTGTTGATTATTGGTGGAGGCTGGTGCCGTTTTTAAAATTATTTTCGCAGACGAAATTCAGTGTGCGATTCATCGGGCTGACTTCTGGTGAGAGCATACTAACGGCACCTGTTTTCAAAGAAAAATAGAAGAGATAAATTATGATCACATTGCTCAAAAAAGAGGTGAGTGCCTTTTTAAGTTCGTTGATCGGCTACATTGTTATCACGGTGTTTTTGCTCATCAACGGCTTGTTTCTGTGGGTGTTCGCCTCCGATTTCAACATCCCTGATTTCGGCTACGCCAGCCTGGAAGGGTTGTTTATGATTGCTCCGTTTGTATTTCTATTCCTCATCCCGGCCATCACCATGCGGTCGTTTGCTGACGAAAAGCGCAGCGGCACCATTGAGTTGCTCTTCACCCGTCCGCTGAGCGACAACAGCATCATCCTGGCCAAATATTTTGCCGGTGTGGTGTTGGTAATTTTTTCGCTTTTGCCCACACTCATCTACGCCTGGTCGGTGCATCAACTGGGGATGCCCAAAGGCAACCTCGATACCGGCGGCATGTGGGGCTCGTATATCGGGCTGCTGTTTCTGGGCGCCACCTTCGTAGCCATCGGACTGTTTTCGTCATCACTCACCAGCAACGTCATCGTGTCGTTTATTATCGCCGTGTTTCTGAGTTTGTTTTTTTACGTTGGCTTCGATTTTATCCACTCCCTCGAATTGTTTGGTCCGGTTGATTTATTTGTAAAATCCCTTGGCATCAATACGCATTATATCTCCATGAGCCGCGGCGTTATCGACACGCGCGATCTGATCTATTTCGTGAGCATCATCACCTTTTTTATCCTTGTCACGCGCATCTCACTCGAAAGCAGAAAATGGTAAAAGAAAATCATAGCACCCCACCTGTGGCCAATACCCGTAAATTGCGACGCAACAATCTGATGGCGCTGGCGCTGGGGCTTATCATCATTATCCTTGTCAACATCATCGGCGGACACATCTTCACGCGTTTCGATCTGACCAGCGAGAAGCGTTTCACGCTATCCAAAGCCACCAAAGATATGCTTGCGCAAATCGACGACCTGGTGTATTTCAGGGTGTATCTTGAAGGAGAATTTCCGGCCGGCTTCAAAAAGCTGCAGCGCGAAACCCTCGACATGCTCAATGAGTTCAGAGCCTACAATTCCAATATCGAATACGAGTTTATCAATCCCACAGGCAGCAGCAATGCAACGGAGCGGCAACGCATCTTCAGCATGCTGGTCGAAAAAGGTCTGGAACCTACCGACCTGGAGGTAAAAACCAAGGAAGGCACCTCTAATACAATGATTTTTCCGGGCGCCATTGTTGCCTTTCAGGGACGTGAGATGGCAATTTCGCTGCTCGCCTCACAGCGTGGGGTAGGCCCCGAAGAGATTCTGAACAGCTCCATTCAAAACCTGGAGTTTGCTCTGGCCGACGCCATTCGCAAAGTCGTCAGCAACAAGCGCCCTGCTATCGCTTTTATCGAAGGACATGGCGAGCTTACTGCCGAAGAAACTGCCGACGCCTATCTGGTGCTGAGCGAATACTACAGCGTGCAACGCGTACGCCTCGAGGGCAAGCTTACCAGCCTGAGCGAGCGCAAAGGCTCCGACACACTAAACACACGGCTCAGCAATAAATTTCAGGCTATTATCATCGCACAACCCGATTCTGCTTTTTCTGACAAAGACAAATTTATCATCGACCAACACATCATGCGTGGCGGACGCGTGCTGTGGCTCATCGACCCGGTGGCCGCCAGCCTCGACAGCCTGCAGACCAGGCAGGAGTTTATTGCCCTGGCCAAAGACCTCAACCTTACTGATTTGTTTTTTAATTATGGATTTCGTATCAACAATAACCTGGTGATGGACCTCAGCGCCCTGCCCATTCCTGTAAAAGTGGGGCAAACTGCCGGGCAGCCCAAGTTCGATTTCTTCCCGTGGTATTACTTTCCTATTCTCACGCCTACCGCCGACGATCCCATTGTGAAAAACCTTAACGCCATAAAAACGGAATTTATCAGCAGCATCGACTTTGTAGAAACCACTGCCGACCTGCAAAAGGAAGTACTGCTGGCCAGCTCGCGCTACTCGCGCACGGTGAACACGCCCGTGCTCATTACGCTGGAAATGCTGGGAAAGCCCGTAGATGAACGGCTTTACAGCAAAAAACACATTCCTGTAGCCGCCCGGATAGAGGGGCAATTTAAATCGATGTACCACCAGCGCATGCCCCCGGAAATATTGCAAAGCAAAGAGATCGATTTCAAAGCGGAAAGCCCCGCCAACAAAATGATTGTGGTGGCCGATGGCGATCTGATCCGCAACCAGATGCAGCGAACAACGGGCAAATACATGCCACTACCACTGGGCTACGACAAATACACCGATCAGTTATTTGGCAACAAAGACCTGCTGCTCAACATGATGAACTACCTCACCGACGACTCGGGGCTGATTTCTATCCGTTCGCGCGAGCTGAAAATACGCCTGCTCGACCATGCCAAAATAGAAAACGAACGCCTCTTCTGGCAGGTGCTCAACATCGGGCTGCCCATCCTGTTGGTGCTGATTTTTGGTGTGATTCAGGCATGGCTGCGGCGTCGGCGCTACACAAAGTAGCGGTTCTTTTATTTAAAAATTTGAAGGCTTACGCAAAAGAAGGAAGACAAAGGACGAAAGATAAAAGACAAATAAATTCAATTTTAAAAAGGAATTGACAAGGCTGTTTTTTTATTAATATGAAAACCACTACAACAAAAAGATCGCGGCAAGCGCAGCAGCAGAAGCCTCCGGAGCCACCCATGCGCATCACCAAATACCTTGTATGGGTGCCATTTGTTTTTGCTTTTGTGTTGTATGCCAACAGCATCAACAACGAATTTGCCCTCGACGACATCCCGCAGATCACCAACCACCGTTACGTACAGCAGGGCTGGGCAGGCATCGGCGAGCTGATAAGCACCAACTACTGGAGCGCCAGCAACGAAAACCTGGGCTATTACCGGCCGCTGTCGCACGTTTCGTTTGCCATCGAAAATGCTTTGCACGGCAACAATCCGCACATCATGCACTTTGTCAATGTGCTGCTGTATGCCCTTACGGGGATGGTGGTGTTTTTGTTTCTCTCGGCGCTCTTCAGGCGTATGCCGTGGTTTGTGCTGGTGGCCACGCTGCTTTTTATGGCACATCCGGTGCACACCGAAGTGGTGGCCAACATCAAAAGCCGCGACGAAATCCTGAGTTTTCTCAACAGCACGCTGGCGCTGTGGCTTGCTTTTAATTACAGCAAAAACAAATACCTGCCAGCGCTCATCCTCTCGTTGGTGTTTTATTTCCTGGCGCTGATGAGCAAAGAAACCGCTATGACGACCCTGGCGCTGGTGCCGGTTATGATTTATTTTTTCACACCAAAAAAAGGCGGACGCATCGCAAGCATCACTTTGTCGTTTGTGATCGTCTCAGCGCTGTTTTTGGTTTTGAAATACGCGCTCATCGGCACTTTGTCCGGCAACCCGCCCAATGAAATCAATGTGTATCCGTATCAGGAAACGGCGGTACGAATACCCACCACGCTTTACATCTTCGGCATGTACCTCTGGCGGCTGGTGGTGCCGGTGCGGCTGCTTTACGACTATTCGTTCAATCAGATTCCGGCAGCCACCTGGGCAAGTCCTGTCGTATGGCTGAGTTTGCTCATCGCCATAGCGCTTATCGTGATTGCTTTCAAAAGATTAAAACGCAAAGACATCATCTCGTTCTCCATTTTTTATTTTGGGATCACCCTTTCGGTGGGGCTGGCTTTTGTGCTCACACGCGGCGGCATCATGGCCGAGCGTTTCCTTTATGCGCCGGTGCTGGGCTTTTCGCTGGCCGTGACCTATCTGCTCTTTAAACTTTTGCCCCGCGAGGCCAAAACCAAGGCAATTATCTACGATTTCCGCCCGATGGCTTCCAAAGTGATGGCTGCCTCGCTGGTGGTGCTTTTGGTATTTTACAGCGTGCGCACCATTGCCCGCAACCCGGTGTGGAAAAATAACTTCACGCTTTTTTCAAATGATGTACGCTATGGCGGCAGCAGCGCTTTACTCACCAAACATTACGGCAGCGAACTCATCAACCAGTCGGTGGCCGCCACCGATCAGGCAGAGAAAGATTCGCTGATGCAGCTTGGCATTGCACAGGTAGTGCGTTCATTAGAAATCAATCCTGCCTTCAGCGAAGCCTGGTTTAAGCTTGGGTATGCTTATTACCAACTGCGCGACTACGACAAGTCGATTGATTATTATAAAAAGACAAACCAAAACAACTCGATGAACCTGTCGAATATGGCGCTGGCTTATTATATGAAAGGGGAGCATGGCGAGGCTTTGCGGCTGCTGAACCGCTCGCTGGAGCTTGACCCGTACAATGGAAATGCCCGCAGCAACCTGCCGTTGGTGCAGCGTGCCTTCGACCAGAAATTGCAGATGCTCAAACGAAATCCTTCCAACGACCCAAAGCATTATTACGAGCTGGGCAACCTGCTCATCGACATGAATAACTACCAGGAGGCGCTGGTACAATTTCGCCAGGCTGCCGACCTGAAACCCGACTTCACCGCAGCGCTCATCCAATTGGGAAATACCTATTATGCGCTTCAGGATTACAACAATGCCATCGTTGCTTTCAGGCAGGTAGTGGAACATGAACCCGAAAACAGTGAGGCGCGCAGCAAGCTCAGCCATCTTTATGGATTGATTGGCAACGCACAGATGCAACAGTATTACAGCCAAAGCCCGCCGAAATAGCAAATAGCAGAATTAATAATTATAAAATTTAAATAGAAAAGGATACTGATAAGCATGAAAAAAAATAAGATATTAATCATCATCGTGGCAGTGCTGGCCGTGGCAGCGGTAATATTAATCTTCCAAAACCGAAGAAACACGTTACGAAAGGATCGGGTAGAATTTGCCATCGACGACACCAGCAGTGTTACAAAAATTTACATGGCCGATATGCAGGGCAACGATGTGCTGCTGCAGAGAGAATCGCCGTCGCGCTGGACGCTCAACGACAGCATGACGGCCCGCAAAGATGGCGTAGAGATGCTGCTGAACACCATGTCGAGGCTGGCTGTAAAAGCTCCCGTGCCACGCGCCAGCTACAACACAGTGATAAAACGCCTGGCGGCCACCTCGATAAAGGTGGAGGTTTATCAACAGATATACCGCATCAATCTTTTCAACAGCATCAGGCTTTTCCCACACGAAAAACGCACACGCACCTATTACGTAGGAGGCGCCACTCCCGACAACCAGGGATCGTTTATGCTCAAAGAGGGCAGCGACACACCTTTTGTGGTGTACTTGCCAGGCCTCAGAGGCTACATCTCGGCACGCTACACCGCCTTTGCCAGCGACTGGCGCGACCACACCATCTTTGCCAAAAACCCTGAAGAAATTCGTAAGATAAAACTGGATTTCCTCCAGGAACCCGACCAGTCGTTTACAGTGGAAAAACCCAGCACCAACGAAGTGATACTGACACCTGCCGGCAGCCGGGAGCCTCTCGACAACTTCGACACAACACGCGTCATTGAGTTTTTTAATGCTTTTCGCAATATCCGTTTCGAGGCAGCTTTCGAAAATATCACCGCAAGGCATAAAGATTCTATCCTGCAACAACCACCTGTGCACCGCATCACCGTTACCGACACCGCCGGCAAGAGCCGCACCATCACCACCTACAATCGCGGCAACCCGAATCAGCAGGAGGAAGACATCGACGGCGATTTGATACCCAACGACCTGGACCACTTTTATGCACTGCTGCCCGAAAACAATGAGCTGGTGATCGTGCAATACTTCGTATTCTATCCCATCACCCACCCCCTCGACTGGTTTAAAAAAAGTAGCCGGCAGGAGGAAGTCAGCAGTCAATAGCCATAAGTTTTCATTCCAAAGTCTTGAGATCTCAGCCGGAAAATGCAGAAGATGGTAGCAGGTTGATGACTGCCGATAAAAAGTTGTCTAAACATGGAAATAATTGGTGGAAATCCGCCTCATTAGGGGTGATTCGCGAAAAGCGGTTTTTCTTCCGGCTTTCGCCAAATAAAACCTCAGAGGCTCAGCTCAGTGTCCTTTGTCTTTTCTTTGCGTTCTCTGTGGTGAATTCACATGGACAAGCAGCAACACTTCCCTAAAACTGCACGACGAGTTTTAGATTGACCTGGCGTGGTGTAAGGAAATTAGGCACCGCATATTTGAGACCTGAAACGTCGGTGATCCAAAGATAAGAAATGGTATTGTTGACCTGCAGGATATTAAAAATCTCCAAGCTCAGCCACATCGACTTGAGGTGTCCCAGCGGATTGCCTTCTTTAAAACTGGTATGGTCGCCGATGAGCTGCTTGGAAAAACCAATGTCTACGCGGCGATAGGGAGGCATGCGGAAAGTCTGTTGGTAGCGCTGCGACTTCGGCGGGCCAAAAGGCAGGCTGCTTCCAAAATACAAGGCCAGGTGCATTTTGTAGGTAGGATTCATGGGCAGGTAATCCTGGAAAAACATGCTGAAGCGCACGCGCTGATCGGTAGGACGCGGGATATAACCCGGCTCCACCTTTTCGTTTGCAGCCATTTCCGGGTTGGGCGCAGAGCCTGACCCTGACGGTTCGCCCTCTGCATTAAAATATTGATAATAAAAATCGCCGTGGATGTCTTCTTGGGTCTTCATCACCGAAAGGCTTGCCCACGATTCGATGCCGGGCACAAACTCCCCGTTGATCTTCATGTCGATGCCTGTAGCATAGCCGCGGGCACGCTCGTTGGCGTAGTAGCGGATGCGCACATTATCAACTTCGTAAGGAATCAGATCGTCAAGGAATTTGTAATAAACTTCGGTAACAAATTTAAAAGGGCGCCCCCAGATGGTGAGGTTCCAGTCGGCGCCACCCACCAGGTGTATCGACTTCTGAGCTTTTTGTCCTGCCACAATGCTACCATCGAAGTTGCGCAACTCACGATAAAAAGCGGGCTGATAATAATATCCGGCAGCCAGCCGAAACAAAATGTCGTGTGTCCATTTGGGATGGTACGACAGCGAAGCCCGCGGGCTTACCAGAAACTCCTCGCTATAATCCCAATACTGGCTGCGCACCCCCGCGGTTATAGCAAAGTCGCGACTGTTGTCGCCCAGATTCCAGGTATTTTGAACATATCCGCTGTAACGATTTGACGATAACCTCACATCCGAAGCGGCAAAGAAATTCATCGTCAGTGGCGTCACAGGCTGGAAAGATGATCCGATATTGTCGGGAGGATGCGGCAGGGTAAAGCCCGCCGAGTCGATAAGCTCCCATTCGTGTAGTTCATCATCGATGACTTCGTGCTGGAATTTAACGCCCCAGGTAAGATAGCTGGAGGCCGACTCCCAGGAGCCGCGGTGCTCGGCAGTCACCACCGTTGCGTTGAGGTAATTGCGGGCATGATTCAGGAACGTACCCACTCCATCGGTGCTCACCACCTCGCCAAAGTCGCTTTGCCCCAGCCCTGACTGTACGCGGCCAATCCAGTATTGCCCCTGTATGTCGAAGGTCTCGCTTTCGTCGCTGTTGAAAGCAGAGGTGATAAAATTGAGCTGGGTTTGTTTGGTGGGATTATAAATAAGCTTGAGTGCTCCGAGGTAGGTTTTGTACTGGTCAGTTTCGCGGCCATCGAAATAAACCGTCAGCCGCTTGGCTTCACTGATGGTTCCGAAGTTTGTTTCGCGCGTTGTAGGAATCAGCTCAAACTTATTGTCGGCATAATTACCCAAAAACGACAGCTCCAGCTTTTCGCTCAACTGATAGCGCAAAAGCGTTTGCACATCAAAAAATACTGGCTGGTAATCTCCTTTTGTCTCCAGGCCTTTCAACAGATATTGGTTGCTTTTGTACCGTACGCCGGCCAGATACGAAAAGCGGTTCGACTTATCGACGCCTTCCAGATGCGCCGTAGCTCCCAGCAAGCTGGCCGTAACCGAGCCACCAAACTCCTGCGGGCGCTTGTATTTTATATCCAGTGCCGACGACATCTTGTCGCCATATTTGGCATCGAAACCACCAGCCGAAAAAAGAATGGAGGCCGTAAGGTCGGAGTTGAGGAAACTCATGCCCTCCTGTTGTCCGGAGCGAATAAGAAACGGGCGGTAAATCTCAATATCATTAACATACACCAGGTTTTCGTCGAAATTGCCACCACGCACCGAATATTGCGAACTCAGCTCGTTGTTGCTGGCTACGCCGGGCAGCGTTTTTATCAACGACTCCACACTGCCGGTCACGGTAGGAATCACCGTTACGCTTTTGGGATCGATGCGTTGCAGATTGGTGCTGCGGATGCGCTCATCTTGTATGGTGATGTCGGGGAGCATCTCGGCGGAAGGCTCCAGGGCAGCATTCATTAGCAGGATTTCGCCGGGTGAGAGACGCGCTTTCTTTTCTAATGATTCAAAACCAATAAAAGAAAAAATGATGCGCAGGTTTTCGCCGGCGGGAACGCGAAGCGTGTAATCACCACGCTGGTCAGTTGCCGTTCCGCCCGGCAAGCCAAGTATTGAAACGTTGACAAGCTCCAGTGGCTTGCCTTTTTCGTTGGTCACATTCCCTTTCAAGGTAGCCTGCCCACCGGTTTGTGCCATCAATCCAAAAGATACAGTGCATAGCATCAGCAAGATCAGATGTTTCATGAGCTTGCTGTAACAATGCTTACGGGTGGCTTTCCAAGGGTTCATTTAAAGATTGTATTAATACTTATCGTCGTTTTGTTTTTTAAATTTCCCCTCTTTCCAGGCTTTGATAAAAGCTGCCCAGGCGAAAGGATTCAATACGCTGATGGGCTGGGTTTGCCCAATATAATAGAGTTTGCTGGTCTCGCGGTCGATGTAATTTTTGTAATTCAAACTTCCATCCATCTTAAAGCTTTCGACGCGGTAGCGCATTTCGGCACGGTTCAGGTTTTTACGTGCTATCTCCAGGTCGTCGTCGGGGATGTCGAGATTAACAAAGGCTTCTTTAAACTCTTCGACGGTAGGCCAGGGATAAATGATGGTTGGCTCCAGCAGGATAGTGTCGGCATCCATCACGTGTATCAGCGAATAGCGTTCGCGGGTGATGGTGTCGGGAATCACATAGTAGCTCTCTTTGAAGCCGATTGCTGAAAACTGTACCGTATCCGATTGCATGGCCACAAATGAAAAATAGCCGTAATAGTCGGTGATGGTTCCACGGCGTGTATTTTTGATGATGATGTTGGCAAAAGATACCGGATTGAGGCTGTCGGCAGTCACCACCACGCCGGAGAATTGTATCAGGCGCTTGTCGCGCTCGGCGGTTTGCGAAAATCCACGTACATGCACCAGGAGCGTTAGCAGCAGCAGATACATAAGGGATTTTGTGGCCATCAGAATTTGTTGTGGATTTGTTATCCGGAAATGATAAATCTTACAAACGGCACGGCCTGCTATTTATTTTTGTTGCCATCAGGCCTTTGGGAGTAGTATTACAAAAAAAAGCCGTTGCATATCAAAATAGCAACAGCTCATGTTGTGTAAATTTTTTTGACTACCTGCTGTTTACACCAGACAGGTGCCTTTTTCGCGGTACTCTTTCAGCACAGCATCAATACCGTTTTTGTTGATAGTTCTCAATACAGAAGTGGTAATATTGAGTGTAATCCAACGATTTTCTTCAGCAATGAAGAGTCTTTTCTTTTGGAGGTTGGGATAAAATCTTCTCTTAGACTTACGGTTCGAGTGTGAAACCTTGTTGCCAACCATCATTCTTTTACCTGTAATATCGCATTTACGTGCCATTGTATTCTATTTTTCGGGTTACTTTCCAAAAAGGGAGTGCAAAGAACGCTTTAATTTTTTAATTGACAAAGCAAAGAATACAATTTTTTATAAAATGATAGTTTACAACAGATTGTTAAAGAAAAATTCAGCACTAAAGCGCACAGCCCGCGCGGATTGTTATTTTTGCATTTTTAAAAAGATTGCAGCGCATGAAAAAAGATGTAAGTAAAATCCTGATGATTCCACTCCTGTCGTTGATGCTTTTGATCGTTGCCTCTAACGCCACAGCGCAGGAATATAAAAAGGTGACTCCCGAAAAAGGAGAAGGCATTTTTATGATGCTGCGCCGTTACAACCTGGAACCCAACGATTATTTTGATGCTTTTATCGAACTCAACAAGAAAAATCTTGGAGATGATCTGCTGCTAAAAACCGGACAGAATTATCTATTGCCCATACAGATAGAAGATGCGCAGGGAAATCCAATAGAATCGGGAGTTTTTCCAATATTTGGCCCTAAGTATGAGCGGGTAGAATTTAAAGACAACGACTTGCAGGGCGCTGTTTTTTATATCGTGCCGGGGCATGGCGGCCCCGACCCAGGCGCCATGGGACGCAGCGGCGGACATGTACTATGCGAAGACGAATACGCCTACGACATCGGGCTGCGTCTGGCGCGCAACCTGCTCGAGCACAACGCTACCGTTTACATCATCACCCGCGATCCCGACGATGGCATCAGAGACGAACGCTACCTGAAATGTGACAAAGACGAATACTGCTGGCCCGATGATGCAATTCCGCTCAACCAGACACGCCGCCTAAAACAACGGGTTGACGCCATCAATGCGCTGGCTAAAAAATATGGCGGACAATACCAACGCACCGTTGAGCTGCACGTCGATTCGCGCTACGAAGAGCACAACGTCGACATCTTCTTTTATCATCATCCCAACAGCAAGCGCGGCGAAGCGCTCAACAACACCCTCTTCAGCACCATCAAAGAGATGTACCAACGCCACCAGCCCGGACGCGGCTACAAAGGATCCATCAGCGGACGGCGTCTTTACATGTTGCGACACGCCGACCCTGTGTCGACTTACATAGAGCTGGGAAACATCAACCATCCCCGCGACCAGAAGCGCCTGCTCGAAGTGAGCAACCGGCAAGCCATCGCTAACTGGCTGACGCTGGGACTTCTCAAGGATTATGCTAACTCGAAGAAGTAAGGAGGCCGTTTTGTATTCAGAAGGGAATTGAGATTAGAATTTGAACAAAAAACTCCGAACCCCACCTGACCTTTTGTTACATCATTATTACCCGACCGTTTGCTGCGGTTTATAAAATAGCAGCGACATGAGCAAATAAAGCAAAATGATAAGCGGCAAAGCGTAAGCCGAGAGCGTGACGACAAGCACGAGGACCAGCGCTGCAAAAATATATCGGAGTTTATTGGTGTGCCAGCTTAGATTTTTTAGCTTGAGCGAAAAAAGCGGTACTGGCGCAACCATCAACAAAGAAAAAATACTTGCCTGCCAAAGCAGTAGCCAATAGTCGTCGATTAGCCACAATAACAGCGAATGATCGTGTGTGGCAGCCTGCGCAGTAACCAATGGCAACGAAGCAAAATACAAGGCATTTGCCGGGGTGGGTAAGCCTACAAACCCATCGGTTTGCCCCGGATCGATGTTGAACCGAGCCAAACGCAACGCCGAAAAAGCCGGGATTAGAAAAGCAGCAAATGCCATCGCTTCATACCCCCCGACAGCAGCAGCAGGCATATTTGAAGCAGCCAGCATCATTTGATAAAGGATAAAGGCAGGCGCCAGCCCAAAGCTGATGACGTCGGCAAGGGAATCGAGCTGCAAGCCGATGTCGGATTTGGCATGCAGCAGCCGCGCCAGCATGCCATCCATAAAATCAAAAATCGCGGCCAGCGCAATAAAATAGGCTGCCGCCACCAGCGCCTGATCAAAACTCAGCACAATGGCAATGGCGCCACAGGTGAGGTTGAGCAGTGTAACAAAATTAGGGATGTGTCGGTGCATAATGTTTTTTAGTGCGCAAATGTAGGTAAAAACCAGGCAGCTCTTAGTTCTCAATCAGCAGGCCTCGGCTGGCAGTTTATGATGAAAATCAATTTAAAAAATTTTATTTTTTAGAACCCTCATCCGGCAACTCCCAAGCAACGACAGAATTATAGCCGGAATAATTGACAAGCGGCCTCATCGGGCAGCTCCTGAGGAGTGACATTATTTCTTCACCCAACACCTTGCCCTTTCCCATTCCCAAATTTATCAGGATATTTGCAGCGTTAAAGTCAAGATCATTGCTATTAATATTAATAAAAAAGAGATGAAAAAAATCTTAATCGTTGTTGTTTTGCTCCTGTCGGCATACTATGCGCAGGCGCAGTTCAACGTTTCAGCACAATTGCGCACCCGCGCCGAAATGGACCGCGGCATCGTGAAGCCCGTTCACGACACTATGAGCACCTTTTACTATGTTACCCAGCGCACGCGCCTCAGCTTCGACTACAACCAGCCCAAATACCAGATGCGCTTTTCGCTGCAGGATGTGCGCGTTTGGGGCGATGGCAACGTGTATTCATCCACGGGATTGTTTGCCGCCACCAACAGCTTCAACGTTCATGAAGCCTGGTTTAAAATACGGTTTGGCCAATACAGCAACCTTACCATCGGTCGGCAGGAACTTAAATACGACGACCAGCGCCTGATTTCCTGGCGCAACTGGAACCAATACGGTCTTAGCTACGACGCTGCGGTTTTTAATTATCTTAAAAATGATTTTGAAATAAATGCGGGGGCATCGTACAACAACCAGATGCTTCAGCAGAGCGGGAAACCGGTCTTCGAAAATGATCTGTATGATGCTAACAACCTGATGAAGACGCTGAGTTTTTTGCGTATTAAAGGCAAATTAAGTGAGGCCGTTTCTGCCTCAGCAATTGTTACGGCAGCCGGCTATCAGAAGTCTACCGATGCCCGCATTCTTTATCTGATGCCCACCGCAGGCTTTTGGATGGGCATCAAAAGCGGCCGCTTCGACGCTACCATCAACGCCTACTACCAAACCGGCCACGCGCAGTCGGGCAAAGAGGTAAGCGCCTTTATGCTCACGGCAAACCCGGGAGTTAGCATCGGCAAATTCCGCTTGGGTGCAGGCATCGACTACGTTTCGGGCCACGATGCCTCCAATGATGATTATCTGACAAAAGAAAAAACATTCAATCAAATGTACGGCGCAGTATTTTCGTATTATGGCTGGATGAACCAATATTCCTACATGAAATCATCTACTGCCAATGGGGGTCTCATCGACGTTTATCCCAACATCGAAATGAATTTTAACAAACAACATACAGCACGGGTCTATTTCCACTTTTTTAATCTTGCCAACGATGTGATGATCGAAAACCTGCTCATCGACGACAGAAACCTGGGGCAGGAGCTTGATCTGATGTACATTTACAAATACAACTCCGACCTGATGCTGCAAGCCGGGTTCTCCTACTATTTCGTTACCGACACGTTTGAACGCGTCAAAAAATACGATCTCGGCCATACGCAGTCGCCGCTATGGGGCTGGGTGATGCTCACCTTTAAGCCCACACTTTTTACCACAAAAAACAACTAAACGATAATGAAACATCTGATGAGCAAAAATGAATTTCTCGCGCAACCAAAGCCTGAGCAGGTGCACCGCGTAATGAAAGATGGCGAGGAGCTGATGAGTCGGATTTTTGCTTATTACAACATAAAACTTTTTAAGTACGCTGATTTTTTTGTGGAGATTTGGTACCAACAGGTTTCTAACACCATCGATAAAGTAGTGGTGGTAGATGATGACGATGTGTTGCATCTTTACGACAAAAAAATCGACATTTCAGACCTTTTCCGCTAATGCCAGAAACATCATTTCTCTCGACCATCCACATCGACGATTACGACTATCCGCTTCCCACCGGGCGCATCGCTAAATTCCCGCTGCCCCACCGCGACGCCTCCAAACTGCTGATACATTCCGACGGCCAGATTGCGGAGGATCATTTTTATAATGTTGCCCGATATCTTCCCGCCGATTCGCTGCTGGTGCTCAACAATACGCGTGTGGTGCGGGCGCGTTTGCAGTTTCATAAACCTACCGGTGCTGCCATCGAAATATTTTGTCTGGAACCGGTAGCCGAAATAGAGCAAGCTTTTGCGCAACAGGAGCAGTCGGTGTGGAAATGTTTGGTAGGAAATGCGCGTCGTTGGAAAGATGAGACACTCCGCCTGGAGCTGCCTCACAAAGAAGGTACATTCGTACTCGAGGCTGAAAAGCAAGGTCGCGATGGCGATGCGTTTTTGGTTTTATTAAAATGGCAGCCGCAAGCGCTCACTTTTTCGAAGGTGCTGGAGCTGGCAGGGCAAGTTCCGCTGCCGCCTTATCTCAATCGCGAGGCCGTGAACAGCGATGCAAACACCTATCAAACGGTTTATGCTCAGCACAACGGTTCGGTGGCTGCTCCTACGGCGGGGCTTCATTTTACCGACGCCGTCTTTGAGCAGCTTATCGCAAAAAACATTGCCACAAGCCACCTGACACTTCATGTGGGCGCCGGCACTTTTAAGCCTGTCGGGCAAGAGGGAATCGCCCGCCACCAGATGCATACCGAGCAGTTAGTCATTTCCCGGCAGTTGATAGAAACTCTGCTTTCGCAAAATGGCAAGACCATCGCAGTGGGCACCACCTCGGTACGCACGCTCGAAAGTTTGTACTGGTATGGCGTGCAACTCATCCACAATCCCGACGCTCCTTTTTATGTTTCTCAATACGATCCTTATCAAAATCTGCCGGAGGTGCCAGTATCCCAATCTTTGACAGCAATAGCAGATGCCATGGATCGCCGGCAATCGCCACTGCTGCCGGGCGCAACGCAGTTGCTCATCGTTCCGGGCTATCGTTTCAACATCATCAACGGCATGATCACCAACTTCCACCAGCCGCGCAGCACACTGCTGTTACTCATCGCTGCCTGGCTGGGGCCAAAATGGAAAGAGGTTTATGAATACGCCCTCAGCCATCAGTTCCGCTTTTTGAGCTACGGCGACAGTTGCTTGTTCTTATAGAAGTAGTTGCCGAAAGAAAAAACCCCGACAATCCAAAAGGACGCCGGGGCTCATCATGAAAAACTCTACTCAATTTTATTTAATAACCACTTTGCGGATGGTTACGTTCTGATCCGTTTCCACGCGAAGATAATAAATTCCCGCAGCATATCCGGAAATATCGAGCTGCTGTGTAGCAAATCCTGACAATTTCCCAATTACATCATTGTAAACAGCACTGCCCTGGTAGTTGAGCAGCTTGAAACGTACCGTGGTGGCAGCGCCAGTGATGTTGATGTTGAGAACAGTAGAAGCCGGGTTGGGATAAACTACCAAACGGAAAGTGTTGCCCAGCTCGTCGAGATTAACGCAAGGATCGAAAATAACGGTGATATCGTCTTCGCCTACACAGTCGTTGGCATTGGTAACCTTCAGGTTAAAAGTGATGGTTCCTATTCCTACGCCGGTGGTATCTACTTCGATAACCGGGGTGGTATATCCGCCGGGAGTCCACAGATAACTAACAGCACCGGCGGTAGTACCGTCGATCACTGCAGTGTGGTTGGCACAAACGGTGATGTCGTCGCCCAGATCAACTGCCGGCAACTCGAATACGGTAACCGTAACCTGATCGGTGACAATATTTTCGCCATCGTCGATGGTAACGGTATAGGTGGTGGTAACGTCGGGCGTAGCTATCGGATTCATGGCGCTGGGATCGTTAAGCGAAGCAGCCGGCGACCAGGTGCACTCGTAAGTGCCTGTACCACCCGAAACAATAGCCTGCAACATCGATGACTCGCCGGCACAGATCTCTTCCGGAGTAGCGGATACAGTGCAGGTGAGCACGCCTTTCGACTCAAAATTGGCTACCCACCCGGCTTTAGTCACCGAATAATCGGAAGTAAAAACAAAGGTGATGGCGCCGCTTTCGTGTGTAGAGGTGAGTGTTCCCGGGCTGGTGGTTCCGGTAAACGGACTGCCTGCAAATTCAGGAGCGCTCGCTGTCGGGCCGTTATAGGCGCGCAACTTATCGTAGTTGTTTTCGATTTCAAAAGCTGTAAAAACAAACTCCAGATGCTGTCCCTGCACAGCCGGGGTAAATGCCATCGTATAATTTTCGTTGCTGCTGTATGGGGCACTGGGACCACCCGAATCGTAGAACATTCCGTTGGTAACGGTTACCGAGCCATTGCTCATCAGGTATTCAGGCCCGCCGGTAGTAAACGACCAAACCGGACAATCTTCGGCCTGCCCATTGGCATTCTTGGGTATCACCTTCCAATAATAGGTTGTATTAGCCTGCATAGTAGGTTGATAGGAGTTATTACCCACAGTCTCTACAAAACCAGGATTGGCAGTAAGCCCAAAATAGACATCAAATTCGACAGCATCAAAAGAAGCCCATTGGAGCGTTGAGGCAATGCCAACATTTGTGGCCCCGTCAGCAGGTTGCGGATCAGAAGCGCATTCGGGTGTACCGGAGATGTTGTGGCAACTTATCGCAGCTTCCCACCCTGCTTTGGTAACAGAACCATCCGAATGAAATTTGAAAGTCAGCGCGCCGGTACTATTCAAGCCGACAACGGTGCCAGGGCCGGAAGTGCCACTGAAAGGGCTACCCGAAATCTGTGGAGCCGAAGTGCTGTTACCATTGTATACATACAAAAAGTCGTAATTGTTTTCCGTCTCAAAAGAGAGAAATTCAGCTTTGATGATGGCATCCGGGGTGGCTGGCAGGAAAGTCATCACAAAATCCTGGCTGCTACCGTACTGGCCATTAGGGCCGCCCGAATCGTAAAATAAACCTACACAGGTTGTCACAGTTTCGTTCGACATCAGGTATTCCGGAATCAAACCAATTATGACCATGATCGTCTGTTCGGCAGTATAAAGACCCGATGGGCCGGCAGTAGCGTCCAGATCAACATTTACAGGCCAGCCAATGGGTGCACTGGCGTCGGCGGTAACGTTGATGGCTATTTGTGCTGAAGCACCTGCTTCCAGTGAAGCAACGTTGAGATTCTGCGAGTTGATCACCAGCAAGGGATCGCTGGAGGCGATGGCAATATTGATGTTGCTAATGGCGCTGTGGCCAGTGTTTGAAACGTTGAGTTTTACCAATCCTGTTTCGCCCGGATCGAGGATACCGTCGCCATTACCACCTTGTGAATCATCAATTACAAAATCTTCAGCAATTTTTACTACGGGTGCTTGTATGGTGATGAAAAGGTTGGATGTCCAGGTATCGTTGCCGTCGGTAATTTCCAATACAAACTGCGCTTTGTACTGGTCGGGAACAAAGCTATCGATGCTGAAGCTAAATGCATTATTAACAACAATTGCCTCTCCGGCAGCGATCGAACCAAAAGTTTGTGTTGCGCTCCCGGTAAGGGTTACATACTCATCGGTTCCGGTGATTGTAGCCATCACATTTACAGCAGGATCGGATCCAACGTTTGACAAAGTCATGTTCAGCATGATATTCTCGTCGTAGTCAGCCAAGCCATTGTTGTTGCCGGAAGCATCGTTGATGGTATAGCCACCGAGCACGATGTATGGGCCTTCGAGCGCTGCGGCGGGCACCTGCATCATGTATGGTTTGTATTGCGGCTTGGTAACCACAATATCAACAGGACCTCCGGAGAGAACAGGAGTAAGCGGCACTTCTACCACGCCGGTTTCGTCAACAAGCGCTGAACCGTGCAATACACCATCTTTAGAAATACCAATGTAAGAACCTGGCTCGGCAGTAACTTCATAAGTTTCCATTCCGATAGGCAAAATAGGCATGTGCGAAACGGTGTTGTCAGCGCCTTCGGTATAAAAAGGTACCAGCGAAGGGTCGCCCAACACGTTGTAGGCCTGCCAGTAGTAGGTGGGGCTGCTGTGGCTGGGATAATTCTGAATATGAACTTCGGTAACGGCAAGGTTGCCCACCAAAACGGTTCCTCCGGTAGTAACATAATCACCGTTGAAAGGAGCATCGTACGAACCCCAGGTGGTTTCTGCAAAAGTAGGAACATAGCCATTGTTGTTGCCCTGGAGTGGGAAAGCACCCACCACCCAGTAGAAATCCTCGAACCAATAGCTGCTGGGCGAAGAGCCGATGTAGGCTACCGAGCCTTTGTTGACGCCGCGCTGCCACGTTTCGCCGATACATTCGGTGTACCCGAAGTCGGCTGCCAGACAGCAGTTACCCACAGCCACAGGATATTTCCCGTTGTTAGCAAAAGCATTTACTGCGCTTTGCGACAGGTTGGGGTCGCCCCAGGATGTCTCGTTGCAATGTGCTGTGTAGTTGATCATGCTTACAGCAATTTTTTCGGCGCTGTAGCACCCGGTATAAGGGCTGGTGAGATAGGTATTAATGTTAACAAAACCATGCGCCGCGTTGAAATAATTTTCGGTGCCGTAATGTATGGTAGGCTGGCCTACCCGTGGATTCCAGGTACCATCGGCACCAGCAATAAGCGTAATGTCGTTGAGGTAGCCGGGATCGGTAAATTCATACTTTTCGTAATAAAGTGTCTTGGCTATCTGCGTAAGCAACTGTGCCGAGTTGGTGGCTGAAAACCTTCCGTAATACATCTCCGGGAAGTAGTCGCCATCGACACTGGCATAATAGAGGTCGGTCATTTTGCTGGAAGATGATCCCATCGTAGCCGGAACTTGTGGCGTATCGCCAACGAGCAAAACAAAACTTGGCGCCGGGTCGGTAGGAGTTCCTGCGTTGTATTGTGCGTGAATCCAGGTTTGGATGGCTGAATAGGTAGTTCCGATTACGTCGGTGTAACCTACGATCACTTCAAAACCTTTCATGGTTTTCCACTCGATGAAACTCTGCAGATCGTTCTCGAACATGCGCGGAGCAACGATCAGATATTTCACCGGATATTTGGTAAGATCGGGATGTGCTGGATATCCGCCGCCACCCAGGGTGTTGAGCAGGCTCTGATGAACCACATCAAAATAGGGTGAATAGGTGGAGGTCTTTACATACTCCGTCAAAGCCTGATCCACATTATCAAAAGTAACTTCCACCTCTATGTCGTTGTAAACGCGGATGATGCCTTTTACAGGATTGTAGTTGACGGGCGCCACCGTAACGCGGGCAATGCGGTAGCCGCGCAACACGCCAAGCACCTCTACCGATGCCAGCTCGGGGCTGATAAAATGATCTTTCTGGTAAATCTTTGCGTCGAATTCAAAAGGCACATCCGAGACCTCCTGATCCTTACGTAGCGAAGGCTGCACCGGCATAATCGGGCTGGTAAGACCATATTCGGCCAATTGGTACTCGGTAACGGAGAAACTTTTGACTTTTACTGAAACTTCGGCACCAAAAGGTATCTCGATAAGTTTTTTGAAAGCCGGCAACTTTGGGGTTCCTAATGTGCCTACTGAATAAGCACCCGGGAGGTAAAGCTCGTTGAACAAGCCACGATCAGTCTCTATGTTGAGGCTGTTAAGACCTTTTAATGTAAAAGTAGCATCGAGCTGCTTCATATTGTCGGTGCCTACCTGCACCTCATCGGCCTGCCGGTTGAAGTCGATAGCAAGGCTCTGAGCCTGCACGTGAAGGCTGAAAAACAATCCTGTAGCAAAGAAAATGATTGCCAGGATTTGCATTGTAAATCTTTTCATGATAAAATTGAGATTTAAATTATTAATTAGTTTTAGAACAAGTTTACAAAACGCAAAATTACATTATTTTAAAAAAGCATAATATTTTTATTAAAAAAGCCCTCCCACCACCCGGCAATCCGCCCGCAGCCAGAAAGTCACTTCATTTCACCAACCAAAAAAACCCCGACAATCCAATAGGACGCCGGGGCTTATCATGAAAAAAAAATAACTCTTTTTTTATTTAATAACCACTTTTCTGATGGTTACATTTTGATCAGTTTCTAATCGCAGGTAATAAATCCCGGCAGCATATTCGGAAATGTCGAGCTGCTGAACGGCAAATCCTGACAGCTCACCAATTTCATGAGTGTAAACAGTGCTGCCCTGATAGTTGAGCAGCGTGTAGCGTGCCGAAGAGGCAGCGCCTGTGATGCTGATATTGAGAACAGTTGAAGCCGGGTTGGGATAAATGCTCAAATCTTCGGTGTCGTACTTGCCGATGCCGGTAGTGGTACCTTCGCCATAGCTGTCGGTGGGCATGAGGTAGAAATTCACCGTTGTGGTTCCGCCATTTTCTAAGGTTATTCCATTGTGCGTCGCCGAGGTGTATCCCTGCGCATTGCAGATGACGTTGTAGGTTCCGCCCATGAGGTGCAGCGTGTAATGGCTGCCGAAGGGTGTGCTGTACGACACTGCGCCATAGTCGCCGTTGACGGTGGTAACCCACGCATCATTTATCACCAGGTTGGTGGCAGCATCGCGGATGAAGCCCTGCAGTTTGCCCTGAATGTTTCCAACCTCTACGTGCACCGGTTGTGCAATTTCCGATTCCCCTTCGGGATAAACCGCCGACACCGAGAACCAGTGGCTACCTGCCGGACAGTTGTTGTGAACATAGGTTAGGCCGGTTTCTACGGCTGCTACCATTTCATCATCCATATAAATGCGATATCCGCTCACTGATGAAGCCATAGGCAATGGAGCTTCCCATGATAGTGAAACGTTGCTTCCGGTTACCGAACACGAAACATTTTGCGGAGGTTCCAGATACATCGGTGCTCCGATCAAAATTGTGTAATCTTCTACTTCACCATAGTTTGAATTGCCGCATGGCTGTGGGTCAGAGCTGTAGGTCATTCGGATGCGCATGCGATACTGGCCGGATTGCTGCCCTGCGGGAGCTACGATGTTTCCGGTAAAGGTTGCGCCACCGCCATTGCTTGTCAGCACGAAGGTCTCGTTGGGATTATTTCCAAGATCCTTGTCGAGATTCCAGTCGATCCACACCGTTACTTTATCACTGCTCCAGGCGTTTCCGTTGGTGATGGTAATAGGTACCGGCACGCCGGGTTCGAGGGTAGTGGTGATGTCGGTGTAGTTGGCAACGGCATTTTGCCACCCGCTGCTGTTGTTGATATCGCCACAAACAACTTTTGAGATGAATTCATCCTGGTAGGTTGTTGAAGCCTCACAATAGTCAGAAAATTCTATCAACAGGACATCCTGCTGGCTAATGCCCATAGCTGCGGTCATGTTGAGCGTCAACTCGGCCGTATGTCCAAAAGGAGTATTGGCAGCGGCATGAACTGTAAAGGTAGCCGTACCGGTAATACCGGGAGCTAAGGTGCCAATTGCCTGTGGAGCAGAAGTAATTACAGATACATAAAGATCAGTGCTGGTGAGCTGCGCCATTACAGCAGAAGCATTTGAGGAACCGGCATTTTGAATGGTCACTACCATCGAAGCCGTTTCGCCCGGATCAAGGAAGCCATTGTTGTTTCCACCAGCATCATTAATAACATAACTCGAGAATTTGAGATTAGGAGCGTGTGCCAGCACCGTAGCATAGCTTTCCCAAACCTCTGTGCCGTCGGAGGCGTTAAGTTTCAGACTGGCACTATATCCGTCGGGAATATTTTCGGCAGCTTCGATAGCAAAAGCATTGCTTATGGTTACAGTTGCGCCGGCTGCGATGTTTCCAAAAGAAGCACTTCCGCCGGTGATGGTAATATAGGGGTCAGTGGTTGTCATGGTAACGTTAACATTAGTAGCAGCATCTACACCCACATTTTTCATGGTTACGTCCAGAGTAACACTTTCGCCATAGTCGAGTTGGCCATTATTGTTTCCTGTAGGGTCGTTGATGATTAGATTATCAAAAACTATATAAGGGCCTTCGAGGGCTGCGGCGGGAACCTGCGCCATGTAAGGTTTAAATTGCGGTTTGGTAACCACGATATCAACAGAACCTCCCGAAAGGACAGGAGTAAGCGGAACCTGCACGATGCCTGTTGGGCCAACCAATGCGGAGCCATGCAATACGCCATCTTTAGAAATACCAACATACGAACCGGGTTCGGCGGTAACCTCATAGGATGGGAGGCCGATGGGCAGAATGGCCATGTGCGACACGTTATTATTGGTACCTTCGGTGTAGAATGGTACCAGCGAGGGGTCGCCCAACACATTGTAGGCCTGCCAGTAATACAGCGGGCTGCTGTGGCTGGGGTAATTTTGAATATGAACTTCCGTTACGGCAAGGTTGCCCACCAAAACAGTTCCTCCGGTAGTAACGTAATCACCATTGAAAGGTGCGTCGTACGAGCCCCAGGTGGTTTCAGCAAAAGTAGGCACATAACCGTTGTTGTTGCCCTGGAGTGGGAAAGCACCCACCGACCAGTAAAAGTCTTCGAACCAGTAGCTGCTGGGCGAAGAGCCTATGTAAGCTACCGAGCCTTTGTTGACACCGCGCTGCCACGTTTCGCCGATACATTCGGCATACCCGAAGTCGGCTGCCAGGCAGCAGTTGCCCACGGCCACAGGATATTTTCCGTTATTAACAAAAGCATTTACAGCACTTTGCGACAGGCTGGGGTCGCCCCAGGAAGTCTGGCCGCAATGTGCTGAATAATTAATCATCGAAACAGCAATTTTTTCGGGACTGTAACAACCCGAATAAGGGCTGGTGAGATAATCGTTAACATTAACAAAACCATGAGCAGCATTGAAATAATTTATCGTACCATACTTAACGGTAGGCTGTCCTACCCGAGGGTTCCAGGTACCGTCAGCACCGGCGATCAGCGTTACGTCGTTGAGGTAGCCGGGATCAGTAAATTCATATTTTTCGTAATAAAGCGTTTTGGCTATCTGCGTAAGCAACTGCGCCGAAGTAGTAGCCGAAAACCTTCCGTAATACATCTCCGGGAAGTAGTCGCCATCGACGCTGGCATAATAGAGGTCGGTCATTTTGCCTGACGACGAGCCCATGTTGGAGGGGAGTTGTGGGGTATCGCCGACAAGCAGAACAAAACTTGGCGCCGGGTCGGTGGGTGTTCCTGCGTTGTATTGTGCGTGAATCCAGGTTTGGATGGCAGAATACGAATTTCCGATAACGTCGGTATAGGCTGTGATCACTTCAAAACCTTTCATGGTTTTCCATTCGATGAAAGTCTGCAATTCGTTCTCGAACATGCGCGGGGCGACGATCAGATATTTCACCGGATATTTGGTAAGATCGGGATGTGCGGGATATCCGCCGCCACCCAGAGTGTTGATGAGGCTTTGATGAACGACATCGAAATACGGCGAATAGGTGGATGCTTTTACATACTCCGTCAAAGCCTGATCCACGTTATCAAAAGTAACTTCCACCTCTATGTCGTTGTACACGCGGATGATGCCTTTTACAGGATTGTAGTTGACGGGCGCCACCGTAACGCGGGCGATGCGGTAGCCACGCAACACGCCAAGCACTTCTACCGTCGCCAGCTCGGGGCTGATGAACGCATCGTTTTGATAAACCTTTGCATCAAATTCAAAAGGCACATCCGAAGCCTCCTGATCTTTGCGCAGCGAAGGCTGTACCGGCATAATGGGGTTTGCAAGACCATAGTCGGCAAGCTGATACTCGGTCACCGCGAAGCTTTTTACTTTTACTGAAACATCGGCGCCAAAAGGTATCTCGATAAGTTTTTTGAAAGCCGGCAATTTGGGAGTACCCAACGTACCCACAGCATAGGCGCCGGGGATGTAGAGTTCGCTAAAGGTACCACCGTCGGTCTCTACATTAAGGCTGTTGAGACCTTTTAATGTAAAAGTAGCATCGAGCTGATTCATGTTGTCGGTGCCCACCTGCACCTCAGGGGCTTGCCGGTCGAAGTCGATGGCAAGGCTCTGTGCCTGCGCATGAAGGCCAAAAAATAGTCCTGTAACAAGAAGCATCGTTGCCAGGAGTTGCATTGTAAATCTTTTCATAATAAAAATTTTGGTTTAAAAATTAGTTTAATGCTTACAAAACGCAAAGCTACAGTATTTAGAAATTACCACCCGTTTTTCTTTGGAGAAATTCAAAAAAGTTCATTTTGCCCGCAATTGTAAGGTTGGCGTAAAGTATTTTAAAGTGGCCATGACAGGCCAATCCGAATAATCGTTGTTATTTTGCAAACAGAAATTTTATCACTTTTTCTTCAACTTTTATGTCTACCAATCTTTACATCGCTGCCGCCGAATCAGGGGCAGGAAAATCGCTCGTCGTACTGGGTTTCATGGAGCTGCTCTCGCGTCATGTGAAGCGCATCGGTTTTTTCAGACCTGTGGTTCGTGCCAACGACGAAACCGATTCGCATCTCCGGCTTATCGCCGAGCACTATCAGTTGCCTTTCAAATACGACGACATGGTTGGGATGAACAGCAACCAGGCACTGGAACTCATGCAAGCCGGCGATCTGGATACCCTCTACACCACCATCATTAATAAATATAAAAATCTGGAGAAAGAGTGTGATTTTATTCTGATAGAAGGCACCGACTTTAGAGGCTCCATAGTACCCTTCGAGTTTGACATCAACGCACGGTTTGCCAACAACCTTGGCGCACCCATCCTGGCTGTAATCAACGGCCATGGAAAGTCGGCAACAGAGATTGGCGAAAACCTCCACATAGTCCGCGACACATTAGCACAGGAAAAATGCGACCAGATAGGCACCTGTATTAATCGCGTGGATGAGAAAAACCTGGAGGCAGCCAAAAACATTTTCGCACAACACGGGAAGCCCGGCGAAATAAATTTCATAATTCCAGAGAAAAGCCTGCTGCAAAAGCTCACCATGCGACAGATTGTAAAAGCCCTCGGCGCCCGACATATTTATGGCGACGATGAGTACTTGAACCATGATGTGATGGAGTTTAAGGTGGCCGCTATGGGTCTGGAAAAAGTGCTCAAACTCTCCACCGACCAGATGCTGGTTATCACCCCTGGCGACCGCACCGACGTGCTGACAGGACTTTTTATGAGTATGCTCGCCGACAACTTTCCCCGCATCTCCGGAATTTTGCTCACAGGCGGCATACAGCCCAGCGAGCAATTGCAACGACTGATGGAGGGTGTCAGACAACTTCCTATGACTGTGTACGGCGTTGAAACCGACACTTTCGAAACGGCCATGCAGGTGGGCGCCATCCATCCGGTGCTTACCCCTGAAAACGATCGCCGATTGACAGCAGCACTCAGCCACTTCGAAGCCAACGTGGACGTGGATGTGCTGGGACAAATCCTGCGCATCACCCGCTCGCGCATGATCACACCCATTATGTTCGAGTATGCGCTTTTTGAACGCGCCCGCGCCAACCGAAAACATATCGTGCTGCCCGAATCGGAGGACGAACGCATATTGCGCGCCACCGAAATACTGCTCAAACGCAATGTTGTGGACATCACCCTGCTGGGAAACGAAGAAAAAATATTGAAACAAGCACACGCCCTGCAACTAAGCCTCCAGGGGGTAAACATCATCGACCCTTACGACAACGATCTGGTACACGAATATGCTGCCGAATATTACCGTCTGCGCAAGCACAAAGGAATTACCAAAGAACAAGCTTTCGAGCTGATGCATGACGTGAGCTATCTGGGAACCATGATGGTGCACAAAGGCCACGCCGACGGAATGGTGTCAGGAGCAGCAAACACCACGCAGCACACCATCCGTCCTGCTTTTGAATTTATTAAAACAAAACCCGGCGTTTCTATCGTCAGCAGCTCATTTTTGATGTGTTTCGACGACCGCGTACTGGTGTATGGCGACTGTGCCATAAACCCCAACCCCAACGCTGACCAGCTTGCCGACATCGCCATCAGCAGCGCCGAAACAGCTATGAACTTTGGCATAGAGCCACGCATCGCCATGTTATCATATTCTACGGGCGAATCGGGCAAAGGCGAAGATGTGGAAAAAGTACGCAACGCCACACGCATAGCACGCGAGCGGCGCCCCGACCTAAAGATCGCAGGCCCCATACAATATGATGCCGCCATTGAACCTACCGTGGCACGCCAGAAAATGCCCGGCAGCGATGTGGCCGGCAAAGCCACCGTGTTTATCTTCCCCGATCTGAACACCGGCAACAACACCTACAAAGCCGTTCAGCGTGCTGCCAACGCCGTAGCCATCGGCCCGGTGCTGCAAGGCCTCAACAAACCCGTGAACGATCTTAGCCGCGGATGCCTCGTAAAAGATATCGTCAATACAGTGGTGATTACAGCCATCCAGGCGCAAGGGATGGAGAACTGATTCTCGTTTCCGGCCGCTGAAAGCTCAACGCAGTTTAGTCCTGACGATGGCGCCGGTGAATATTCTCAGCATCCCACTCAAATAAAGATCTCATCCTTTCGTAATTTAAGCTCACCAGCTAAATAGTGTCGGTTCATAAGGTCACACTTTTTGAATAATTGATTTGTCATTTTTGCTCGCCCCTCGCTGGGATTGCCTTTGGCAATCCCAGCGAGGGGCGGGTTGTTACAACCCTTCGTTTCAAACCAAGGCAAAATGCCCGGGATATGGATTGTCACAATAAAACCTTTCTCGAAAGACAAACACTAAATAATTTCACAAAACAGGTATTTCTACCCGTTGCTCAACCCTGGGCGCAGAATATTTTTGCAGAATATTTTTACTTATGAAAACTCATTTTTTAATGAAAGTAATCATAGCCGATGACCACACGATGTTTCGCCACGCTTTCCGCATGCAGCTCATGGAGATCGAAAATCTGGAAGTGGTGGGCGAAGCTGCGGATGCCAGCGAGCTGTGGCGTGTGTTGCAAAACACGGATGCCTGTCTGCTTTTTCTCGACATCCGTCTGGGCGACGACAATGGTCTGAAGCTGTGTCGCGAGATCACCGAGAAATATCCCTTTCTTAAAGTTATAATTATCACCATGTATGAAGAGGAAAACTATTTCATCTCCGCCATTGGAGCAGGAGCCAAGGGCTTCCTATTGAAACCTTTTAGCATTGGCGAACTGCGCCAGGCCATTGAGGCACTATCTGCAGGGCGCTATCATTACCGCGCCGGCGCCTATCATCGGCTCAAAAATACGCCCAAACCTTAGCTTGTTGTTGCTTTTGCTAATTATAAATCTTGTAAAATATTTTTATTTTAAATATTCATTAATATCGTAACTCTTATGAAAAAACATGTACACCTTTTCCGATTGATTGCCGTAGTGCTCATTGCAATAAACGGGTGGAATTTGAAAGCTCAAATTCAGTTTACAGAAATTCTGGAAGGCCCTGTAGCCACTGCCACTGACGACACTTACGGCGCTGTGTGGGCCGATTTCAACAACGATGGCTTCGATGATCTTTTTACCTGCAACAACGACGCGGGCGAACTAAACCGCTTCTTTTGGAACAACGGCGACGGCACCTTTACGCGCGACACCTTAATATTGCCAGCCACCGAAATGCTTACTTCGATGGGTGCTACTGCCGGCGACTACGACAACGACGGATACATCGATTTGTATGTTGTTAATCTGGCCAATCCTAATGCCCCTTCGCAAAACGTGCTCTACCACAACCAGGGCGACGGCACCTTTAGCAGGGTAATGTCGGGCGCTATTGTAGAAGATCCGGGCTGGTCGCTCAGCGGATCGTGGGTAGATTACGACAACGATGGCTGGCTGGATATGTTTGTGGCCAACTTCGACGGTCCAAATTATTTGTACCATAACAATGGCGATGGTACTTTTACTAAAATTACCGAAGGAGAGATCGTTACCGAAACGGGAACTTCCTATTGTGGCGCCTGGGGTGACTACGATAACGATGGATGGCAGGATCTGTATGTTGCCAACAATTTTGCCACTACGCTTCCTCCCGAAAAAGATTTTCTTTACCACAACAATGGCGACGGCACCTTTACCAAAATTACCGAAGGCGATATTGTTAACGACACACTGCTCTCGCACAGCGCCTCCTGGGGCGACTACGATAACGATGGCGACCTTGACCTGTACGTGGCCTGCCACGACTGGTACAACGACAAAAAGAATCATTTTTATGAAAATAATGGCGATGGTACTTTTACCAGCCGCAACGACATGGCCATAACGCAGGACGAAACTACCAGCCTGGGTAGCTCCTGGGGCGACATCAACAATGATGGATGGCTCGACCTGGTAGTGGCCAGCGCACGCTCCTCGGCACGCAGCAACTTACTCTATCTCAACAACCAGGACGGAACCTTTACACTCATGACCGAAGACCCCGTATACCTCGATTGGGAAAAATCCACAAGCGTTGTTTTTTCTGACTTCGACCACGACGGATACATCGACCTATACAGTGGCACACAGTCGGGAAGCCGTCCCGATGGGTTTTTTCACAACAATGGCGGCAGCAACCACTGGCTCGGCCTCCGACTTACCGGCACCACAAGCAATCGCAGCGCCATCGGTGCCCGCATTGTAGCGTATGTTGGCGAAGAGGTTATTATGCGCGACGTTACGGGAAGCACAGGACTCTATAGCCAGGGTTCGCTTGCGCAAATCATCGGCCTGGGCAATATCACCGAAAACATTCTTGTCGAGGTGCATTGGCCTTCCGGTATTGTACAGGAATTCCCAAATCTGCAGGTGGATCAGTACCATCAGCTTACCGAATCATCAACTTTTACACACGGAACAATTCAGGGCTTTGTGCGCGACGCTGAAAGCAACCTTGCCATTAGCGGTGCTACCATTTCTGCAATAGAAAACGGACAGCAAAACATTTCCACCCCAACACCATTTGGCGATCATTACTCGATGATGCTACAGCAGGGAAACTATACTTTTACCTGCTCTGCCAGCGGCTATGAAATCGGGGAATTTTCGGATGCGGAAATCGTTGCAGGTGAAATCCTGAATCACGACTTTTACCTTACTCCTTCCAAAAACATCACTTCCGTCGCCGAATTGCTCTCAACTGCTGTTATCAGCCCCAACCCGGCTGACGACTATTTTGTAATTGATGCAAATGAAGCCATGCAGCAAATCGAAATTATCAACAGCGCCGGGCAGCTGGTTTATCGGCAGGAAGCAAATTCCAATTCAGTGCGGATATCGACAGCATCGCTAAAGGCGGGTATTTATTTTGTGAAGATGAGCCATAGAAATTCTGTAACACTCCACAAACTTTTTGTCCGGTAAAAGCTGGTACAAATTTGCTCTTAGCAAAAAGGCCGCTCTTCAGGAGTGGCCTTTTTGTTTTAATATCATTAGAAATTGTCACATTCAGGTGGTAATACGCTCCAGCACCAGATCTATCAGACTATCGACAGCCTTGTGATGATCTTTGGAATAGGTGCTGTTGGCGCGGTTGGCGATGATGGCGCAAACGGTGAGCGTCTGGTGTCCGAGAAGTTTACCAAGGCCATAGAGTGCTGATGTCTCCATTTCAAAATTGATAATCCGATGGCCATTGTAACGCAGTGCGGCCATTTTATCCATGAGCTGCGGGTGCTGCAACGGAATACGAATGACGCGCCCCTGCGGACCATAAAACCCCGGTGCCGTTGCCGTAATGCCCGTGTGCATGCCGTCGGAGAGTTTACCGAAAAGTGATGGCGAACAAGCCACCGCATAAGGGTAAGGCAAATCTTTGTGCCAGCCAGTTTGCTGAATAAAGGCATCAGAAAGCTCCTGATCGACAACGTGGCTGCTGTCGTAAAACTTGAGCAGACCGTCGAGGCCGATGCCATGCGTGGAAGCAGCAAACGTATCTACCGGAATATCGGGCTGCACGGCGCCGCTGGTGCCCAGCCGCACAATATTGAGCGAGGTATGCTGCGGCTTGATGGTGCGCGTAGCAAAATCAACATTTACCAATGCATCCAGCTCATTGATCACGATGTCGATATTGTCGGTACCCATGCCGGTGGATAAAACGGTAAGAAATTTATTATTAAAAAATCCGGTGTTGCAAACTATCTCGCGGTTGCGGCTGCGGGTTACGATTTTATCAAAACGAGCTGATATTTTTTCTACCCGGTCGGGGTCGCCAACGAGGATTACATTTTCGGCTACATCTTCCGGATGGATATTCAAGTGGTAAATTGTTCCGGATGGATTGATAATCAATTCGGATTCGGCAATACGAGGATTAGGTTTTGTCATGATCAATATTATTCTGAAAGCGTTTAGTTTCCTACTTTTGCGAAAAAAAAAGGACAAAATTAATCAAATCAATTTATGAAAGCAGAGATCATTACCATAGGCGACGAGTTGCTGATCGGGCAGGTGGTTGATACCAATTCGGCCTGGATGGCCGAGCAACTCAACCTTGTGGGCTTGCAGGTACATCAGATCACCAGCATCAGCGACCACCGCAACCATATTCTTTCGGCACTTACACTGGCTGCGCAACGCGCCAACGTGATTCTGATTACCGGCGGTCTGGGGCCTACCAACGATGATCTTACAAAACCTACCCTTTGCGAATATTTCGACACGCCGCTGGTTTTTCACCAGCCTACTTACGATCATATCGAGCAACTCTTCCGGCAACGTGGTTATGCCATGAGCGAAGTGAACCGTCACCAGGCCGACGTCCCGCAGTCGTGCACCGTCATCCCAAATGCTAACGGAACGGCGCCGGGGATGTGGTTTGAACACGAAGGCATGATTTATATCTCTATGCCCGGCGTTCCTTTCGAGATGAAACCCATGATGCTGAATGAGATTTTGCCGCGGCTGCTCAAAAGATTTGAAGGCTCCTTTATACTTCACCGAACCATCCTTACACAGGGCATCGGCGAATCGCTGCTGGCCGAAACCATCGAGGCATGGGAAAATGCGCTTCCCGCAAATGTCAGGCTGGCCTATCTGCCACAGCCCGGCATTGTGCGGCTGCGACTCACGGCCACCGGCGACAACAAACAAGCGCTTGCCGCGATGCTCCAAAATCAAATTGAAAAATTATTACAAATTATTCCTGATCTGATTTTCGGTTTTAATGATGATTCTTTAGAAGCCGTAACGGGCAAGCTACTGCTGCAAAAGCACCGTACGGTTTCCACCGCCGAAAGCTGCACGGGCGGATATCTGGCGCACCTCATCACCTCGGTGGCGGGAAGTTCCGCGTGGTACCAAGGCTCGGTGGTGGCGTATCACAACCGGATAAAGATGCAGGCATTGGCCGTGCCCGAAAAAATGCTGGAAGCGCATGGCGCCGTTAGCCGGCAAGTGGTGGAAGCGATGGCCGATGGTATGCGCAAATCGTTTGGCACCGACTATGCCTTAGCGGTTTCGGGAATTGCAGGCCCCGACGGCGGCAGCGACGAAAAACCTGTCGGCACCACCTGGATCGCCTTATCGACGGCCCAAGATGTTACTTCCCGAAAATTCCTGTTCGGCGAGCACCGCCATCGCAACATCCGCAAAGCGGCGCTGACCGCTCTCAATATGCTGCGGCTTGAGCTACTGCGGGAATAAGATTTTGAATTATCAATTTTTAAAAAATTTCTCTTTTAAAATGACAATAAGGGGTGCCGCCTTTTTTGTCGTAATAATCCTGGTGGTATTTTTCGGCGGGGAAAAACTCTCCCACTTTCTCCAGCTCAGTAGCCACCTTGTAACCTTTGGCCGTAAGCTGGTCGATAAGCTTTTGGGCAGTTTCCTTTTGCTGATCGTCGGTATAAAAAATTACCGAACGGTACTGATCGCCAATGTCGGGTCCCTGGCCACCAATCTGCGTAAAGTCGTGTGTCTCGAAGTAAAGTTTTGCAAGTTCTTCATAGGAAATTTTGGAAGGATCAAATTCCACTTTTACGGTTTCGGCGTGGCCGGTGCGTCCGGTGCATACCTGCTCGTAGCTTGGGTTTTTTACATGGCCGCCGGTGTAGCCTGCGGTAGTCGACTTTACACCTTTGGCTTTAGCCAGATAATATTCGGTGCCCCAGAAGCAGCCCGAAGCAAAATAGGCCACACCTTTTTCGGTAGCTTTTTGTGCCGGGACAAACTCCATCGAAATGGAGTTGACGCAATGGCGCGTATCTTTGGATGTATATCCTTCGCCTGTAAATACATGCCCCAGGTGTCCGCCGCAGTTGGCGCAGATAATTTCGGTGCGGCGTCCATCGGCATCAGGCACGCGTTTTACGGCGCCATCGATCTCGTCATCGAAGCTTGGCCAGCCACAGTTCGATTCAAATTTATCCTGCGACTGGTAGAGTGCTGCCCCACATTGGCGGCAGACATAGGTACCTTCGGCAGTATTTTTATACAACTCGCCTGTGTAAGGCATTTCGGTCCCTTTGTGCAATATCACCCGCGCTTCTTCGGGCGTCAGTTGTTTGTATTTCATGGTCTCCTGTGCGTTGGTTTGTGTAAATATTAAGAAGGTCAAAAAAAAGAAAATTGTATTGAAAAGTTGTGTTTTCATTGTTGGTAGTTTTGATTAATAACTACCAGATGCGCCAAAATGTTTTTGGTGTGAGATACTTTTACATCAGGTTCATTCCATGGATTCGGGATGATTTGGTGATGGCGGCCATGTGTTGTATTTTTCCCAACAACCGCCTATTCTGCCAGCCCGATTTTTACAGCCAACACCACCAGCGCTGCTGTATTGTTGGTGCCTGTTTTTAGCAACAGGTTGGCACGATGGCCTTCGACGGTGCGCGTGCTAATATTTAACGCTTCTGCAATAGTTGCAGTAGAAGCGCCACGACAAAGCATTTGCAACACTTCCTTTTCGCGGGTGCTGAGCGCTTCTGGGGCGTTAACCTGCGAAGCTGCTGCCAAATCCGGTAATGATTTATCGAAATAAGTATCGCCGGCCATCACGCGTGACACAGCCTCACAAATGGTATCTTTTCCGCTGTTTTTGCTCAGCATCCCTTTGGCGCCGGCTTCGCGCATCAGGTGCGTGTATTTGGCTTCTTCAAACATCGTCAACGCTATCACTTTGAGCTGCGGTTGCTTTTGCAGTGCCTGGCGGGTTGCTTCTATGCCACTCATTCCAGGCAGCTTTATGTCCATCAGCACCACATCGGGGCAGGCTTCGCTGAGCATTTCCAAAAACTCCTCACCACTGCTGGCTTTGCCCGCCAATGTGCACTCTTCAATCTGGCTCAACAACAAGCTCAGCCCCGAAAGGAAAATCGGATGATCGTCGACGATGAAGATGCGGTAGGGATCCATATTTTTAATACTTAAAGGATGTTGAGAAAATCATTAATAAATTCCAAAGAACAATAATCCAAGCTCCAAATAAATCTCAACAATAAATTCCAGATATTCAGTTCTTAAGTTTTATTTGTCATTTGTAGATGGGTTCATCTGTTTCTTAAAGTGAATTTACAGGAGCCAGAATGCGGACGCGGAATCCGCCTGCTTCGGGCTGGCTTAGCAACTGGTACCTGCCGCTGATGGAGCGCAGACGGCTTATGATGTTGGTGAGACCCAACCCGCGATGAGGCTTTTGCATTACCACCTGGCTGTCGAAGCCGATGCCATCGTCGTGATATTCGATGATGAGCTGCTGATCATCCAACCAAAGCCGGATAGTAATTTTGGAAGCACGGGCATGTTTCAGTGTATTGCTTATAAGTTCGGCAACAATACGATAAAGCGCCACCTCAATCACAGAGGGAACCCGTGGAAAATCGGCAGCAACCTCTACATCCATCTGCAACGAACCAGAGGCATTTATCTGACGTGCAAAATGTTGCAACGCTTCTGCCAGGCCAAAATCGTTGAGCAAATTGGGCGTGAGGTTGTTAGCAATTTGCCGCGTGCTGATAATGGCTTCGTCGAGCAGCTCACCGGCTTTTGCGATAAGCTGTTGCTGCTGCTGCGGCTTGCCCGATTTGTTGTTGATCAAATCCACATACATTTTCACTGTCGATAAAAGCGGTCCCAGCCCATCGTGCAGGTCTTCCGAAAATCGCTTCCGCTCGCGCTCTTCAGTTTCGATGGTGGTGGATAAGATGCGCTGCTCGAGCTTCCGCCGTTCGGCAATTTCTTCCTGCAGGCTTTGCGTGCGCTCGGAAACTTTGCGCTCGAGTTGTGTGTTGATGCGATGTTTCTGACGATAACGGCCATAGATGAGCAACCCCATCAATAAAATCAATACCGACACCACAATAAGGAAAGCGTTGACGGCACTCTGCCGCGCAATGATCATCTTTTGCAGCTCATTTTCTTTTTCTTTTTGTTGGGTCTGGTAGCGCACTCTGAAATCAGCAAGCGTTTTGCGACGCTCATTATCAAAGATGCTGTCCTGCGCTGCCTGATAGAGATCGAAATATTTTTGAAAACCATTTACATTGCCCATGCCGGCGTAATATCTGGTCATCATCCTGTAGCTATAAAGTTGCAGATCGAGTGCGTTCATGCTGTCGGCCATCAGCAGCGCTTTCTTAAAATGATCATACGCCGTGGCATTTTGTCCGAGAGCCATATAGCTTTCGCCAATACTATTGTGGATGTAAGCTACCTCCCATATCTCATCAAACTTTAACGCAATTTCCAGTGCTTGTCGGTCGTAGCGTATTGCCTCTTCATTTTGGTTGAGCTGCCGGCGGAGCGTAGCCATGTTGTTGAGTATTATGGCCAACCGTGTGCTATCGCCAACCTGCTGAATTGTTTCGTATGCTTTCGCAAAATGTTCTATTGCCAGATCGAAATCTTTGCGGGTGGTGTAGTAAGCGCCTAAGTTGGTGCTGGTGGCAATGATGCCGCGCGAATAGTCGGATTGTATGGCTATTGCCAACGCCTTTTCGTAATATTCCAGGCAATCGTCGTATTGGCGGGTTCCGTAATAAATATTGCCAATGCTGTTGAGCGAATTGGAAATGCTCTCCGGCCTGCCGATCGCTTCCCTTACGGCAAGGGTTTTCAGGAAATACTGTAACGCGCTGTCGTATTCGTTGGCATAATAATAAGCAATTCCCAGTGTGTTGTAAAAATCAGCCTGCTTTTCATCGGACAATCCCTGGGGCATTTGCCGGAAAAGCGCACGCCCATAGCTGATCACCTGGTCGGGAGCATTTTGATTTAAAATATGGAGTTGTTTTAAAATATCATCAAACAAAAGGGTATCGTCAGGCGAATCAGTCCAAAGCTGCATCAGACTGTCAGGAGTGGAGGAGCGTGCAACAGCATTGGTTTTTATACCAACAACAGAGCACAAAACAACGCACACGATAATCAGGAAAGTTTTGTGGATAAGCTTCGTGAGCATGCTGCACGTCAACGTTTTGAATTTTAATAATAACAATAGCGGATGCCTCCCGAAAAAAGGCAGCGCGTATCAGCAAGCTGCCTACTTCTCATCATACAGTTTGTCTTTGCTGACAGCCTGCACAGCCTGTCCGTTTTCGAGTGTGCGCGACACGGCACGATAAGGACCCGTTATCACCTCCTGCCCTTCTTCGAGGCCTTCCACCACCTGTATATAGGTGTTGTCCTGAATGCCGGATTTCACAGCTACCATGCGTGCTTTTCCATCTTCATACAAAAAGACGTATTCAACTATTTTTTCATCACCAGTAGTTCTGCTAACGTTTTTTGTTTCACCGTCACCACTTTTGGTTTGTGCCTGCTGACGATCCGACGTGGTTTTGCCGGTGGTGTCGGCTCGCGTGGTAATAGCCTGAATGGGAAGGGTGAGCACATTGTCAGCACGCTTGGTTTGTATATCGACCGTGGTGGACATGCCTGGCCGGAAAGGGGAGTAAAACTGGTTGTTGTCGGGGATAAGATCGTCGTAGGAATCCTTTAACAGCCTGATCTTCACCTGAAAATTCGTAACCTGATCGGCGCTCACGCCCGTTACGTCAGCCGAAGTAGCTATTTCGGTAACGAGGCCTTTAAATTTTCGGTTGAGGTAAGCGTCAACTTCTATCAGGGCAGTATCGGCGAGATGGACGCGAACAATATCGTTTTCGTTCACCTGCACCACAGCCTCCATGCTGTTGAGGTTGGCAATACGCATCAACTCGGTACCTGCCGAAAACTGGGAAGCTCCCGAAACGCGTTCGCCTTTTTCTACAATTAATTTGCTAATGGTACCATCAGATGGGGCATAAATTGCTGTCTTGGTAAGATTTTCCTGCGATTCGCGCAAAGAAGCCTCCGCGCTGGCCACCTGAAATTCGGCTGATTTCACATTTTCTTTGGCAGCTTGTACTTCGGCTTTGGCTACTTCGTATTGCGAAAGTGCCGTTTCGTATTCCGAATCGGAGATCACTTTTTCTTCCCACAGCTTCTTGTTGCGATCGAATGATAGCTGCGCATTGGTGAACTGCGCTTCGCTTTGCACCAGCCGTGCTCTGGAGTTGGCCAAAGCAGCGCGCTGCGACTGCAATCCGGCCTCCATACGTTCGTAGTTGCTGCGGTATATCTCCGGGTCGATTTTGGCCAACAGGTCGCCTTCGCGCACTTCGTCGCCTTCGCGCACTTTCAGCTCTACCACCTCGCCTGAGATGTAAGGCGTAATTTTTACTTCCTTCTCCGGCTGTATCTTGCCGTTGGCCGAAACAGTTTCTACTATGGTGCGCCGCGCCACTTTTTCGGTGGTCACCTTAACGCCCTCTTTTGCTCCTATGGCGCCTTTATTTTTTAATACAGCAAGAACAATCAGTACTGCAACGATTATTATCGAAATGATGATCCAGGTCTTTTTTTTCATGTGGTAAAGTATGGATGTAAATTATGAAGGCTCAAAAGTAAAAATAATTCCTTTGTTAAAGTTAGATTGCCCACACAGCCGGAGCTTATCGCGACAGCGTGAGTGGCAGCCCCATGTAAAATTCAAGGATTTTTTGTTTAAAAATATAATCGTACCGGGCACGTATCAGCTCCGATTCGACTGATGCCAATTGGGTTTTGGCAATATTATAATCCAGTGAATTTGATAAACCTACATTAAATTTTTGCTCTGTGTACCTGAACGACTCCTGAAACGAGGTGAGCGATTGCCTGGTGGCAACATAACTTTTGTAGGCGCCACGTGCGTCGCTATAGGCTTGCTCTATGCTTTTGCGAAGTGTATTGAGTGTGAGCTGGTAATTATACTCGGCGTTGGTAGCGCTGATCTTGGCCAGACTTACATTTGACGAAGCCTGGTATCCGTTAAAAATCGGAATACTGAGGTTGAGACCCAGATAGCGCGACTGGTTGTTGCGCACCTGATCGCCAAAAGCCATCACCTCGCCAAAGTTGGCAGAAGTAGTATCCAGATCAGGGAAGTTGCTTGAGTAGTTGGTTCCCCACCCCGACACCAGGCTAAGGGTCGGGCTAAGCCGTCCTTTGGCAATAGCCACATCTTTGTAGGCGCTTTCCACATCCAGTTCAGCTTTCTTGATTTGCGGCAGCCGTTCCGAGGCCAGCGTATAAACGGTTGCCAGGGTTGGCAATTCACCTGTAATCTCTATTTCGATCACCGGAACATCTATCTCAAAATCGGTATCGTAGGGCAAATCCAGGATTTGAAGCAGATCGAGATAAGCCAAATCCAGAGAGTTTTCGTAGTTGATCACCGCCAGCTCCTCGCTGGCGTTTTGTGCCTGAATCTCCAGCAGGCTGCCGCGTGCCAGCGTTCCGGCAGCAACCAACTTTTCGGTACGTGCTATTTGTTCTTTGGAAATAACCACCTGCTCACGTGCTACTTTCAGCAGCTCACGGTTGAAAAGTATCGAAAGATAAGCCTGCGTGAGCATCAGCGAAATGTCATCCTTCATTTTATCGGTGGCATATTTGCTGGCCAGAAAATCAATTTTTTGTTTTTTAATGGCGTTTTGCTTTTGCAAACCGGCAAAGAGTACCAGGTTGGCATTTAAACCAAGATTTCCCTGACGCGTCTCACGATCGACATAAAAGTTAAGCGCCTGGTCGAGGTATCGTCCCCAGTTGTAACTGTAGCCGGCGCTCGAATTGAGGCTGGGCAGCAGGCTTAGTTTGCTCTCGAGCAGCGACACCCCGCTCGCCTCGATGTTAAGCTCACTTTGTTTGATCTGAATATTGTTTTGAAGTGCATACTCAATGCAGTTTTCGAGCGTCCAGATGCGGCTTTGCGCCTGCAAAAAACTCTGTACGAAAAAAGCAGTGAATAAAAATAGCAATGGGAGAAAGTGTTTTTTCATCGTTTCGATATTCTTTTGGTAATGGCGATTATCAAAAATTTTTCTGACTTTAAAATGATTTGAAAGCGACATCCTGATCTAAAAACATGCCATGCCACCAAGTGCTTTGTAATGAGCAAATAAGCTATTTTTGTCGTTTTTATCTGTAAACTTATGGTTCGCCGGTTTACAAATCAGATCCGTTGGCAAACAAGATAAAACGCGAAAGTAGTTTTTTTGGTTCGGATGATCATTTTTCAGCACGAAATTATATTTTTACCGATTAATACAAAAAAAAAACAGTCATGAAACATCTCACCCTGGTAATTGTCGCTGCGGCGATTCTTTTTTTAGGTATGAACCCCCAAGCCATTGTAGCACAAGCTAACGCTCCCCGCGTCGGAGTGCCCGCAACCTCCCAACTGAGCGACACCCTCGATGCACTTCATTACACCATTTTTCTGGATGAAGTAAACACACAGGCCAAAACAATTACTGCGCGCTGCAAGGTACAATTGCAAAGCAAAACCGACAATCTTCAGATGCTTACCCTGGAGCTGCGCAGCCTCACCGTGGATCAGGTGCTGGTAAATAATACAGCCGTAGCAAACTATACTCATCCCAACGACTTGCTTCGCATTCCGCTAACGCAGCCCATGCAAAGCGGCGACCAGACGCTGGTGGAAGTGCATTATCACGGTGCACCATTTTACAGCAACTGGGGTGGCTACCACTTCGACGGCACCTACTCTTTTAATCTTGGCGTGGGCATTTCCACCGATCCGCACAACCTCGGCAAAACCTGGTTTCCGTGCATCGACGATTTTCACGACCGCGCCACCTACGAAATTTTTGCAACAGTTCCTACCAATCAAATGGCTGTGGCCGGCGGACTGCTGCTCGAAGTTATCGACAACGGCAACGGAACGCATACGTATCATTGGAGCCTCAGCAACACCATCCCAACTTATCTGGCATCAGTAGCTACCGGAAATTATAGCAAGATAACCTACACCTTCAACTCCATGAGTGGCGAAGAAATTCCTGTTGAGATTTATGTAAAACCTGCCGACACAGCAAAGGTAGCCGGCACCTTCGCGACGCTGCTGCAAGTGCTTGAGGCTTACGAGACATATTTTGGCCCCTACCGCTGGGAGCGCGTGGGCTATGTAGGCACTGCGATAGGGGCTATGGAACATGCCACTAACATTGCTTTACCGCATTTTTGTATCAACGGCAGTCTCAACTACGAATCGCTGATAGCGCACGAGCTTTCGCATCATTGGTTTGGCGATCTGGTAACGTGCGCCTCTGCCGAAGATATGTGGATAAACGAGGGCTGGGCGGTTTTTTGTGAGTCGATGTACCGTGAAGCACTTTATGGCGCTGGTGCATACCGCTCCGACATGTTTGCACGCCACAAGGATGTATTGCAGTCAGCGCACATCGACGATGGCGGCTACCTGGCACTTTACGGAATCCCACCGGAGCAAACTTATGGCACAACGGTGTATCAAAAGGGCGGGCTGGTAGTGCACACGCTGCGCAACTACATGGGCGACAGTCTGTTTTTTCCGGCAGTTCAGGATTACCTCGAAACCTACGCATATGAATATATCGACTCGTGGGAGTTGCGCAATTTCCTTTCGGCAAGCAGCGGGATGGATCTGACCGACTTTTTCGACACCTGGATTTTTAGCCCCGGTTTCCCGGAATATTCTGTCGACTCATTTCAGGTGGTGCCTGCCGGCAACGACCATCAGGTAACGGTTTTCGCAAAGCAGAAATGCAGAGGGCCAGCCACCGTGGGCAATTCCGTACGGGTAGAAGTTACTTTCGTGGATGCCCAGCGCCGTATGGAGACACGCCTGATGGAATTTTCGGGTGAAACCGGCGCGCAAACTTTTGTAGTGCCACTGCTGCCCGTGGCGGTGCTTACCGACTTTTACGACAAAGCAGGCGACGCCACCACCGACAAATCCCTCACCGCCAGTGCGCCATTCGCGCAAAGCCATTCCGACTTGATGTGTAAAATAGGAATCACCGAAATAGCTCCCGACGACACTGCTTTTATCCGCATGACCCACCGTTGGGTGGCGCCCGATGAACCAAAAAATCCCGTCAACGGCATCACAATTTCCAACACACATCACTGGCGCATCGAGGCAGTGGCCGCCGAAGACACTAAGATGAAAGGCAGTTTTTTGTACAGCAAGTTCAACCATCTCGACAATGAGCTGATGAGCGACCCCAACGATTCTATCGGCGTGATGTACCGCGCCAACCGCGCTGCCGACTGGGTGCCTGTATTTGCCGAAAAAACCGGCTCCAGCAACACTGGCTTTTTCGACCTGCCGCTGCTGCTCCCCGGAGAGTATACGCTGGCAGCCTGGGACGATATGTATGTGGGCATGGAAAATAGCCCTCTGGAAAGTTCAGATACAGAAATCTCCATCTTCCCCAATCCCGCCGACGACATTATTTTTATCACTCTCGGAAAACGCAATGCAACTACTGTGGAAATTTTTAATACCAAAGGTCAGCTTACCGACACCATTAATAACTTCCAACGGCTCAAAAACATACAGTACGATACGCACCGACTGCCTCCGGGAAGCTATATCCTGAAGTTTCTCGATCACAATGGACGTGAGATTGAAAACCACAAACTTATTGTCAGAGAAAGATAAAGCTATCCTTAATCAATAAGATTGCAGCCGATTGATCTGCAATAACCCGGCGAAAAGAACAAGGTGGATTAAATTGTTTAATAAAAAATCTAAATTATTAAACAATCATTTCTACCATTTGTTACGTGACTGATTTTTGTGGAGATGTGCACACCAGCGTGTCTATAAATTATCATTTTACAAAAAACTATTTTTGCAAAAAATTACTGAAAATGTATTCAAAACAGATTATAAACGGTTTCTCAAAATACAACAAGCAGGCAAAGCTGGAGCTGATCGCCAGTCGTTTCGACAATCCCGATCTGATCATCGACGAGCTGAAGAGCTACTGGCACGATGACGCCGCACTGCAAAAGCTTTTTGATGAGTTTAGCGAGAACACCATCACCAACTTTTTTTTCCCGATGGGTGTGGTTCCCAACGTCAACATCAACGGGCGCCATCATGTGGTTCCGATGGTGATCGAAGAAAGCTCGGTAGTGGCAGCAGCCTCCAACAGCGCCAAATTCTGGGCTGACAAAGGTGGCTTTCATGCGCAGGTGCTTTCGACCACCAAAATCGGTCAGGTACATTTTATCTGGCACGGCGCCAAAGATAAGCTTCGGGCAATGTTTCCGCAACTGAAACGGGAGCTGCTGCTGGGCACCCAACATCTTACCGAAAGCATGGAGCAGCGCGGCGGCGGCATCAGCAACATAGAGCTGATCGACAAAACTGCGGATCTCGAAAACTATTTCCAACTGAAAGTATCTTTTGAAACTGTGGATGCTATGGGCGCCAACTTTATCAATTCGGTGCTTGAGGAATCTGCCTCCATCCTTGAAAATCATTTTACTGAAAATGAGCACTATCATGGGCACGAGAAAGAGTGCCGCGTGATCATGTCGATATTGAGCAACTATACGCCTGAGTGCTTGGTGAAAACCGAAGTGGAGTGCGACATAGCCTGCCTGCGCAATGCCGACATTGACGATCCGGAAGATTTTGCCTGGAAATTTGAAAAAGCCATACAGATAGCCCACATCGATGTGCATCGGGCTGTAACCCACAACAAGGGTATTTACAACGGAATCGACGCTGTGGCACTGGCCACCGGCAACGACTTCAGAGCCATCGAGGCCGGCGGCCATGCTTTTGCTGCACGCTCCGGACGCTATCGCTCACTCACCGAAGTGGATATTTCTAACGGCAAATTCCATTATAGCCTCACCGTGCCGCTGTCGTTGGGAACTGTGGGTGGACTTACTGCCTTGCATCCCATGGCCAACTTTTCGTTGCGGCTGCTGCACAATCCCACAGCACCCCAACTGATGATGATAGCTGCCTCGGTAGGTTTGGCCAATAATTTTGGCGCCATCAAATCGCTGGTGACCAAAGGCATTCAGGTGGGCCACATGAAGATGCACCTGATGAATATCCTCAACAGCATAGAAGTATCGGAACGAGAGAAAAAAGTCGCCTCCGCCCATTTTGCCAATCACAAAGTATCATTTACCGCTGTAAGAAAATTCATCATCGGGTTGCGCAAAGAAGAGAAAATCGAGAAATTCTGATGACAGAAACAAAAACTTTTTCTGCTCACGGCAAATTTTTGCTCACCGCCGAATATCTTGTCCTCAACGGAGCGACGGCGCTTGCCATACCGCTGCGAATGGGGCAGGACCTGCAGGTGATCAGCAGCCCGGAGCGCGCCACAGGCAAAGTTTACTGGAGAGCTGTCGATCAGGAGAAAATATGGTTTGAAGCAGTTTATGATATTAAAAACCAAAAAGTAATCTACTCCACCGACGACACAAAGATTGCCTATCTCGAAAAGTTGTTGAATGCAGCTCACCATTTGAATCCACTTATTTTAGATATCGATCATAATTACAACGTTGAAACAAAGCTCGGTTTCCGCCCCCAGTGGGGATTGGGCAGCAGCAGCACGCTGATCTGCAATGTTGCCCGATGGTTCGGCATAGATTCTTATGCCCTGCATTTTGCGATAAGCAACGGCTCAGGATATGATATTGCGTGCGCCACTGCTGCCACGCCTATATTTTATACGCTTACGCAAAAAAATCTTCCCCAGGTAGAAAAGGTGGATTTTTATCCCCATTTTGCCAATCAGATATTTTTTGTTTATTCTGGCCGCAAGCAACAGTCGGAAGGAAGCGTGCGGCAGCATCAGCCAAATATCGCAGTGTCGGGCGATGAAATTATTCACGCCAGCCTTTTGTCCAAGGCAATGGCGCATGCAGCCACGATTGAGGAGTTTGAGAATATCATAAACGAACACAACCAAATGATGACGCGCGTGTTGCAAATACCCTCGGCGGCAGAAACACTGCTTCCTGGTTTTCAGGGAGCTGTAAAATGGCTGGGTGCCTGGGGCGGCGACTTTGTGATGGTTACCTGGCGAAATGGAATTGATGAATTGAAAAAGTATCTTCAGAATAAAAGTTTAGATACCGTATTTGCTTTTCAGCAAATGGTGGCTTTCGATAACGTTTTTGAAAACACAAAAAATTACTCAACTACCTAAAAAATTACAAAATGGAACTGAAATCGGGAGAAGTTTCCTGGCAAAGCCCCAGCAATATTGCGCTAATAAAATATTGGGGAAAGAAAGGCTTTCAACTGCCAGCCAACCCGTCGCTAAGCTTCACGCTCAGCAAGTCGGTTACGCGCACCTCGATGGCATACGCACCGGCCAGCGATCCGGAGCATTTTAAAGTAGAACTGATGCTCAACGGAAAAATAAATCAGCAGTTTAGCGATAAGGTGAAGGCCTATTTTGATATTTTGCTGGAGCAAATTCCATTTTTAAAATTCTTTGATTACGAAATTTATACCGTCAACACCTTTCCGCATTCTGCGGGCATTGCCTCGTCGGCCTCGGCCATGAGCGCACTGGCCTTGTGCTTGTGCGACATGGAACAAATTATCAGTAATGTTTCCAATTCCAAAAAAACAAAGTTTTACGAAAAAGCCTCTCATTATGCACGCATCGGTTCGGGCAGTGCTGCACGAAGTATTTATGGCGGTGTGGTGAGCTGGGGGAAAATTAAAACGCTTCCCGGCACATCCGACCTCTACGCCACCCCGATTGAAGAAAATATTCATCCCGTTTTCGAAAATTATAACGATTCCATACTTATCGTCAACCGGGGTGAGAAAAAAGTGTCGAGCCGCCACGGGCATCAATTGATGACCAACCATCCGTTTGCCTCGGCGCGCTATAAGCAGGCCGTCAGTAACCTGGAGAAACTTTTGGAGGTGCTTTCTGCCGGCGATCTCGAAACATTTATAAGCATCACCGAGCAGGAGGCTTTTACGCTACACGGCATGATGATGTCGTCGATGCCGGGATATATTTTGATGGAACCCAACACACTGAACATCATCAACGCCATCCGCAGCTATCGCGCTGAGAGCGGTGTGCCGGTGAGTTTTACGCTCGACGCCGGCCCCAACGTACATGTGCTCTATCCGCAACAATATTTCCAGCAGGTACAGGAATTTATTAATCAGGAACTTTTAAAATGGTGCGTAAGCGGCACAACAATCAACGACTGTATGGGCACCGGCCCGGAAAGGATATCCCGCAAATGATTATTAAAGAAGGCGTTTTTTACGCAAAAATTCTTCTCTTTGGCGAGTACAGCATCATGTGCGACTCGATGGCGCTCACGGTGCCTTACACACATTTCAAAGGAGAACTGAGTTTTATTAATGAAGATAAATACACCAATCTTACTTTCGCCGAAGAGTCCAATCGTTCGCTGCGTGAGTTTTTGGTCTGGCTGCAACGCATGCACGCCACAGACGAGCTAAAGGCAAACCTCAATCTGGAGGCTATGGCTGCGGATGTGGAGGCAGGCTTATATTTTGAGTCGTCGATACCGCAGGGCTATGGCGTGGGAAGTTCGGGAGCTTTGGTAGCAGCTATTTATGAGCGCTATGCGCTGCAACGCATCAGACACTCCAAGGAGATCAGCGGAGAAGAATTTGCACAGCTCAAGAAAATCTTCGCCAAAATGGAATCATTTTTTCACGGCGTAAGCTCCGGCATGGATCCGCTCAACTCATACATGCGTAATCCTTTGCTCATCAAACCTAACCATCACATTGAGCCTGTCGGAATTCCCCGCGACTTCTCCAAAAATGGCGGCATCTTTCTTATCAATACCGGCAAATCAGGTAAGACAGGCCCGCTGGTGAGTTTGTTTTTTGATAAATGCAAACAGGATGCTTTTATGAAACTGGTGAAGGAAGAGATGATACCGTTGACCAACAAAAGCATCGAAGCCATCCTCAGCGGCGACATCCGTGAGTTTTTCAAAAACCTGAAGTCGCTCTCGCATTTTCTGCTTTCACACCTCAAACCCATGGTTCCGGCAGCTTTTGTAGATGTGTGGAAAAAAGGCATGGACACAGGCACGTATTATCTCAAATTGTGTGGCTCAGGTGGTGGCGGTTTTCTGCTGGGCTTTGCCGAAGACCTCGACAAAGCGCAGAAGTTGTTGCTTTCGCAAAATGTAGAAATCATACCGGTTTCGAGGTTTCATTAAAAAATAAGCAATGATGAAACCATTCACCCGCTGCTATAGAATTCCTCCCAAATAAAACCATCGTCGCCTGAGCTTGTTAGCTTCAAAATGAAGAAAAAGATGATGCTTTTTGAGAAATATAACCTGGCCGGAACCAATTTGGCCAATCGTATTGTGATGGCGCCGTTGACGCGTCGTCGCGCTGCCCCTCCAGACTTAGCGGCCAACGATTTGATTGCTGAATATTACAGGCAGCGCGCCACTGCCGGATTGATCATCAGCGAAGGCAGCCAGATTTCGCCGCAGGGCTATGGCTACAGTGGATCGCCGGGATGTTACAGCAAGGCACAAATTGAAGGATGGAAAATAGTAAACAAAGCGGTTCATGAGACAGGTGGCAAGATTTTTCTTCAGCTCTGGCACGTGGGGCCTTTTTCGCACCGGCTGCTTCAGCCCGATGGCAATTTGCCGCTTTCGGCCTCGGCAGTGCAACCACCCGGTGAGGTGCTTACACCGCAGGGGCGGCTGCCTTACGAAGTACCAAAACCAATGACGGTGACAGAAATTTACCAGACCATTCGTGATTTTGGACAAGCTGCACAAAATGCCATGGATGCCGGTTTCGACGGGATGGAAATTCACGGAGCACATGCCTACATCATCGATCAGTTTATCATGGACAGCACCAACCACCGCACCGATGAATTTGGAGGCAATGTGGCCAACCGCTCCAGGTTTCTCTTTTTGGTCATCGAAGAAATCTTGAAATATGTGCCGCCCGGAAAAGTGGGTTTACGTCTTTCGCCCGAAGGTTACCGCCCCGGCTTGTTCGATTCTGATGCGCGAAATACGTTTACTTATATCATCCAAAAGCTAAACGATTACCATCTGGCGTATCTGCACCTGAGCGAGCAGATGAAACCGGAAGAGCGCATCGCAAAGCCTGAAAAGAGTTTTGTATCCTACTATCGCGATCTCTACCGCGGCACTTTGCTGTCGTGTGGCGGCCATAGCAGTGAAAGTGCGTGGCGGATGCTTGACGATGGTCATGCCGATCTTATCGTTTTTGGCAAGCCTTTTATTTCAAATCCTGACCTGGTGGAAAGGTTGCGGATAAATGCGCCGCTGGCTGCGCCCGACAAAGCGACTTTTTATCATGGCGGCGCCCACGGCTATACCGATTATCCAACAATGAATCAGACAACGGTTGGAATGGATTAAACCAAACTGGAAGCTATTGCTTTCCAACTTCCCGCCGCAATGCTTCTATTTGCTCATCTGTAAGATTTGTTAGTGTTTTTATAATGTCATCAGAAAGCCCTGATAAGATACCATTTCTTGCCATAGCAAGCCTTTCTTCCGCGCGGCCTTCTTCGCGGCCTTTTTCTAGACCTTTTTCAAGGCCATCTTTTATCCCTTTGCTATAGGCACCTTCCTGAAGGGTTGTTTCAACGCGTACAGCATCCCAGTATTTATCATAGCTTTCAAGCTCTGCTTTGCTGAATGCCGAAGAGCGCAACTTCTCTACGGCTTCTTTAATCTCCTCGCTCAGCAGCAATTCTTTAGGGATTTCTGTGCTGCGCTCGTCGATCTCCGTAAGGAAACGCAACCACAACACCTGAAGTTTCTTTTCGCTAATTTTTTCAGGCTTAAACTTTGGCAACTCCACAAAAACAAATTCAAGCCCTTTGATCTGTTTCTCGGTATCGTGGATATTCACAATCTG
>Ga0265293_10001531_pt1 | contig 50207 bp, 41 predicted proteins | sample Munlanlewell138R_FD_192505 | JGI IMG/M metagenome (GOLD analysis project Ga0265293, IMG submission 192505) | Leachate microbial communities from a municipal landfill in Southern Ontario, Canada - Leachate well 138R | ecosystem: Engineered > Solid waste > Landfill > Unclassified | place: Canada... | reverse complement strand
CGGCAGGGCGTACGTCAGCGCGGTGGCGACCACGCGCCCTGGTTTGTTGCGCGCAAGGACATGGCCCGCAACACGCTGATCGCGGTCCAGGGCCACGACCACCCGGCGCTGCTGTCGCGCACGCTGGTCTTTGACGATGCCGCATGGATCGCCGGCCAGCCACCGGCGCCGGGCCGGTACGGCGCCAAGACGCGCTACCGTCAGGCGGATGCGCGGTGCACGCTGGCAAGCGCGGACCCGGCAGGCGGCAGCTGGACGCTGCGTTTCAGTGAGCCGCAGTGGGCCGTCACGCCCGGACAGAGCGCGGTCTTGTACAACGGGCCGGTTTGCCTGGGCGGTGGGGTGATCGCCGCGGCCGGAGCAGACGCGCAAGCGCCGCGAGACGTGGTCCGGCCGCGCATCGCAGACAAAGTGCCGGCGTAACGCGCAGGCCGCGCTGCACTGCCGCGTGGAATCCGCGCAAGAACTGCCCGAAACAGGGCAAGATCACACGACGCGTTTTGGCTCAGAGCCGCTCGACGATGGTGACGTTGGCCGTGCCGCCGCCTTCGCACATGGTCTGCAGGCCGTAGCGCTTGCCCTGCTGCTTCAGTGCATTGAGCAACGTGGCCATGAGTTTGGCACCGGTGGCGCCCAGCGGATGGCCCAGCGCAATGGCGCCGCCGTGCACATTGAGCCGCTCCGGGTCCGCGTGCAGCACCTTGAGCCAGGCCAGCGGCACCGAGGCAAAGGCCTCGTTGACCTCGTACAGGTCGATGTCGGACATCGTCATGCCGGCGCGCTTGAGCGCGAGTTCGGTCGCCGGGATCGGTCCTTCGAGCATGATGACCGGGTCGCTGCCGAGCACCGTCATGGTGTGGATGCGCGCCAGCGGCTCCACGCCCAGCTTCTTCAGACCCGCCTCGTTCACGACCATGACCGCCGACGCCCCATCGCAGATCTGGCTCGCGTTGGCTGCACTGATGACGCCACCTTCCTGCAGCAGCTTGACGCCCCGGATGCCTTCGATGCTCGCGTCAAAGCGGATGCCCTCGTCTTGCGCGTGCATCTCGTCGGTCGGGTTGCCATCGGCATCGCGCAGGTGCACGGGGATGATCTCGTCCCTGAACGCGCCCGCCTCGACTGCGGCCATGGCGCGCTGGTGGCTGAGCAGCGCAAACTGGTCCAACTCGTCCTTGTTGAGGCCGTACTTCTCGACCATCATCTCGGCACCGGCAAACTGGCTGAACTGGAAGTTGTCGTATTTGCGGTTGATCTCGGGGCTTTGCCCTGCGCCCAGGCCACCCTTCTTGTACATGACGGAAGTACTGAACATGGGCACGCGCGTCATGGACTCCACGCCGGCGGCAATGATGATATCCTGCGTGCCGGACATGACCGCCTGCGCAGCAAAGTGGACGGCCTGCTGCGAGGAGCCGCACTGGCGGTCCAGCGAGACGCCGGGCACCGATTCGGGCAGTTTGGACGCGAGCACCGCGTTGCGGCCGACGTTGCCGGTCTGCTCGCCGCCCTGGCTGACGCAACCCATGAGCACGTCATCGACGGCCGCCGGGTCGACGCCGGTGCGATCAACGATGGCGTTCAGAACCTGCGCGGCCAAGTCCACGGGGTGCCAGTTGGCCAGGCGGCCGCCACGGCGGCCCCCGGCGGTGCGGACAGCGTCAACGATGTAGGCTTCGGACATGTGTTCTCTCCGGTTGATGTTCAGCTCGATTGTAGAAACAGGCAACGGGCGACAGCGCTGGCGTGCGCTTGCGCCACCTCATTCGGGGTCTGCAAAAACAGGCGCGCGCTTTTGCAGGCCGGCAGCGACCGCTTCGCGCTGGTTGGCGCTGCCCACCAGCGCCGCCTGCGCGGTGGACTCGGCCTGCAGCACGGTGGCGGCGTCGGCGTCATGCAACTGGTTGAGCAGGTGCTTGGCGGCGCGGATGGCGTCCGGGTTGCGGCCGGCCAGCTCGCTTGCAAGGGCCAACGCCTCTTGCAATGGATCAGCACACACGCGCGTGGCCAGGCCCAACTGCACGGCCTCTTCGCTGCCGACCATGCGGCCGCTGTAGACCAGCTCGCGCAGCACGTCGCCGCGCACCACCTCGCGCAGCAGCGCCATGCCGGCCATGTCCGGCACCAGGCCCCAGACGATCTCGCGCACCGACAGCCGTGCATTCGGTGCGACGTAGCGCAGGTCCGCTCCCAGCGCCACCTGCAGGCCGCCACCCAGCGCAACGCCATGCACCGCCGCGATCACCGGCACCGCCAGCTCGCGCCACTGCCAGGCCACCTGCTGGAAGCGGTTGGCCTGGCCGTGCGTGCGCCGGGGCAGGTCGCCCAGGCCGTCGACGCCGTCCTGCATGGCGGCAATACTGGCCAGGTCCAGCCCGGCGCAAAACGCCTTGCCCTCGCCGTGCAGCACGACGGCGCGCACGCGACGCAGGTCACGCAGCCGGTCCGCGGCTGCAAGCAGGCCGCCGAACATGGCGCCGTCCAGCGCGTTCAGCTTGTCCGGGCGGCTGAGGGTCACCACGGCCACGCCGTGCGCGTCCACCTGCAGCCGCACGCGGTCGTGCAGTCGCTCGTCCCGGACGGCGGCCATGGCGCTTACAGGCCCCGCCATATCACCTCCTTCATGATCTCGTTGGTGCCGCCGTAGATGCGTTGCACGCGCGCGTCGGCGTACATGCGTGCGACCATGTATTCGTTCATGTAACCATAGCCGCCAAACAGTTGCACGCATTTGTCGACAACACGCCCCTGCGCTTCAGAACCCCACAGCTTGGCCATGGACGCGGTGGCGGTGTCCAGCGTGCCCGCCACCAGCTTTTCAACGCAGCGGTCCATGAAGGCGCGGCCGACGGCGATTTCGGTGGCAATTTCGGCAAGTTGGAACCGGGTGTTCTGGAACTCGGCAACGGCCTGGCCAAAGGCCCGGCGCTCGCGCACGTACTCCAGCGTGGCCTGGTAGGCGCCTTCCATGCACGCCAGCGCTGCCACGCCGAGGATGGTGCGCTCGTACGGCAGGTCGGCCATGAGCTGGAAGAAGCCCTGGCCCGGGACACCGCCCAGCAGTGCGTCGGCCGGGACGCGCACGTCGTCAAAAAAGAGCTCGGACGTGTCTTGCGCATGCATGCCGACCTTATCCAGCACGCGGCCCACCTTGAAGCCCTTGCAGTCCCTGGTTTCGACGATCAGCAACGAGGTGCCGCGTGCACCCTGGCCGGGATCGGTCTTGCAGACGACGACGATGACGCCGGCCAGGTAGCCATTGGTGATGAAGGTCTTGGCGCCGTTGACGAGGTAGCCGCCGTCGGCCTGCCGCTCGGCACGGGTGCGCACGCCTTGCAGGTCGGAACCGGCGCCGGGTTCGGTCATGGCGATGGCGCCGACCAGCTCGCCGCTGGCCATCCTGGGCAGGTAGTTCTTCTTTTGCGCCTCGGTGCCGTGGTTGAAAATGTAGTGCGCTGCGATGGAATGCACCGCCGTGTTCATGCCGGTGAGGCCGCGGCGCGCCAGCTCCTCGTGCAGCACCGCCTCGTGCCGGAAATCGCCGCCGGCGCCGCCGTACTGCTCGGGGATGTCCATGCACAGCAGGCCCAGCTCACCGGCCCGGTGCCACAGCTTGCGGTCCACGTGACCGCGCTCGCGCGCCGGCTCGTCGTCCGGCTGCACCTCGGTTTCCACAAAACGGATGGCCGACTCGCGCAACAGATCCAGTTCGTCGTCGGCCCAGGAGCGGGTGATATCCAGCGGCATGTTGCTTCCTTTGGTAAAACTCGGGATCAGGCTTGCGACGCAGCCAGCCGGCTTGCGGCAGCCGCGGCCACATTCCAGCGTTGCAGCACGGCGGCGGTGTCCTGGCCGGCGCCGGCGCCCGGCGCGTCCGCCTGGCTGCGACTGAAGCGCGGCGCCGGTGCCGGCTGCATTTTGCCGTCGACGTTGACAAAGGTCTGCCGTGCCACGTTGTGCGGGTGCCGCGGCGCCTCGTCCCAGTCGAGCACGGGCGCGAAGCAGGCGTCGCTGCCCTCCAGCAGCTCGCACCACTCATCACGCGTGCGCTGCTTGAACAACTCGGCCAGGCGTTCCTTCAGCCGTGGCCACCGGGCGGGATCCATTTGTGCGTCAAACTCGGCATCACTGGCCAGGCCGCAGCGCTCGCGCAGCAACGCATAGAACTGCGGCTCTATGGCACCGATGGCCACCCAGCGGCCATCGGCGCACGCGTAAGTGTCATAAAAATGCGCGCCGCCATCCAGCAGGTTGGTGCCGCGCCGGTTGTTCCACTGGCCCGCCGCGTGCATGCCGTACATCATGGCCGACAGCAGCGCCGCGCCATCGGTCATGGCCGCATCGATCACCTGCCCCCGGCCGGACTGGCCGCGCTCGTACAGGGCGGCCAGCACGCCCACCGCCAGCAGCATGGCGCCGCCGCCAAAATCACCGATGTAGTTGAGTGGCACCACCGGCTTCTCGCCGGCGCGGCCTATGGCGTGCAGGGCACCGCTGATGGCGATGTAGTTGAGGTCATGCCCCGCCGCATGCGCCAGCGGGCCCTTTTGGCCCCAGCCGGTCATGCGCCCGTAGATGAGGCGCGGATTGCGCGCCAGGCAGACGTCCGGCCCCAGCCCCAGCTTTTCCATCACGCCGGGGCGAAAGCCCTCAAGCAGCACGTCGGCGCCGTCAACCAGTGCCAGCACGTCGGCCCGCACCTGTTCCTGGCGCAGGTCCACGACCAGTTCGGCAGCCCGGCTGCGCAGCAGCACGTCATGATTGGCAGGCATCCGGGCGCCGGGCCGGGCGATGCGGATGACCTCGGCACCCAGGTCGGCCAGCAGCATGGCGCAAAACGGACCCGGGCCAATGCCGGCCATTTCAACTACCTTCAGTCCGGCCAGGGGTCCTGTCATGCCTGCTCCTCTCCTCTTGTCCCGACCGTCAGCGCGGCTGCATGCGAATGGCGCCGTCCAGGCGGATGGCTTCGCCGTTCATGTAGCCGCTGCTGATCAGGAATTCAGCGGCCTGCGCGTATTCATCAGGATCGCCCAGGCGCTTGGGCCAGGGCACCGACGCGGCCAGCGCTTCCTTGACCTTGTCGGGCAGGCCCTGCAGCAGCGGTGTATTGAACAGGCCCGGCATGATGGTGTTGACGCGTATGGCCTCGCTCATGAGGTCGCGCGCGATGGGCAGCGTCATGCCGACGACGGCGGCCTTGCTGGCCGCATAAGCGGCCTGGCCCATCTGGCCGTCCTGTGCCGCCACGGAGGCGGTGTTGACAATGGCGCCGCGGTCGCCGCACTCCAGCGGGTTGAGCGTGAGCATGCCGGCCGCCGATTTGGCAATGCAGCTGAAGGTGCCGACGAGGTTGATCTGGATGATGCGGTTGAAGTTGGCGATGGGGAAATGCCGGATCTCCCCCGTTTTCTTGTCGCGGCTGGCGGTTTTGATGGCGTTGCCGGTGCCGGCGCAGTTGACGAGGACGCGCTCCTGGCCAATCGCGTCGCGCGCCTTGGCAAAGCCGGCGTCCACCTGCTCTTCATCGGTGACGTCGACCCTGCAGAACACACCACCCAGCTCATCGGCCAGCGCCTCGCCAGCTTCTTCGTTGAGGTCAAAAAGGGCAACCTTGACGCCACGGCTGGCCAGCCGCCGGGCCGTGGCCGCGCCCAGGCCCGAGGCACCACCGGTAATGACCGCCGCTATGGTTGAATCCAACTGCATCGTCCACTCCTTGCATACACTGGCGGCCTGCGACCGCCACGCCAATCGTCAATGGTGCTGCCAGCCTGCCGGCAGCACAACCACGCAATATAACGGATAGCTGCTCCATGGGACCCATTGTCAACCGCTTGCCCGCCCACCTTGGCCAACGCCTGCGCCTGCCGCTGATTGCCGCGCCCATGCTCGGCGTCTCCGGGCCGGAGCTCGTCATCGCGGCCTGCCGCGCCGGCGTCATGGGCGCGTTTCCGACCATCAACGCGAGCCTGAACAAGGGCGATCCGGGGCTGGATGCCTGGCTTGAGCAGATCATGGGCGCCGTCACCCGCAGCGATGCGCCCGTCTGCGCCAACCTGGTCATGCGCACGCACGACTTGCAGGCACACGTGCAAAGCCTGATCCGGCACAAGGTCGAGATGGTCATCACCAGCGTGGGCTCGCCGGCGCCCATCCTGCCACAGCTGCACGAGGCCGGCATCTTCGTGCTGGCCGACGTCGCCAGCCTGCGGCATGCCGAGAAAGCGATAGAAGCGGGCGTGGATGGCCTGGTTCTGCTGACTGCGGGTGCCGGCGGCCACACCGGCTGGCTCAACCCCTTTGCCTACGTGCGCGCGGTGCGTCGCATGTTTGACGGCCCCATCGTGCTTGCCGGCGGCATGGTCGACGGCGTGGCGCTGCGCGCGGCGCAGGTGTTGGGCTGTGACCTGGCGTACATGGGCACGCGCTTCATCGCCACGCGCCAGAGCATGGCCAGCGCCGCCTACCGCGAGCTGCTGGTCGACGCCAGCATGGACGACATCGTGCTGACGCGCACGTTTTCCGGCCTGCCGGCCAACTACCTGCGCCAGTCGCTGCAAGCCAGCGGCATCGGGCCCGAAGACCTGGACGAGACCATGACGGTGGAGGAATCCGGCCAACGCTATGGCAGTCACGGCAGCGGCCCGCGGCGCTGGGTGGATATTCTCAGCGCCGGGCATTCGGTGTCCGGCGTTCAGGCCACGCAGGACGTGGCCGACCTGGTGCGCGAGCTGGAGGAAGAATACCGACGCGCCGGCGTCTGATCGCAGCGGCGGGCAGTCAGCGCTCCGCGTACAAGTCGCGATACTCGGCGCGCATGGCTTTCTTGTTGGCCTTGCCCACGCTGGTGCGCGCAATGGCGTCGACAAACACGACCTGATCGGGCAGTTGCCACCTGGCAAAGCGGCTGGACAGGTGGGCACGGATGTCGTCGGCCGTGACGCTGCCCTTCTCGCGCAACGCAACGACCGCCACCGGCCGCTCCTGCCACTTGGGGTGTGGTACGCCGATCACCGCCGCTTCCAGCACCTGCGGCATGGCGGCCAGCGCGTTTTCCATGTCTATGCTCGAGATCCACTCGCCGCCGCTCTTGATGACATCCTTGGTGCGGTCGACGATCTTGACGTAGCCGCGTGCATCCAGGGTCGCCATGTCACCGCTGCGCCAGTAGCCGTCATCGGTAAAGCGGCTGGCCATGTCGGCAGCGTCCATGCCGTGGTAGCTGGCCGTGATCCAGGGCCCGCGTATGCACAGCTCGCCCGCGCTTGCGCCGTCGTGCGCCACCTCCTTGCCATCCAGCCCGAGGATCTTGATGTCAACGCCAGACACGGGCAGGCCCTGCTTGCGCTTGAGGTCCCACAACTCGTCCTCGCCGAGTTCGGCCCTGGCGCTGGGCTTGTAACGGTTGACGGTGACCAGCGGCGAGGTCTCGGTGGCGCCGTAGGCGTGGATGATTTCGGCGCCGGTCTGCTCGTAAAAGCCGCGCATCAGCGACACCGGCGGCTCGGTGGCACCGCAGGGCATGCGCATGCGGCTCCAGTCGGGCTTGAGCTCGTTGGCGCGCAGATAGTCGAGCATGGGCTGGAACAGCACCGGCGCGCCGGCCATCATGGTCACGTCCTCGCGGATCGCGGCGTCGGTCAGCATGGCGATGTCGTCCATGCCATAGCGCCCCGGCAGCACGATCTTGTTGGCCGTGAGCGCCGCCGCCTGCGGCGAACCCCAGCAGCTGGCGTGAAACATGGGCGTCAGCAGCAAGGTGCAGTCGTCGAGCGTGATGCCGTAGTTGCTGGCAACCGCCATCGAATGCAGGTAAATCGATCGGTGCGAGTAGTACACACCCTTGGGGTTGCCGGTGGTGCCCGTGGTGTAGCAGGCGCTGTAGGCCGAATTTTCTGCAATCAGCGGCCAGTTGATGTCGGCGCTGGCGCCGGCCAGCAGCTCTTCATACTGGTGCAGCGGCGCCAACGGGGTCTTGATCTGCGCCAACGGCTTGTCGCTGATGACGATCCAGCCCTTGACCGCAGTCAACTGCCCGGCAAGGGCTTCGGCCAACGGCAGCAGCGTCTCGTCAACGACGATGAGCGACGCCTGGCTGTGGTTGATGACGTAAGCCAACTGCTCGGGTGCGAGCCGCAGATTGAGCTGCAGCATGACGGCGGCGATGCCGGGTATCGACCAGTACAGCTCGAAATGCTCGCGGTTGTTCCAGTCGAGGATGCCCACGCGATCGCCCGGCTGCACGCCCAGGCGGCGCAGGGCGTTGGCGCCACGGCAGACGCGTTCGTAGCAATGCGCATAATCGTAGCGCTGCCAGCTGCCGTCGCGCTCGCGATAGACGATTTCGCGCTCGCCATGCGTGCGCGCCGCGTGGCGGATGAGTGTGGTGGTGTTGAGCTGTACGTCGTCGCCCATGGTCGACGGGCAGCCTTGCACGATCTCTTGCGGCATGACGTCTCCTGTCATTTGAACCTAGATTCAGCAGTCGAGCGCTGCTTGGTGTGCATATCTTGTTGTGATCAAAGGAAAAGCCAAGTTTGCACGAACACACCATTTTGGTGAGCACGCTATGCGCTCGATCGCACAGCGCTGGACGCGCCATGCTGCGTTGCTCCGCCTTGCAGACAGTAGTCTGCCGCGTTGTCGCCCTTGCTGGGCGCCCCGCAGCCAGAGGCTGCTTCTGTTCGTGCTGTCCAAAGGTGCGCAGGCACCTTTGGAGCCGCAGCACTCACCCTTGCCTGGCACGCCCATCGCAGCACGCTCGAACGCATCCAACTACTGAATCTAGGTTGAAATTTCCGACAATTTTATTGTGCCGCCCGACACGCCGCAGCGCAGGATATCGGGACAGGGGGATCATTGCAGCCGCCCCAGACGGCTCGAGAGCCTGAGGCCATGACAGTCCTGGCACGCTCGGCCGCAGCATCACTTCAGCCATGCTGCGCGCTGCCGAGCGGCGCGTGAGCTGCCGACCCCCGGCCTTTGAGTCGGCCATTGCCCGGCCGCCCACCGCACGCAACCCGGAGGCTCGCGCCCAAAGGCGCGCGCCATGGTCACGTGATCAATGATCTCCGATGTAGTCTGACACCACCACCCAGCGGCCGTCCTGGATCTGCGACAGGCGCGAGCGGTTGCTGCCCAGGTGCTTGGTGGGCGAGAAGGTCATCTCGTCGGCGCCGAACATGTTGGCGGGCAGCGTGGCCTTTTCCATGGCGTCGGCAAAGCCGTCTGCCGTGAGGTTGGGGCCAACGCTTTCGGCCACCTGCGCAAAATAACCGACGATCATGTAACCGTAGACGGAAAACACGGCCGGGTCCTCGCCAAACTTGGTCTTGTACTTGTTGGCCCAGAAGCGGATCTGGTCGGATGCGGCGTCCAGGTAGGGGTGCTCAACGGTCATGGCCGCGTACAGGCCATCCATGGCCGGGCCGCCCAGCTTGTGGATGAGCTCGGTGTACGCGCCGGCGGTGCCCAAGAAGACGGGGTCAAAGCCGGTCTTGCGCGCCTCGCCTATGGTGCCTATGGTTTCGCGGATCAGCGTGCCCAGGAAGACGAAGTCGCAGTTGGCTGCCTTCATTTTGGCCACCTGCGATGAAAAATCGGTGGCGCCGCGCTTGAAGCTGGTTTTCTCGACCAGCGTCATGCCCAGGGACTTGACCGCATCCTCGGCGCCCTGCAGCACCTCCTGGCCAAAGTCGTCGTCCTGGTAGATGACGCACACGTTCTCGGCGTTCTTCTCCTTGATCAGGATGGGTCCGGCCAGCCGCGCCTGGTCATAGTAGGTGCTGGCAAACGACCACTTCATGCGGTGCACGGGCTCGTACATCTGGCGCGCCGCGGTCACCGGGAAGAAGTTGATGACGTTCTTCTTGAACAGGATGGGGAAGGTCGCCACGTTGCCGGCGGTGCCGATGTGGCCCAGCATGGCGAAGATCTTGTCCTGGTTGACCAGCTTCTGCGCCGCCAGCACGGCGCGCTTGGGGTCGTAGCCGGAGTCTTCCACCTTGAGCACCACCTTGCGCCCGTCTATGCCGCCCTGCTCGTTGAGCTCGTCCACGCGCAGCTGCATGCCGTCGCGCACCTGCTTGCCAAAGCCGGCCAGCGGCCCGGACAGGTCCTGGATGGTACCAATGGTGATGGTGTCCTTGCTCACGCCCTGCGTCTGCGCCAGGACCAGCGTGCTGGTCGCCAGCGCGCAGGCAAAGAACAGGATCTTTCGTTTCAGTGACATGGCTGTCATCTCCTCGCGTCGTTGTTGAAAAAAGGATAAAAAGGATGGTTTCTTCTTGTTTCAGCTAAGCATACATGGCTTCTATCTGCTCCGCGTACTTGGTTTGCACCAGCTTACGCTTGAGCTTCATCGTCGGCGTCAGTTCCTCGTCCTCGGCATCGAGCTGGGTATCGAGCAAAAAGAACTTCTTTACCTGCTCCACGCGTGCGAACCTGGTGTTGACCTCGTCGACCACGTCCTGGATCAGGGCCTGGATTTCCGGCGCGCGCGTGAGGCTGGCGTAGTTGGAAAAGGGCACGTCGTTGTCCTGCGCGTACTTCTCCACATTTTCCTGGTCGATCATGATGATGGCCGTCAGGTACTTGCGCCCGTCGCCAATGACCACGGCATCGGTGATGTAGGGGCTGAACTTGAGCTCGTTCTCGATCTGGCTGGGCGTGATGTTCTTGCCCCCGGCGGTGATGATGATGTCCTTCATGCGGTCGACGATGCGGAAGTAGCCGTCTTCGTCCACCGTGCCCACGTCGCCGGTCCTCAGCCAGCCGTCTTCGGTAAAGGCCTCGGCGGTCTGCTCCGGCAGGTTGAGGTAGCCGGCAAACACGTTCCTGCCCTTGACCTGGATCTCCCCTGTATCCGGGTCCAGGCGCACCTGGTTGTACGCCACCGCGGGACCGATGGTGCCCGGTTTGATGCGCGCAGCCGGCACCAGCGTGGAGACGCCGCAGGTCTCGGTCATGCCCCAGACCTCCAGCATGGGAATGCCCAGTGACAGGTACCAGCGGATGAGCTCGGGCGAGACGGGCGCGGCACCGGTGAGCAGGTAGCGCACGCGGTGGATGCCGATGAGCTTGCGCACGTTGTCCAGCACCAGCCAGCGCGCGAGCCGGAAGCGCAGCTTGAGCGCGCCGGGCACGGCCTGGCCGGCCAGCACGCGGTCGGCAACCCGCTGGCCCACGCCCAGCGCCCACCTGTACGCCAGTTGCTGCAGGCGCGTGCTCTCCTGCAGCGCAATGGTGACGCCGGAATAAAACTTCTCCCACACGCGCGGCACGGCAAAGAAGATGGTCGGCGCGATCTCGCGCACGTTCTCGGGCACGGTGTCCGGGTTTTCCACAAAATTGACCCGGGATCCGGTGTAGATGGCAAAGTATTCGCCGGCCATGCGCTCGGCCACGTGGCACAGCGGCAAGAAGCCCATGCATTCGTCGCTGGCGTCGCGCGGCAGCAACCGGGTTGCCTCGCGCACGGTGTACACCAGCCCGCCGTGCGTGTGCATGGCGCCCTTGGGGCGGCCGGTGGTGCCCGAGGTGTAAATCAGGATGGCGACGTCCTCTGGTCGGCACGCAGCCACGCGCTGCTGCAGCACGTCGGGGTGCGCGGCGTTGTGGGCGCGCCCCAGCTCGCGCAACGCGTCCAGGCTGATGACCTGCGCATCGTCCAGGTCGTGCAGGCCGTCCATGTCAAAGACCACGATCTTTTGCAACAGCGGCAATGCGCCCCGCACCTGCAGCACCTTGTCCAGCTGCTCGTCGTCCTCGACAAAGAGCACGCGCGTGCTCGAGTCCTGGCACAGGTAATGCACCTGCTCCGGCGCATCGGTGGGGTAGATGCCGTTGGAGACGCCGCCGCAGGAGAGCACAGCCAGGTCGGCAAGTATCCACTCCACGCGCGTGTTGGACAGGATGGATGCGGTCTGCTGCGGCGCCAGGCCCAGGCTCATGAGGCCGCCGGCAACCTCGGCCACGGCATCACCCACCTGCGTCCAGCTCCAGCTCTGCCAGATGCCCAGGTCCTTCTCGCGCAGCCAGACCTGCTCGCCGCGTGCGCGCACCGCGTTCCAGAACATGGCCGGAATGGTCTCGCCGGCCATCATGATCTCCTCGCTGGCCTGCAGTCGCGTCAAGTCCCAGAGCCCGCTCATGATGGCCTCACCTCCACGTCTTTCGCTTCTTCCAGCGCCGCTCGCCACGCACACCGGCGTCTTTCATGCCCAGGTAGAACTCCTTGATGTCTTCCTTCTCGCGCAGCGCGGCGCAGGTGTCTTCCATGACGATACGGCCGTTTTCAAGCACGTAGCCGTCATCTGCTGCATTTAACGCCATATTTGCGTTTTGTTCAACCAGCAGGATGGTGGTGCCGCGCTCGCGGTTGATGCGCACGATGATTTCGAAGATCTCCCGGGTCAGCAGCGGTGACAGGCCCAGGCTGGGCTCGTCCAGCAGCATGAGCACGGGACGCGCCATGAGCGCGCGGCTGATGGCCAGCATCTGCTGCTGGCCGCCGGAGAGCAGGCCGGCGTCCTGGCCGGCACGCTCCTTGAGGATGGGAAAGTAGGCGTACACCTGCTCCATGTCGCGCGCCACGGCGTCGCGGTCGCTGCGCGTGTACGCGCCCATGAGCAGGTTCTCGCGCACCGACAGCAGCGGAAACACCTCGCGTCCCTCGGGCACGTGAACCAGCCCCTGGCGCACGATCCAGGCCGGGTCGCGCGCGGTGATGTCCTGCCCCTTGTAGATGACCGATCCCTTGCGCGGGTCGACGATGCCGGAGATGGTCCTGAGGATGGTCGTCTTGCCGGCGCCGTTGCTGCCCAGCACGGTGGCAATGCGTCCCTGCCGCACCTGCAGGCTGACGCCACGCAGCGCGCGCACCGGGCCGTACGCGGCCTCCACGTTGAGCAGTTCGAGCACGACCTCGTGCGTCATGCTGGCCTCCGCAGCGACACCACGTCTTCCGCCGAGCCCAGGTAGGCCTCGACCACGGCCGCGCTGGCCTGCACCTGGGTCGGCGTGCCGCTGACCAGCACCTGCCCCTGGTTCAGCGCCAGCACGCGGTCCGAGACGCGCGAGACCAGCCGCATGTCGTGCTCGACCATGAGCACGGTGATGCCCAGCTCGCGCACGATGTCGTGGATCCAGAACGCCATGTCGTCGGTTTCTTCCACGTTCAGCCCGGACGAGGGCTCGTCCAGCAACAGCAGATCGGGCCGGGCGCACAGCGCGCGCCCCAGCTCGACCACCTTGCGCACGCCGTAGGGCAGGCCGCTGACCATCAGGTCGCGGTATTTTTGCAGCTCCAGGAAGTCGATGATCCGCTCCACCGCCTCGCGTGCGCGGCGCTCGGCGCGCCGCGTGGCCGGCGTGAACAGCAGCTCGCCCCAGAAGTGGCTCTCCCGGTGCGTGTGGTGGCCGATCAGCAGATTGCGCAACACGCTGGCGTGCTCGAACAGCTCGATGTTCTGGAACGTGCGCGCAATGCCCAGCGCCGCCACCTTGTGCGGCGGCTGCGCAGTCAACAGCACTTCACCGCCCTCGGCCTGGTAGCGGATTTCACCGCTGCCGGGCTGGTAGATGCGGCTGATGAGGTTGAACACCGTGGTCTTGCCGGCGCCGTTGGGGCCAATCAGCGTGAACACCTCGCCGCGGCGCACGTCAAAGCTCACGTCGTCCACGGCACGCAAGCCGCCAAAGACCACGCCCAGGTTGCGCACCGACAGCAGCACCTCGCCCGCGCCGCCCTTGCCGTCCCGCTTGCTGCTCATCGCAGCCGCTCCGACTTCTGGAACGATTTCTGGCGCCTGAACATGCCTTTTTCATAGAACGGGAACATCTGCAGCCAGGTGCGCATCTTGAGCCAGCGCCCGTAGATGCCCATGGGCTCGAACAGCACGAAGGCAATCAGCACCACGCCATAGACAAACACCTGCAGCCCCGGCGCCTGGCCAACGACTGCCGGCAGCCAGTCCTTGCCCAGGCTGATCAACTGCGGCATGGCGATCAGGAACGCCGCGCCCAGGAACGCGCCGTGCACCGACCCCAGCCCGCCGATCACCACCAGCAGCAGCAGGTCTATGGACTGGATGATGTCAAACTGCTCGGGCGACAGGAACATGATCTTGTGCCCGTACAGCGCGCCGGCGAGCCCGGTCAGCGCGGCCGACAGCACGAACGCCAGCGTCTTGTACCAGGCCAGGTTGATGCCCAGCGCCTGCGCCGAGATCTCCGAATCGCGGATGGCGACAAAGGCGCGGCCGGTGGGCGCGCGCAGCAGGTTGAGCACGCCCAGCGTGCACAGCACCGCCGTCACCAGGCAGATGAAGTAAAAGCCGCCGCTGGAGTCGATCTCCCGCCCAAACAGCGCCGGCGTATCAACCATCATGCCGGCGTTGCCCCCGGTCACGCTCTCCCAGCGCGCAAAGACTTCCTCGACGATGAAGCCAAAGGCCAGCGTGGCAATGGCCAGGTAGATGCCCTTGACGCGCAGCGCCGGCAGGCCGACGATGATGCCCACCGCGCCGGCCAGCACCGCGGCACAGGCCATGGCCAGCGGGAACGGCAGCCCGGCTGCAACCAGGATGGCCTCGGCATACGCGCCCACGCCAAAGAACGCGGCATGGCCGATGGAAAACAGGCCCGTGTACCCGGTCAGCAGCATCAGGCCCAGGCCGGCAATGCCGTAGATGAGCACGAAGGTCAGCTGCGCCAGCCAGTACTCGGGCAGCCACCAGGGCGCCGCCAACAGCAGCACCAGCAGCAAGCCGTACCAGAACTGGTGGCCGCCGTGCTTGGCCAGGCGGATGTCCTGGTCGTAGCTGGTCTTGAAGATGAAGCGCATGGTGGGTGTCGCCCCTCAGAGCTTGAGAATGAATTGATCGCGCCCGAGAGGATCGCCAAAGCCCGTCCAATCAAGACGCAAAGCGCAGGCATGGCCCGTGCCATGGCGAGCATTTGCAACGCGGAGTGGGCGGGTTTGGGCGGTCAAAGCGGGCATGTTCGCGGTATTCTTTCTCAAGCTCTCAGACTTTCTTGACCAGGCGTTCGCCAAACAGGCCATTGGGCATGACCATGAGCATGATGAGCACGACGACGTACGCCGCCACGTCCTTGAAGCCCTCGGGCAGGTAGAACCCGGACAGGGATTCGATGACGCCGATGATCACGCCACCCACAATGGCGCCCGGTAAGCTGCCAAAGCCGCCCACCACCGCCGCCGGGAACGCCTTCAGCCCGATGAAGCCCATGTTGGCGTAGACAAAGGTGATGGGCGCCAGCAGCAGCCCGGCAATGGCCGCCACCGCCGCCGCCAGCCCCCACACCAGTCCGTTGATGCGGCGCACCGGAATGCCCATGTAGTAGGCCGCCAGCTGGTTCTGCGAGGTGGCCTGCATGGCAATGCCCAGCTTGCTGTAGCGGAACAGCGCAAACAGCAGCAGGCTCAGCAGCACCGTGACAACGATGACCATGGCCTGCTCGGCGCTGACGATGAGCCCGCCCAACTGCCAGACCTGGCCCTTGTACGGCACCGGCAGCACGCTGGTATCGGTGCCTATGCCAGGAATCATGGTGATGGCACCACGCGCCACGTAGCCCAGCCCAAAGGTCACCATGATGACCGAGAACACCGGCTCGCCCAGGATGGGCTGGATGACGATGCGCTCCAGCAGCATGCCCACGATCCACATGGCTGCCAGGCTGGCCAGCACCGCCAGCCAAAACGGGAAATGCAGCGCCGTCAGCAGCGCCAGCCCGCAAAAGGCACCGACCATCATGAGGTCGCCCTGGGCAAAACTGACCACTTCCGTGGCCTTGTAGATCAGCACGAAGCTCAGCGCAACCAGGCCGTAGATACAACCCTGCGCCACACCGCTGATCAGCAGTTGGACAATCTGCACCTGGTCTCCCCTCGGTTGTCCTGTTTGTCGTTGTCCGTGCACTGCGCGTGCAGGCACCCGATGCGCGTCACAGTGTAATCGACTGCCGGCAGTCGGTAACTGAATGCACGAAATGAATGCACGAAAGGGGTGTCACGCGCGGCTCGGCAAGACAGCGCATGCCTGCCGACTCATGCGGCGGGCGTGCCCGGCACCAGCGCCTGCCGAGCGCTACAGGCGGTCTGCGACGTTCGTCCAGCCTGTGTCGCATGGCCCGGCCGCAGCGATGGCTCCCGGCGGCGCGAGCGACGTCCGGGCCCGCGGCCGGGCTGCTGGTTCAGTAGCGGCCCAGCGCGTCACGCGTGGGCGCGTCCAGGCGGCCGGTCGGCTGCAGCCCATTGTCGCGCTGGAACGCGCGCAACCCGGCGGCCGTGTTGGGGCCAATGGCGCCGTCGGGCGTGCCCACGTTGTAGCCCAGCTGGTTCAGCCGGCGCTGCGCATCGCGGACCGACATGGCGCCGCTGGCCCGACCGGGTGCCGACGTGTGCGAGGGCGCTGCACCGCCGTCCACGCCCAGCCGGCCGCCGCCGCCCAGGCCCTGGCCCGGCACGCGCTGCGCGCTGTAGCCGCGCAGCGACACCACCATCTGGTTGTACGCGTCCATGAACGCCGCAGCAATCACCTTGCCCTCCGGCGTGTTCGTGTAGCCGCCCAGGCCGGCACCGCCGCCACGCCCAACCAGTCCGCCAAACAGGTTCAGGTCGGACTTGGACGCACTGCCTTCGGCTGCGGCCACCTGCACGCCCGAGCGGTTGTCGACCAGCGTCAGCAGCGCCGCGGCTTCGCGCGTCTTCAGGCCGCCGCCAACCGTTGCCAGCGCGCGGCCGCTGCCGCCGCCAATGAGACCGCCCAGCAGGCCACCAATGCCGCCAGCGTCATCGCTGGAGAACACGATCTCCGGCGACATGGCGTAGTCCGAAGCAACCATCTGGCCCCTGCCGAAATTGCTGCCCGCGCGCATCTCGCCGGACTGCATCAGCTCCCGTTCCCGGCTCATGGCGCCCATGCCCGCGGCGCCGCGCTCGACCACGACAAAGCAGTTGGACTGCTGCACCAGCAGCCGCAGCAGGTTGGCCGTGGGTGGCAGCCGGTACTCGTTGCGCAGGATGGTGTACCAGCCCGCCTGCTGATTCTCCACCAGCGACACCGTGCCCAGCGGCGCGTCGCAGTACTCCAGCGCCGCGCTGGCGTTGGTCGCCGTGCCACCTGCGGCGCCCCCGGTGGCCACGGTCTTGGCGCCGGGGCTGCCCATCTGCATGTTGGTGGCTTCGCAGCCGGCCAGCGCAAACGCCGCTGCTGCCACGGCCGCCAGGACCCATTTGCCTTGAGGGCCTTGCGTGCTCCTTGCTGTCATCGCCATATCTCCTGCTCTCTCTCCAAAATGATTCCCGCTAGTGTACTGTGGCCCATACTCGGAAAACGCGGCTACCGGCTGCAAGCGGCAAACTTTTTGCGCGCCGCCTCCGTACAATTTGCGCAGCGGCCACCACGCCCAGGCCGCCAGCTCACCCAGGCTCTTCATGAATCAATCCACTCCTGCTGCTGCCGCCGTCGGCATCGTCATGGGCTCGCGCTCGGACTGGGCCACGCTGCAGCACGCCGAGGCCACGCTGCTGCAGCTGCAGCTGCCCTGCGAGGTGCGCATCGTCTCGGCGCACCGCACGCCGGACCTCTTGTTCCAGTACGCCGAGCAGGCTGCAGGCCGCGGCCTGCAAGTGATCATTGCCGGCGCCGGCGGCGCCGCGCACCTGCCCGGCATGCTGGCGGCCAAGACCCCGCTGCCCGTATTGGGCGTCCCGGTGCAGTCGCGCGCGCTGAACGGCCTGGATTCGCTGCTGTCCATCGTGCAGATGCCCGCTGGCGTTCCCGTGGGCACGCTGGCCATAGGCCGCGCTGGCGCCATCAACGCCGCGCTGCTGGCCGCTTCGGTGCTGGCGCTGGCCGACCCGGCGCTGGCGCAGCGGCTGGCCGCGTTCCGGAGCGACCAGACCCAGCGCGTGCTGGCCGACCCGGACCCGCGGCAGGCGCCATGAACACACCCGCACCAGCCACGATCTGCATCCTGGGCGGCGGCCAGCTGGCGCGCATGATGGTGCTGGCCGGCGCGCCGCTGGGCGTGCATTTCCAGGTGGTCGATACGCACGCCGACGTCTGCGCCGCGCCGCTTGCGCCGGTCACCGCCACGCGCTGGGACGACCTGGTTACGCTGGGCCGGCTGGCCGCGCAGGCGCAGGTCATCACATTTGACTATGAAAACGTCCCTGCGGAAACCGCCCGCTGGCTGGCCGGGCGCAGCCACGTGGCGCCCAACCCGCATGCGCTGGCCACGGCGCAGGACCGGCTGGCAGAAAAAACGCTGTTCCAGAAAATCGGCCTGCCCACGGCGGCGTTTCGTGCCGTCAACACGCGCGCCGAGCTGCAGCAGGCGATTGCGGACATCGGCGCCCCCGCCATCCTCAAGACCCGCCGCATGGGCTACGACGGCAAGGGCCAGTACCGCCTGCAGTCGCCGCAGGACGCGGACGCCGCCTGGGCGGCGCTGGGCGAGCCGGCCGCGCTGCACGGGCTCATCCTGGAATCCCTGGTCGCGTTCGACCAGGAAGTCTCGGTCATCGCCGTGCGCAACCGCGGCGGCGACTTCCGCCCCTGGCCGCTCACCCGCAACCACCACGTGGGCGGCATCCTCTCCATGAGCATTGCGCCGGCAGCCGTGCCAGACACACTGGTCCAGGCGGCGTTTGCCCACGCACGCAAGCTGGCCGAGGCGCTGGACTACGTCGGCGTCTTTGCGCTGGAGCTGTTTGTCCGCGGCAGCGAACTGCTCGGCAACGAAATGGCGCCGCGCGTGCACAACTCCGGCCACTGGACCCTGGACGGCGCCGTCACCAGCCAGTTTGAAAACCACATCCGCGCCATCCTGGACCTGCCGCTGGGCGACACCACCGCAAGGTGTCCCAGCGCCATGTTCAACTGGATAGGCGAGCTGCCGAACGCAGCCGCGTTCCTGGCTACTCCCGACACCCACTGGCACGCGTACGACAAGGCCGCCCGTCCCGGCCGCAAGGTGGGCCACGCCACCGTCTGCGCGCCAGATCAAGCTGAACTGCAAAGCCGCCTGCAGCAGCTGGCCAAGCGAATGGACCTCCACGCCAAGGTGGCGCCGCTCCTGACGTAACCGGGTCCACCTTTGGGCGCCGGGCTTGCCTCGGGTTGCCTCATCCCTGAAGAAGCTGCAGCCCCACTGCAATGGGCTTCCTTCAAACATGGCACCGCAGCCCATCGCCGCCGCTGCGCGCAAGTGCTGGCAGCCCTTGCCCGACGCTTGCAACCATGCTAATGTGGCTTGCCCCACCCCAAGCTCACCGGAGGCAGCGCGTGACCCCGCTGGTGCTCTTGCTGATCCCTATGGCAACCCTGCTCGGCCCCGCCCCGGCAGCAGCGCTGTACAAATGCACCGCTGCTGGCGGCAGCGTGACGTACCAGCAGACACCCTGCATGCGCGGCAACGGCTTCGAGCTCGAAGCCGGCGACGCCTTTGGCGTCAGGCCGCCGCTGCCGCAGCCAGCTCCGGCAACACCGGACAGCGTCAGCCAGCCGGATGGACATCGGGCCGCTACCGCCGGCCAGACGCCTGGCGGCAAGACCATTTACATCGGCCCGCGCGGCGGCCGCTACACGCTGACCAAATCAGGCCGCAAGAATTACCTGCCGCAGCCGGCGGAAGCCGCCGGCCCGCCGGGCGCAACACCGCAGCAGGCAAATGCAGCGCCGCAAATCCACGTGGGCCCACGTGGCGGCTGCTACACCATGGGCAGCACCGGCCGCAAGAACTATCTGCCGCGCGAGCAGTGCCCGAGCAATTGAAGCGATTGCAGGCTTCCGTGGCGCAACAGGCCAGGCACCGGCACGGTGGCAACCCCTGCGCTTGGGTCGGGACATGCTGGACGGGAGCGTCTTGGGTCCATCTTGCGCAAAAGCAGAATCGCATCAAGAATTGGGCGTCTTTTGTCTTGTTTGTCTTGTCGGCAATAGTTACAATTTCCCACCGACCATCTGCGGGGACGCTCATGCAATCGATTGATCCGGCAGGACATCTTCCTGCTCGCACCTATCCGCTATCATGGCGCCCGGCGTGCAAAGCTTCGCCCGGTGCCGGCGCCCGGGTCCGGCTGCTGATTGTCCTGCTGCTGGCATTCGGTGCGGCCGTGTCATCACAGGCAGCGGTGCCGACCCCGTCGGCCGACATTGCCGACGGGGACACGCCGGCGCCGATCGATTACAGCCAGCCCGCCAACTGGCTGGCGCTGCCGGGTCAGCCTTCGGCCGCCATGCGCACCCCGCGCGGGGCGGGCTTTTCCGACCTGCAGGCCGTGGCCCGGGCCGACGTGTTCTACGTTCACCCGACGACGAGCTGGCGCTCCGACCGGCTCAATGCACCGATCGACGATGCCGAGGCGATCAAGGTCAGCGAGATGATGCTGCTGACCCAGGCCACGCCGTTCAACGCAGTGGCGCGCATCTACGCGCCACGCTATCGCCAGGTCACCTTGCCGCTTTATCAGCTCGACGAGGATGCGCAACAGGCACCCAACAACCGCGCCTACGCCGACGTGCTGGCTGCATTCAAGTACTACGTGGCGCACCACAACGGCGGACGGCCATTCTTCCTGGTCGGTCACAGCCAAGGCACGAACCACGCACAGCGCCTTTTGAGCGAAGCGATCCAGGGCACGCCGCTGGAGGATCTGCTGGTCGCCGCCTACCTGCCCGGCCAGCCCATCCCGCGCGCGGTGTTCCGCGACGACCTGACGCGCATCCCGCCCTGTACACGCCCCGCCCAGACCGGCTGCGTCGCGATCTGGGAGACCTTCGGCGAACACACCGACGCCGATCTCGACGCCTGGCAGGAGAACGGCTACTGGAATCGCGCCCGCCAGCGCTGGATGGGCGCGTCAGGCCAGCCGCTGGTCAACATCAACCCGGTGAGCTGGGACACGCGTGAGCCGAGCACGCCGGCCAGCCGCCACCGCGGCGCGGTGCCATTTGGCACCCAGGAAACCTTCGCACGCGTATTGCCGCAGCTCGTCGCTGCACGCAGCGACGGGCGTTTCACCTACGTCTCGCCGGTGCCGCTGCCGGACGCGTATTTCAACGACGGCGACGTGTTCGGCGGCACCAACTACCACGTCTTCGACATTGCCCTGTTCTGGCTCGACCTGCGTGAAAACGCGCACCTGCGGCTGAACGCGTGGATGGAGCAACATGGCCAGCGCCAGCCGCTGCTGGACGCCACCACGACGGCCAGTGCCCGAGTCGGCCAGGCGTGGCGCCATCGCATCGCCACGCGTCATCACGTGGATGTCTATGCTGCCGACAACCTGCCGCCAGGGCTGACCCTGGATCCCGAGCGCGGCCTCATCGCCGGCACGCCACGGGAAGCGGGCACCTGGGCGGTGCGCCTGACCGCCGGCAACGCGCACGGTGTTGCGCATGGCGAACTGGCCCTGACCGTGACGCCGTAGCATGACGGATGACCGCGCCGCTGCGCGGCTGCAATGACAGCGGCTGCGCCGCCATGATGGGGAGGTTGAGCGTTTGAAGAGGTTGAGCGTTGAGCGTGGTGGGCACACGCTGAACGCTTGACGCCAAACCTTCATCAGCCGCCGCAGGCGGCTTTCATCCAGGGCCCGCAAGGGCCGGGATCATCTGTCATTCGGCGGGGAATCGCGACGAGGGCGCCGCTCCAACAGGGCGTCACCCGTGGTTTGCGCCGCAGGGCAGGAGGCCAGCCCTCTGGCCGATGGGGTGGTTGAGCGTTGCGCGAACGCCAAACGCTGGACGCACTTCGCTCAACCTCTTTTCATCATCAGCCGCCGCAGGCGGCTTTCATCCAGGGCCCGCAAGGGCCGGGATCATCTGTCATTCGGCGGGGAATCGCGGCGAGGGCGCCGCTCCAACAGGGCGTCACCCGTGGTTTGCGCCGCAGGGAGGCCAGCCCTCTGGCCGATGGGGTGGTTGAGCGTTGCGCGAACGCCAAACGCTGGACGCACTTCGCTCAACCCCTTTTCATCATCAGCCGCCGCAGGCGGCTTTCATCCGAGGCCCGCAAGGGCCGAGATCATCCGTCATCCGATGAGCTGACAATGCTTGAGCCGCGTCTGGCAACGGGTCACGGGTTTGCTGGCGCAAGCGCGCGGGCGAGCGTAAGCTGACCTACCCGCCGCAAGCCGCAGCCGGTGGGGCGCGCTTCAGGCGAAGCGCTCGTCCAGCCAGTCCAGCGACACCGCCGCCGACAGCGCCAGGTTGCCGGACTGGCAGTGCCCGTCGGCGCCCTCCTCGGCGCTGAAAATGTGCCCGCTGGCGCCCGGCACATGAGCCAGGAAGCGTTCGTACTGCGCCGCCGGCTCCTTGCCTTCGCCACTACCAACCAGCCCCAGCGCCGCGCAGCGCAGGCCCGCCAGATCGGCATCGTCGACGCGGAACTCGCGCAGGCGCTGGTAGGTGCGCTTGAAGCTGTCCTGGCCGAAACGCAGCATCAGGTTGCGCGACATCTCGCGCGTCTGCTCCGGCATCTCGCTGACCGGAATGTGGTCGAGGTCAGCCACGCCAAAATCATCCGCATCCGGCATCTCGGCCGGATCAAAGCCGGCAAACGACGCCATGTAGGCATGCAGGTCGACGATGGGCGAGTTCGCGACAAGGGCGCGGATGCGCGGCTCGTGCACGGCAATGCGGGTGGCAAAATAGCCGCCGAAGCTGATGCCCATCAACGCGATCCGCGCCGGATCGGTATCCGGTCGCGACAGCAGATAGTCGACGGCCGGGGTGCCGACGCGTTCGAACTCCGGAATGAAGTGCAGCTCAGGATGCAAACGCATGGTGTCCATCTGGCCGGGACCGGCGAACAGCAACACGCGGTAGCCGCGCTCCAGTGCGGCGCGCCCGTAGGCGATGAAGGTTTCCTCCAGCGTACCGTCGTAACCGCTGATGATCATGAGGGTCTTGTTCGGACCGGTGCGCGCGGCCGGACGCAGATGAAATGCGGGCAGCGGTGTGGCCCCGAACGGCAGTTCCACCGCCTCGCACGCATAGTCCGACGCCTGCATGGCGGCCACGAAGCAGGCACGGCTGGCGAGCCCGTATTCGGCATGCTGCGGATCGGTGATGCCGGTGTAGTACTCGGCGGCGCGCCAGCTGTTGGCCGCGACCAGGTATTGATCGCGTGCGCTGACTGCGTGTCCGCGCGCAGCGCGGCGCTCGGCGTCGGCCTGTTGCCGTGCCGCTGCGGCAGCGAAGGCCGCCACCCAACTGGCCGGCACGCCATTGTCGATGCGCTGCGCCAGCGCCAGGCACTCGCCCACGGCCGAGCCGCCATAGCGGGCCGCGCCCATCTGGCGCAGCAATTGAAAGTCCATCTCGGCATCGGCGAACCCGGCGATGCGGGTGCGACCGCGTTCCAGACTGTCGGTCATCGTCTTCTCCTGCGCGACCGCGCGCAAAAAAGTGCCTGTGTTTACCGACGCCAACAAGCCGATCAGTGCGCTGCGCCGCGTCAGATAAAACATGTCTGCCTCCCAAAAGCGCAATAATAAACTGCACCGTCAGAAGGCGCAATGATGAACTGCATCGCCATGATCTGCGCCAATCAATCCGGATCATCAAGCCCCGATATCGGCGCAGCCTCAGTCATCATCGCCGCGCAGCGGCGCGATCACCAACGCGCCAGCGGGGTCATCCGTCATGCGCCACGCGCAACGCTACCTCGCTCAACGTCATGCCTGCCGGGTGCGCTTCGCGGTATTCGGCAGGGGTGCCTGCCGCGGGCAGCCCGCTTTCATGCTGCGCTCCAGGGCAGGCGGCGTACTGTTCAGGCCGCAGCGATGGCTGATCGTGACGGCCGGGCTACAGCAGATCCTGCTCCTCAAGAAAGTCGCGCGCCACGCTCTCGATGCTCTTGCGCTCGACGTCGACGCTGGCGTTGAGTCTGGCCATGGTCGGATCGTCGAACAGCGCCGAGAGGACGTTCATCTGCTCGGCGAGCCTTGGGTGCTGCTTCAGGGTCTCTTCGCGCACCACCGGCGTCATGGAGTAGGCGGGGAAGAAGCCCTGGTCGTCTTCGAGCACCTGGAAATCAAAGGCCGGGATGCGGCCATCGGTCGTGAATACCAGGCCCACGTCGATATCGCCGTTGCGCAGCGCCTGGTAGATCAGGCCGGTGTCCATGCGCTTGACGCTGCGGCGACCGACGCGGAAACCGTAGGCCTGCTGCAGTGGGCGCCAGCCGTCGTCGCGGGCATAGAACTCCGCGTTCAGCGCGAAGGTCAGCTCCTGGCCCGCGTTGATGGCCGACGCCAGGTCGGACAGGGTGTCGATGCCGGTTTCCTCGGCGGTTTCCTTGCGGACGGCCAGGGCGTAGGTGTTGTTGGCAGCGGAGGGGTCCAGCCACACCAGGCCTTTCTCGGCGTCAAGCGCCTTGACGCGCTGATAGCTCTCCTCGGGAGAAAGCACTTCGCTGATGTTGTTGTAGACGAACAGCGAGGTGCCGGTGTACTCCCAGTAGAGATCGATCTGGCCGTTCTCCTGGGCCTGGCGCAGCACGGCGGAGCCCATGCCAGCGCGCTGGGTGACGTCGTAGCCGAGTCCGCCCAGGTACTGGGCGGTCAGGCTCGTCATGATCAGCTGCTCCGTGTAGTTCTTGCCGCCGACCACGATCTTCTGGGCCTGCGCGGCGGTGGCCATTGCACCGGCCAGGATCAGGCCGGCGAGGACTGTCATCAGACGTTTCATGGGTATTTCTCCTTGTGTTGCATTGAACGTTGCCGCGGGTGCGCCGGACCTTGCCGCACGCCTGGTGCGATCAGGCGCGGGCGGGATTGACGCCGCGCGGTACCGCCACGAAGGCGATGGCCGCGACGAGCGTGTCAACGACGATCGCCAGCAGGGCCGTGGGGATGGCGCCGGCCAGCATCATGACCGGATCGTACAGGTCGATGCCGGTGAAAATCAGCTCGCCCAGCCCGCCGCCGCCGATCAGGAAGGCCAGCGGCACGGTCCCCACGTTGAGCGCGAGCGCCGTGCGCATGCCGGCAAAGATCACATAAAGGGCATTGGGCAACTCTACCCGAAACAGGCGCTGCAGCGGCGACATGCCCATGCCCGCGGCGGCCTCCATCAGCGCCGGGTCGATGCCCCTGAGTCCGGCGTAGGTGTTGCGCGCGATGGGCAGCAGGGTGGCAATGAAGAGGGCAAACACCGACGGCAGCGTGCCGATGCCCAGGAAGCTCATGGACAGCGCCAGCACCGCCAGCGTTGGAATGGTGGTGCCGACGTTGAGCACCTGCATCAGCGTTTCGGCCCAGCGCTCCATGCGGGTGCGCGACAGCAGGATGCCCAGCGGGATGGCCACCACGATGGCCAGGCCGCCGGAAACCGCGGTCAGCCACAGGTGCTGAACCAGCAGGTACTGCACGTCGGGCAAAAAGAACAGGAAGTCGTCGATGACGCCGCGCGACTGGGCCCATGCGCCGCCGACGAAGATCGCCACCAGCACAAGCGCTCGCAGGGCCCTGTTCAGGCTCTGGATGGGCATGGGCTCACTCCCTGGCCGGCATGGAGGAAGGGCCGCTGTCGTCCTCCCGAGTGCGAAAACGTGAACCCAGATGATGGGTCATGGCGCGCTGCGTGATCTGCCCGCGCACGCGGCCGGTTGTGTCCACGCAGGGCAGCCAGACGGTGTCCCTGCCGAACATCAGCGAAGCGGCCTTGTGCAGATTGTCGTCCAGCCCGATGGTGGCCGGCACGTTCTGCAGGTGGTCACGGCAGTAGCCGCGGGTGGTACGCGCCACGGCGCGGGTGATCATGCCCACCGGCTGGTGCCGGCTGTTCACCACCAGGATGGCGTTCTGGTAGCCGAAGTCGTCCATGCGCTCCAGTGCGGTCTTCAAGGTGTCCCCGGGCGTGACCGTGCCGATTTCGTCGCTGACCACCTCACGCACCTTGACCAGGCTCAGGCGCTTGAACGCGCGATCCTCGCCGAGGAAGGATTCGATGAACGCGTTCCTGGGAGCGGCCAGCAGGTCGTCGGGCGTGTCGTACTGCACCAGGCGCCCCTCGCGCAGTACGGCGATGCGGTCGCCCATCTTGATCGCCTCGTCTATGTCGTGGCTGACGAACATGATGGTCTTCCTGAGCTCCTTTTGCATGCTGAGGAACTCGTCCTGGATCACCGCGCGGTTGATGGGGTCGATGGCGCTGAAGGGCTCGTCCATGAGCATGACCGGCGGGTCCGCGGCCAGCGCGCGAGCGACGCCGATGCGCTGTTGCTGGCCGCCCGACAGCTCGCTGGGGTAGCGCTTGAGAAAGCTGTCGGGCTTCATGTTGATCATCGTCAACAACTCCCGGGCGCGCTCGGTGTACCTGGCCTGGTCCCAGCCCAGCAGCCTGGGCACCACCGTGATGTTCTCCTCGATCGTCATGTTGGGGAACAGGCCGATCTGCTGGATCACGTAACCGATGCCACGGCGCAGCTCCTGGGTGTCCATGTCCATGGTGTCCCGGCCGTCGAGGAACACCTTGCCGGAAGTGGGCTGCACGATGCGGTTGATCATCTTCAGGATGGTGGTCTTGCCGCATCCCGAGGGACCCACCAGGATGCAGATCTCGCCGGGTGGCACTTCCATGCTGATCCGGTCGGCAGCAACCACGGCGCCCTTGGGCGTATCGAAGACCTTGGTCAGGTTATCGAGTCGAATCATCCGGTGTTCCTTGTCTGGCGGGCGTCCCGCAGCGTCCTGTGCACGGGCGGTCAGGCCAGCTGCTCGGCGACGCGCCCCATGCCCCTGGGCGTCAGGCGCTTTTGCACGTAGAGCAGGCTGTAATCGACGACGATTGCCAGCAAGCTGACCGCGACGGCACCGACGATCAGCTGGCGCGGGTCGGACTGGGAAATGCCCCGGCTGATGAAGGTGCCCAAACCGCCGGCCCCGATGTAGGTAGCAATCGCCATCACGCCGATGTTGAGCACCACGGCAATGCGCACGCCGGCCATGATCACCGGCACGGCCAGCGGGATCTCAACCAGCCGCAGGCGCTGGTAGTGGCTCATGCCTATCCCGCGGGCGGCTTCGCGCAGCGCCGGGTCGACGTCGTTGATGGCCGTATAGGTGTTGCGGATGATGGGTAGCTGCGAGTACAGCAGCACGGCGATCACCGCCGGCAGGTAGCCGATGCCCTGGCCGATCAGCGACAGCACCGGGATCATGATCCCGAACAGGGCAATGGACGGGATGGTGACGATGATCGAGGCGACGTAGAGCACGCGCCGGGCGATGCGTTCGTTCCTGGTGATGGCGATGCCGATGGGCACGCCGGTGACGATAGCCAGACCCACCGCCACGCCGACCAGCGCGAGATGCTCGAGGGTTCGCGTGGCCAGGAGGTCGGCGTTGTCCAGCGCAAACTGAATCAGCTCCAAAATCTTCTCTCCTTGTGAATCTGCTCCTTGTTCCTGGCAGGCGTTGCTGCTGGAAAGTCGTGTCCCTGAAAGGCACAGCGATCGGCGATGGCCCACGCCCCTGGCTGAAAGAGGGGCTTATAAGGGAAAGGAAAAGACAGCGTCCCGAGAAGGACAGATTGACAGGCGCGGCGCCACAGCATAGCAGACCGGCCCGAATGCAACGCCTGCGCCCGGCCTGCCGGCGGCGGTGCGCGCGGGGGCCTTCAGAAAGTGGGCCTTCGGGAAGTCGCCGGACCCAGGTCCGGCAGGCGGTCAACCAAAGAATCGGCGGCGGCGCAGCAGCGCGACCGTGCCAAAGCCCAGGCCAAGCAGCAGTGTGGACTAAAAGCACCCTACGTACTCTTCAATTCAAACGGGCCCGGCACGGTGACGCTGGATTTCCATAACCCGTATAACAGCGCACCGGCGGAATTCGAGTACAGAATCGACGGGATCGCTGACGAGGTGTCTCCAACTCACGAAAATCCCAATATTGGTGGTAATGACATAACCTATCCGACGATAACGCTTGACACTCGCGGCGTCGGGCCGATCCAATTCCTTGACCAAACATTCACAGCCACCCAGTATGTCGACGTACGACTGGCACTTGGCGGCGAAAGGGATTTGAACTTTGACTGGGTCCGCTTCTATGTCCAGCCGCAGGCGGTGCAGGCGATCCCGACCCTTTCTCAATGGTCATTGATCCTGCTGGCCATGCTGGTTGCGGGTCTGGCCGTGTGGCGCAGGAAGCGCATGGCCTGAAGACGCGCGCGGCCGGTTGAGGAGCGTTCAGGCTGGTTGCACCATCGGCCTGGCTGCACAACCGGCACTTGCGCCGCGCGAGCGATGCCTTGCCTGCATCGCAAAACGCCGCGGCGCGCTTTGGCAGCGCCCGGCGACGTGCGCCGGCGTTTGCCCAACGCCCAAACCCTTCATCAGCCGCCGCAGGCGGCTATCATCAACGGCCCGCAAGGGCCAAGGTCATCCGTCATCCGTCATCGGGTGAGCCGACAATGTCCATCAGGAAACCCGCCGGCCACCCCAGCCGAAACAACCCTGTCACAATCACGCGGTAGACATGGTCCGATTCTTCCTGATTTTCATCGCGCTGCTGGCCGTGCTGTTCCGCATCGACATGCTCGATTCGGTACAGGCGGGCTTTGTCGAGCCGTGGACGGACCTGCTGGCGCTGCTCAGCGCGGGCCTGATACAGCCGTTCGATGCTGACGTCCATTCCTACGGACGGGTGCTGCAAAGCACGTCCAGCGGATTTGGCGTTTCCATAGAGCCCGGTTGCAACGGCGTCGAGGCGGCCATTGTGCTGGTGGCCGCCGTGCTGGCGTTCCCGGCGTCCTGGAAAGCCAAGTTGATCGGCGTGATTGCGGGCATCGTCGCGATCCAGGCGGTCAACCTGGTGCGCATCATCAGCCTCTTCTACATAGGCCAGTGGAACTTTGCCGTGTTTGAGTTTGCCCACTATTACCTGTGGCAGGCGCTCATCATGCTCGACGCACTGGTGACCTGGCTGGTCTGGCTGCACTGGACCGACAAGCGCAAGGCCAGGCGGGCAGCGATCGCCCATGACGGCGCGTAGGCGGATCTGGCGCTTCGGCCTGGTGACGCTGTTCGCCACGCTGCTGCTCATGCCCGCGTGGTACTGGGTTGCCGCCGACCTGGCCAAACCGGTGCTCTCCGTGGCCGGCTGGTCCATGACCCGACTGTACAGCTGGGCCAGCGGATTCAGCACGGATGGCGTCATCGGCCAGTTGCACACCAGCCTGAGCGTCCTCATCCCGCAGCCCGATGGCTCCAACGCACTGGGCTTCGTGGCGCCGCGCGTGGACTACCGCATGCACGGCTACGGCATGGTCCTGCTGTGGGCGCTGTTCCTGGGGTCGTGGCCCAGGCGCATCTGGCTCAAGCTGCCGCTGGCCACCGTGGTGATTTTCCTGGTCGAAGTCCTGACCATTTGCGTGGCGTGGCTGCACCAGGTGCTGAACCTGTCGGAGGCGGCGGTTTTCATCCAGACAGGCCATTCCACGCTGGCGCAGGAGGTGGTGCTGTTCCTTTTCCACTTCGATCTGTACATCACCACGGTATTTGCGCCCATCCTGGTATGGGCTGCATTTGACTGGCCTTTTGTTGCCGCGCTGGCACCATCACAAGCCAGGCGCGCCCCGGCAGCGCCTGATGCACCGGCTTCCTGATCGCCTGCGGTGACACGCGAAGCGGGCCCGCAGGCTCGTCGGTCCGTCAAACCCCTCGCGCGTCCAGGGGATGGCGCGCCGGGGATCCGGGCAACCCAAAAATCGGGGTTCCGCCAGCCGCTGCGGCACGTCAGCCGGCCAGCACCTTGTCCAACGCGGCATCGGCAACCAGCTTGCCGGTGCCTGGAGTCACGTGCCCCAGCCGCCAGGCGCGCTCGCCGTGCGCATGCAGCAGGTACTGCAGCATGGCGTCGGCGCTGTGCTGGCGCACCAGCAGGACCAGGCCGACGCCCATGTTGAAGGTGGTGAAGACCGTTGCGTCCAGCGGCTTGACGCGCCGCACGACCTGTCCGATGGCGGCAGGCAGCTCGTCCAGCGCGGGCCAGTGGCTGATGTGGAAGTCCAGCGTGTTGCTGATGCGCGCGATGTTGCCGATGCCGCCGCCAGTGATGTGCGCCGCGCCCAGGATGGCGCCGGCAAACTGCTGGCGCAGCGCGGCAAAGAGGCGCGTATAGATGCGGGTGGGCGTGAGCAGCTCGCTGATCAGCGCGGTCTCTTCGGCGCCGACCAGCTTGCGCAGCAGCGAGAAACCGTTGCTGTGAAAGCCGCTGGACGCGATGCCGATGAGCACGTCGCCATCCTGCGCGCCGGCGCCGGTGAGCATCTGGCTGGGGTGCATCTCGCCCACGCTGAATCCGGCCAGGTCGTATTCACCGGGCGCGTAGACGCCGGGCATTTCTGCGGTTTCGCCGCCCAGCAGCGCCATGCCGGAGCGCTTGCAGCCGCTGACGATGCCGAGCACCAGCTCTTCGCTGATCGCGGTATCGAGCTGGCCAAAGGCCATGTAGTCCAGGAAGAACAGCGGCGTGGCGCCGACGCAGAGCAGGTCGTTGACGCACATGGCGACCAGGTCGATGCCGAGGCCGCGGTGCGCGCCAAGCTGCTGCGCCCACTTGAGCTTGGTGCCGACGCCGTCGGTGCAGGCGGCCAGGTATTTGTCGTCGGACGCCTTGTAGACGGCGGCAAAGCCGCCGAAGTCGCCCAGCACGCGCTCGTTGTGCGTTTGCGGGACGAGCTGGCTGATGCGCGCGACAAAGGCGTCGGCGCGGGCCATGTCGACGCCGGATTGCTTGTAGTCCATATGTGGCAGGGAAAGTTGAATGATGAACCGGAGGGCGGCAACGGCCGCCTGTCCGCGCTTGCCTGAGGCATGGGCTGCGTCGGTTGTGGTGGCTCGCCATGTGCCCAAGATCTTGGACTTTACAAGTTTGATCTCCAGCGTGCAGGCAACCGCCTGTGCGTGGCGGCGGCGTGCAGCAATGAATGCGAACGCATGACCGATGACGTCGCTGGCGCTTTGATGACCTTGCCGCTACGCGGCATCGATGACTGCGGCTGCGCCGCCATGATTCATCATGAGCCGCCACAGGCGGCTTTCATCAAAGGCCCGCAAGGGCCGAAATCATCTGTCATCCGGTGAGCTGACGATGCTCGCACATCACGAGCCGGTTTGCGCACCTCACGCATCGTAGACCCGCTGCATGCCGGCTGACCATGCAACAAGAACGGGCTCAAGATCGACCGCGACCGTGGCGCCGGACTGGCTGGCCTGCAGCTCAAAGCCACCGGTGACGTGGCCCAGCAGATGGACGTGGCCCGCCAGCGCAGCCTCCAGTGCTGCGCTGTCCTGCCTGCGCACGCTGGCCACGAGCAGGCAGCCGGTTTCGGAAAAGAGCTGCGGCCAGCCGATGCCGTCCAGCGCAAGCGCGAGCCCGAGCCGGTTGCCAAAGCACGACTGGATGGCGGCGGCAAGCAGGCCGCCGGCGCCGACGCGCTGGCACGAGGCGATGCGCCCCTGCTGCATCAGGCCATGCAGCGCACGATAGCGCTGGGCCGCGCGTGCCAGCTCGGGGTACTCGGGCTGGCTGGTACGGACGTCGAACAGGTCTGCGTACGTTGACCCATGCAGGCTGCCCGTCAGGTCACCGATGGCGTAGACCAGGTCGCCGGCCTGCTTGAATTCTGCCGACACGGACTTTGCAATCTGCGGGTTGCGCGCAATGGCGGTGACAAGCAGCGTGGGTGGCACCGATATCTTGATGGGCTGGCCGCCCTGCGTGCTGCCGACAAAGTCGTTCTTCATGCTGTCCTTGCCGCTGACAAAAGGCGCGGCAAAGGTGTGCGCCGCCGCGGCCATGCCGGCGCAGGCGCGAACGAGCTGACCGAGCTTGTGGTGGGCGTCGGGGTTGTCGGGTCCCTCCAGCGGGTCGGGCCAGCAGAAGTTGTCGAGCAGCGCGGCCTGGCCCGGGTTGCCGCCGGCAGCGGTGATGCCGCGCATGGCGGCGTCCACGGCCTTTTGCGCCATGAGCCAGGTGTCGTGCCAGGAGAATTGCGGGCACAGGCCGTGCGCCAGCACCAGCGCGTTGCCGGCCGCGCCGCCGTGCGGCTGCAGATCGATGACGGCAGCGGGGCTGGGCGTGCCTTGCGTGCTGCCAACAAAGGGGCCGATGTGCGTGGCGCCCAGCGCTTGCACGTCGTACGCCTGCGTCATGAACCGGCGCGAGGCGACGTTGGGCGCGGCCATGAGCGTGGCCAGGACGCGTGGCAGGCTCTGGAGCCGCTCGTCGGCCGGCTGGCGCGGCGTGCCGCGGTAAAACGGCTGGTGCGGCTTGGGACCTTCAAAATGCGCCTTGAGCTGCATCTTCTCCAGCCCGTGGTGCAGGAAATACAGGTCCAGCCGCGCGACTTCCCGGCCGTCGTTGTGCACTTCAAAAATGCCGCTGTCGGTGAAGTCGCCCAGCACGCTGGCCTCGACGTCCATGTTGCGCGCGAGCGCGAGGAAAGCATCGACATGCGCCGGCGCAACCGCGTACGTCATGCGCTCCTGCGACTCGCTGATGAGGATTTCCCAGTCGGCCAGCCCCGCGTACTTGGCCGGGTGGCGCGCCAGGTCCAGCCGCGCGCCACCGGCCAGCTCGGCCATTTCGCCCACCGACGAGCTCAGGCCGCCGGCGCCGTTGTCGGTAACGGCCTGGATGAGGCCGGCGTCGCGCGCGGCCAGGGTAAAGTCCTGCAGGCGTTTTTGCTCGACGGCGTCGCCCTGCACGGTGCTGGGCAGCGCGTCGTCCTGCAGCGCCAGCGAGCTGAAGGTGGCGCCGTGCAGGCCGTCGCGACCGACGCGGCCACCGGCAACGACGATCTTGTCGCCGGGGCGGATGACGTTTTCCTCGCTGCGGCGCCCGGCCACCTGCTTGGGCATGATGCCGACCGAGCCGACAAAGACCAGCGGCTTGCCGCCAAACTCGGCGGCAAAGCGGACGCTGCCGTCCACAACCGGCAACTCGCCCTGGTGGCTGGCGTCCTGCACGCCGCGGTGTACGCCGCGGAAGATGACGGCCGGGTCCTTGAGGCCCTGCGGCCGCTGCGGATCGCTGGCGGCCGGGAAGAGGTCGGCGCCCGAGAGGCAGAACACGTCCATGCCGGCCACCGGCCGTGCGCCCAGGCCGCAGCCCATGATGTCGCGGTTGCAGCCGAGCACGCCGGTCAACGCCCCTTCATAGGGCACCAGCGCCGACGGGCTGTTGTGCGTCTCGGCCTTGATGCAGATGTTGATGTGGGGATCCAGGTCGACGATTCCGGCGTTGTCGCTGAACACCGAGACCAGGTAGCCGCAGTCCCACATGTCCTGCGTGGGCTGCTGGATGTACGTCTTGTACAGGCTGCTCACCGACTGCCCGCCAAGCGGCGGGAAGTTGCCGGCGTCTTCGCTGTAGGCGATGTCGGCGGCAAAGATCTTGTGCTTGCAGTGCTCGCTCCAGGTCTGCGCGATGCATTCGAGCTCGACTTCGGTGACGTGGCCGGCCCAGCCCTGCCGGCTGCGGAATTCCGAGGGCCGGCTGAAGTGCGCAATGACCGTGCGTATCTCTGCCGCGCTCAGCGCCAGGCCGCGCGCGCGGTTTTCCTGCTCCAGTGCGGCAACGTCCAGCGGGATGAGCTGCATGGGCGGCGCGACGGCGTCATCGGCAGGCGCAGCAGGCGGGTCAAACCAGCCGGCGGCCAGGAGCTGCGCGCCGCTGGCCACATGCACCACGTGCAGCAGCGGGTTGGCCAGGTCGCGCTCGAGCACGGCGTGCACGGTGGCCGCGTCCACCGCCGCGTCCAGCTCCAGCTGCCAGCCGCTGCAGGCCGCGATGTCCCAGTCCTGCCACGGCGTGCCACGGGGCGCGCCTGCAGCGGCCATCAGCGCCTCGACGGTGCGGCGCGCCAGCGTGTCGGTGATTCCGGGGCGGTGCTGCACTTCGGCGTACGTGTGCGCGGCATCCAGCGCCGGCGTGCCGCGCGACAGCTCCTGCACCGCCGCATCGTGCAGTGCATTTTCCAGGTCAGGCACCCGGGACAGTGCGCCCGGGGTTTTCTCTTGCAGCCACAGCAGCCTGTGCATGCGCAGCTTGCAGGGCTGGCGCTGGCGCGCAAACGCGGCCTGCAGGCTTTGCTCCAGGACAGGGTCAACGCGGTTGCGCAGGGCAAATCGCTGCATCGGGCATTCTCCTTGAACGGCAAGGGGTCGGGACACGATCCATGGTGACGCGCGGGGGTGGCCATGGGCGCGCAGCCATTTTGCGCCCAGCCGCGGCACAGGTGCCGATTTTCCTCCCGGACCGGGGCGATGCGCTCATGCGATGCGCAGCCTCCGGGTGGGCACGCGACCCGCCGCCACGTCGCGCAGGAAGCGTGTGTACAACTGGTGTTCCAGCGCATGCACGCGCTGCATCAGCGCGTGCATGGTCTCGCCCGGATGGCGCGGCAGGGCCTGCTGCGCAATGATGGCGCCGGTGTCCATGCCCTGGTCCACGTGGTGCAGCGTGACGCCTATGTGCGTCTCGCCCGCGTCAACGGCGCGCTGCACCGCGTCCAGCCCGGGATACGCGGGCAACAGCGACGGGTGGATGTTGACGATCTGCTGCGCACCGCCGTGCCAGCGCTGCCACTGCTGCACGAACGCGGGCGAGAGCAGGCGCATGTACCCGGCCAGGAAGATCCAGTCTATCCGCGCCTCTTGCAATTTCTCCAATATGTTGGCTTCATGCGTCTTCTTGTCAATATCACGCACGATCAGCGCGGATTCGACGGCAAAACCTTCCAGTTTCCCCAGCACCGGCGCTGTGGGCTGGTCGCAGATGAGCAGCGGCAACGCAACGGCCGGTGCCAGCTCGCGCCCGGCCTGCAGCAGCGCCAGCGCGTTGCTGCCGGCACCGGAGGCAAAGACGGCGATGCGGATGGCCGGGGTCATGGCTTGTGAATGGTCTGCAAATCTTCCTGCGCTGGCCTCAAACGGGTGCGCAACGCCAGTCCTGCAGCGCCCCGCGCCTGCTTCTTGCGTTCTTCCAACTATTGTCCTATGTCGGGCCGGCAGTACATGCCGTTGAACGTGATGGCACCCAGCCGCTCGTAAGCCCGCGCGCGCGCGCGCGCGCGGCTGGGCGCCAGCGCGGCTGCGCCCAGCACGCGCCCCCCGCTGTTGACCAGCTGCCCCTGCCGCGACGAGACGCCGGCAAAGGTGATCCCGGTCAGGTCCGGCGGCAGTGTGATGGCCTGTCCCAGCAGCATGTCGGCCTGAGGATAGCCCTGGCTGGCCGCAACCACGTGCACCGCGCATTCGGCGCGCTCCGCTGGGGCAGCCGTTTGCAACTGACCGTCCCGCGCCTGCACGATGAGCGCGAGCAGGTCGCAGCCCAGGCGCGGCAGCAGCGCCTGCGCTTCCGGGTCGCCCAGGCGCACGTTGAACTCGAGCACCTGGATTCCGGTGGCGGTTTTCATGAGGCCGGCAAAGAGAAAGCCCTCGTAGCGCTGGCCCTGTGCGCCCAGCACCTGCAGCGTGCGGGCAAAGATCCGGTTGATGGCGCGCCAGTCTGCGTCGTCGATGAAGTCACAGGGACTGTACGCGCCCATGCCGCCGGTGTTGGCGCTGTACGGGTCCGGGCTGATGCGCTTGTAGTCGCAGGCGGTGCCCAGCAGGCAGAACGCGTCGCCGGCGCACAGCGCAAAGGCCGAGAGCTCGGGCCCTGCCAGCTCTTCCTCCAGCAGCATGGGGAAGCCGTGCGCAGCGGCCAGCGCGTGCAGCGCCTGTTCGGCGCGGCCGCGGTCCGGACAGACGACGACGCCCTTGCCAGCCGCGAGCCCGTCGGCCTTGAGCACGATCCCGCCCCGGGCAAAGTCATGCGCGGCCAGCGCGCGCCGGCCCGTGGCCAGGTCATCGATCTGCTCTGCGCGCGCCGTGGGCAGCCCGGCCTCGCGCAGGATGCCCTTGGCAAAGCGCTTGGACGATTCCAGCTGCGCCAAATGCGGCGTGGGTGCAAAGCAGTAGACGCCCGCGGCGTGCAGCCTGGCCTTGAGGTCGGTGACCATGTACGCCTCGGGGCCGGGCACGACGATATGGACCCGATTCTGCTGGCAGAACGCAACCACCGCATCCGCGCCGTCGTCTGCCACGCAGGACAGGCCGCGCAGGGACATGCCCGCGTTGCCGGGGCAGACCCAGAGACTGTCGAGCAGCGGCGAGGCGGCAAGGTGCTCGGCCAGTGCATGCTCGCGGCCGCCCTGGCCGAGGATGAGCACCCTGTATTTCATGCCTTGCGCGCCCGCGCGTGCCACAGGGGCAGGTCTATGGCCGCGTCAAACGGCAGCGGCCGGCCCACGGCGCGTGCAACGGCGTTGGCCAGCGCCTGGTAGAGGAGCGAAGCCAGCTGCAGCTGCTCGCTGGACAGCGGCTGGGGCTGCTGGCCCAGCTCGTCGATGCAGATGCGCTTCCAGTCGAGCAGCTGGCGCTCGGCTGCCAGCTGCCTGGCCTGGCGCATCGCACGCGCCCACGGGGTGCCGGCATGAATCTGGCGCAGGAACTCCTTGGACAGCGGCAGCCCCTCGTAGGTCAGCCGCAGCTCGTCCGGACCGATGCTGTCGACCAGCAGCAGCTCGCGCTTGGGCCAGCTGCCGCCGCCCCAGGCATACTCCAGCTTGCCGTCCCAGAGCTCGACGCCCAGCGGCTCGAGCAGCTGGCGCAGGCTGGCAGCAACCTCGCGCGTTTGCTGCTGCAGCCGCATGAGCTCGGCGTCGGACAGGATGTCCAGCGCAGCCAGCTCGCTGCGCCCGAGGTAGCGGTCGCTGCGCTCGAGCTTGGTCGAGTACTCGACCAGCGGCGGGTCAAAGAGCGCGTCATCAGCAGGGAGCGCGGGCAGGCCGAGCTCCTGCGCGTACGCCGGGTCGGCTGCCAGCCGGCGCTGCAGTGAATTGCCCAGCGCAAGCCGGCGCCGGAAGATGACTTCCAGCGGCACCAGCGTGTGCCGCGGGCGGGCCGCGTATGCCGAGTAGTCGTAGCGGCCCGCCTGCCATTTGGGGCGCAGCACCTGCACCGGCTGCACGACGATGCGGTTGGCGCCGGCCTGCCGCAGGTAGTGCGACGCGATGCCCTGCGCGCGCAGGTATTCAAAAAAGGAGGCAGCCAGGCTGGCCAGCGCCGCGCCCTTGTGCGGGATGGCGTCGGGCATCGGGCCCCAGTCGTACACCGAATAGCGGTCCGAATAGGCAAAGACCAGCTCGTTGTCCCGCTGGTACAGGTCCTTGACCGAGCCCTGGTAGATCAGTTCTTGCGTCACGCTGCGTCTGCGCCGGAAGCGGGTGGTTGGGATGGGTTGCTGTCGGCGGAATCTGCGTCGTCGCCGGCTGCCGGGGCGTCGGCCTGGAAGCGGCGCGAGCCCAGGAAGTCGTCGGCGTCCACCGGCACCGGATAATTGCCGCTCACGCAGGCCATGCACAGGCTGGGCACGCCCAGCGCGTCAAACAGCTGCTCCTGCGGCAGGAAGACCAGCCCGTCAACGCCCAGGGCCTCCTGCATCTGCGCCTCGGTGCGGCCGTTTCCAAGCAGCTCCTGCTCGCGCGGGAAGTCTATGCCGTAGAAACAGGCGTGCCGCACCGGCGGCGAGGTGCTGGCAAAGTAGATCTTGCCGGCGCCAGCCTGGCGCAGCAGCGCGACGATGCGGTTCGCGGTGGTGCCACGCACCACGCTGTCGTCGACCAGCAAAATGCTGCGGCCGCGGATCTCCGACACCACGGGCGCAAGCTTGAGCCCGACGATGGCGCGCCGCAGCTCGGCCTGGCGCTCGATGAAGCTGCGCTGCACGTAGCGGTTCTTGATCAGTACCTCGCGGTACGGCACCTGCAGCACCTCGGCCAGGCGGCAGGCGGCAGGCCGCGACGTGTCGGGCACGGGCGCGACGACATCCACGTCAAAGCCCCGGGCCTGGCACAGCCGCCCGAGCAGCTCGCCCAGCCGCAGCCGCACCTCGTACACCGAGCGGCCGTGCCACTGCGTCTCCGGACCGGCCAGGTAGATCCACTCGAACATGCATGGATGCGACGCGGTCTGCTCCAGGACCGAGGCATGGAAATGCAGCTCGCGGTCGACAAAGGCAAACTCGCCGGGCGCCATGTCGCGCCAGTATTCAAAGCCCAGGCCGAAGAACGCCTGCTCCTCCGACGCAAAGCAATAGCTGGTCTGACCGTTTTCACGGCGCTTGCGGCCTATGAGCAGCGGGCGGATGCCATGCGGGTCGCAGAAGGCAAAGAGCCCGCGGTCGGCCAGCATGGCCACCACGCTGTACGCGCCCCGGGCGCGGCGCTGGACCTGGCGCACGGCAACGGCCAGGTTGTGCACGAGGTCGCCGGCCGGGTTGCCGGCCGCCAGTCCGTCCGCGGTCAGGTGCAGCAGCAGCTCCAGGTCGTTGAAGCCAAAAGGACGGCGATGCTTGCTGTGCGTGAGGAAGTCGACGATCTCGTCGTAGTTGGTCACGTTGCCGTCGTGCACCATGCCGATGCCGTACGGATAGCTGAGCACCAGCGGCTGCAACTCACCCTGGTCGGTGCCGTCGCTGAGCGAATAGCGCGTGTGTCCCAGCGCCATGCTGCCCTTGAGGCGTGCCAGGCGGTGCGGCTTGAACACATCGCCGACCAGGCCATAGTCCTTTTCCAGGTGGAACTGCGCGCGCGAGAAGTTGTAGCTGAGAATGCCGGCCGCGTCCTGGCCCCGATGCTGCAGCGCGTACAGCGCCGCATACAGCTTCTGGCCGGCATTGCGCTCGCCGATGAGGCCGATGATGCCGCTCACGGTGCGCCCTCCGGCAGCTGCTGCAGAATCCGTCCGAAGCCCGCGGCCGATCCATCGGCACCGCACCCGCACGGTGCGAGGCGGCAGCGTCTCATGAGTCCCCGGCAAGCTGGCATCTGATTGGCACGCATCGTCAGTTCAACGGAAAACCTCGGCCCAGGAAGGGCTGGCGTCAGGCGTTGAGCGCGGTGAGCATACGCCGAACGCTGGACGAATTCGCTCAACCTCATCAAGGCGCCAGCCAGGTCATCCGTCATGCGCGTGGTGTTGCTGGGCATGGTTTCCAATCAGGAGCTAGCTGCGCTGGGATGGGTGTCCGGTCAGGCCTTGCGCAGGCGGTCGATGAGCCCGTTGAGCTCGTCCAGCGAGGCAAAGTGTATGGCCAGCTCGCCGGCCTCGCGCCGCTTGCGGCCGCGCCCGACGGGCTTGATGCGCAGTTCCACCTCGGCGCTGAAGTGGTCCGACAGCTCGTCCTCCACGCGCAGCACGTCGCCTGATTTCTGCGGTTTCGTCCCGGCGTCGTCCCTGGGTGGCGCGAGGAGCTTGCGGACCAAGGTCTCCGTCTGGCGCACCGACAGCCGGCGCGAGGCCACCTGGTTGGCCGCGTTGATCTGCGCGCCGCCGGCCAGCGCCAGCAGCGCGCGCGCGTGCCCCATGTCTATGTCACCGGCCATGAGCATGGTCTGCACCGGATCGGTCAGCTGCAGCAGGCGCAGCAGGTTGGTCGCGGCCGAGCGGCTGCGGCCCACTGCCTGCGCCGCCGCGTCGTGCGTCAGCTCGAACTCATCCACCAGGCGCTGGATGCCACGCGCCTCCTCCAGCGGATTGAGGTTTTCACGCTGGATGTTCTCGATCAGCGCCATCGCGGCAGCGGTCTTGTCCGGCACGTCGCGCAGCAGCACGGGCACTTCGTCCAGTCCGGCCAGTCGCGCTGCGCGGCAGCGCCGCTCGCCGGCGATGATCTCGTAGCGCGCCTCGGCCGCCGCGTCGCCGGCCAGCCGCACCAGGATGGGCTGCATGATGCCCTGCGTCTTGATGCTCTCGGCCAGCTCGTACAACGCACCCTCGTCCATGTGCATGCGCGGCTGCCATGGGCCGGGTGCCAGCTCGTCCAGCGGCACGCGCAGTGGAATCGCCGCCGCGTCGTCGTCCTGCCCCAGCGTGGGGCTCAGCAGCGCGTCCAGCCCGCGCCCCAGGCCCCTGAGTTTCTTCCGTGCTGCCATGATCTGCCTGCCTGCCTCCTATTCCCGCCGCGGCGCCAGGTCCAGCGGCGCTGGGGCGGTGAGCGCTTCCGGCCGCAGGACCGACTCGAGCTGCTCGCGCGTCATCAGCTTGCGCTTGAGGACGATATCGTACACGCTGCCGCCGCTGCGGTGCGCCTCCTGCGCCACCTTGGTGGCGTTGGCGTAGCCGATGTACGGGTTGAGCGCAGTCACGATGCCTATGGACTGCGTGACCGTCGCGTGCAACTGCTCCGCGTTGGCGGTGATTCCCCGGACACAATGGTCGGCCAGCGTGCGGCAGCCCGCGCCCAGGTGGTTGATGCTCTTGAACAGGCTGTACCCGATGATGGGCTCAAACGCGTTGAGCTGCAGCTGCCCGCCCTCGGCGGCCAGCGTCACCGTCACGTCGTTGCCGATGACTTCGAACGCGATCTGGTTGACCACTTCCGGGATCACCGGGTTGACCTTGCCGGGCATGATGCTCGAGCCCGCCTGCACCACGGGCAGGTTGATTTCGTTGAACCCGGCGCGCGGCCCGCTGGAGAGCAGCCGCAGGTCGTTGCATATCTTGGACAGCTTGGTCGCGGTGCGCTTGAGCGCGCCGGAAACCAGCACGAAGCCGCCGCAATCCTGCGTGGAACAGATGAGGTCGGGCGCGGTGACCAGCGGGATCTGCGTGATCTCGCGCAGGTACGCCACGACCCGGTGCACGTAGTCGGGGTGCGTGGTGATCCCGGTGCCTATGGCGGTGCCGCCCAGGTTGATCTCGCAAATGTGGTCCTGTGCCTCGCGCAGCATGCGCTCGTCGCTCTTGAGCATGCTGACGCAGGTCTGGAACTCCTGCCCCAGCGTCATGGGCACCGCGTCCTGCAACTGGGTACGCCCCATTTTGAGCACGTTCTTGAACTCCTCGGCCTTGGCTGCAAACGCGGATCGCAGGTACGCCAGCTCGCCCACCAGGCGCGTCAGGCCGTGCCAGATGGCAATCTTGATGGCGGTGGGGTAGACGTCGTTCGTACTCTGGCCAAAATTGACGTGCTGGATGGGGTGCAGGTATTGAAACTCGCCCTTGGCGTGCCCCATGAGCTCCAGCGCCCGGTTGGCGACGACCTCGTTGGCGTTCATGTTGGTCGATGTTCCGGCACCGCCCTGGATCACGTCGACGATGAACGCATCGTGCAGCTTGCCGTCCAGGATCTCGTCACAGGCGGCGACGATGGCCTGGCTGCGCGCCTGGTTCAGCACGCCCAGCTCATGGTTGGCTTGCGCCGCAGCCTTCTTGACCGCTGCCAGCGCGCGGATGAAGTCCGGGTACAGTGAAATCGGCGTCCCGGTGATGGGGAAATTCTCGGCGGCGCGCAGCGTATGCACGCCGTAATACGCGGCGTCGGGCAGCTCGCGGTCGCCCACCAGGTCGTGTTCGGTGCGATATTTCTTTGCGGTTTGCGTCATCTCTTGTTCTCTTCTTGCTCAGCCAAGCGCAGCTGCTGGCCGGCCGCTGCGGCGGCGCGCGGGCACCGCGTCTTGGCTGCAGGCTGCGCGCAGCCTGTCGTTTCCGCAGCGATGCTGAACCGACCCTCTGCCGGAAGGCGGGTTATTTTATGGCAAAGGCAGCGGCGGAAGCGACTGCCCCGCGCGGCTCTGGGGGTGGCGTGCCGCATGACCCCTGGCCGCCGCCTCATGCGCGCAGCCCCCGCCGCACCAGCTCGCGCGCAAAGGCCACGTACGCCTGGCTTCCCTTGGCCAGCTGGTCAAATGCCACGCCGGGCATGCCGTAGCTGGGCGCCTCGGCCAGCCGCACGTTGCGCGGAATGACGGTGTCAAACACCTTGTCGCCATAATGCGCCTTGAGCTGCGCGCTCACCTGCTGCTGCAGCGTGATGCGCGGGTCGAACATGACGCGCAGCAAGCCGATCAGGCGCAGGTTGCGATTAAGCTGCGCATGGACCTGGCGGATGGTCTCGGCCAGGTCGGCCAGCCCTTCCAGCGCAAAATACTCGCACTGCATGGGAACGATGACGCCATGCGCGGCGCACAAGCCGTTGAGCGTGAGCAGGTTGAGGCTGGGCGGGCTGTCCATGAGGATGAAGTCATAGCGGTCGGCAACCTGCGCGATGGCATCGCGCAGCCGACGCTCGCGCCGCTGCTGGTCTACCAGCTCGACTTCTGCGCCCGCCAGGTCACGGTTGGCGCCAAGCACGCTGTAGCCGTACCCAAGCTCTGCCAGCTGCGCCGCCTGGACCGCTGCCTCGGGAATCGTTGCCGACCCGATCAGGACCTCGTAGACCGAACGCTCCAATGTGCGCTTGTCCACGCCCGAGCCCATGGTTGCATTGCCCTGCGGGTCCAGGTCTATGAGCAGGACCCGCTTGCCCACCTTGGCCAACCCGGCGGCCAGGTTGACGGCGGTGGTGGTCTTGCCGACACCGCCCTTCTGGTTGGCCACGCAAAAAACGTGCGTCATCAGCAGGCCGCTTGCCGCTGTATCGCGGCCCCGGACCGGCCCGGCACGAGACCTGGCTCGCGCCGGCGGCAGGCGTCGCCACGCCGCCGGGGAAGGCAAGCCTCACTTGTACCGCGAGTCAAGTTGAAAAGAAAAGCCGTAATCGCCACCACCCAGGACGGAGACAGGAAAGCGCCAGAAGCCTCGCACGTGCGCGCCGCTTGCGCTCAAATGACCTAGTTTACCGTGTCCGATCGGAAAAGCCAGCGATGACACAATCCGCACTGCTGGCATTCCGGCAAAGCGTCGTGGTCGCTGGCACAGGAACCTGCCATGAATGCTGGCACGCCCCCGTTACTGCGTGGCTCGCGGGCGCATCCAGACGATACAGCGCTCGGCAGGCAGCCCCGGAACGTGCAATTGTTCCACGTGGAACACCGCGACGTCATCGGGCAGCGCTGAGATCTCGGCCACCGGCTTTCTGCCCTTCATCGCGAGCCACACGCCTCCGGGCACCAGCAGGTGGCTCGTACAACCGACAAAGTCGGCGAGCGAAGCAAAGGCGCGCGACGCAACCACGTCGTAGCTGCCGGTCAGGTGCTCGACCCGTGCATGGGTGGCGCGCAGGTTGGACAGTCCCAGCGTACCCGCTACCTGCTGGACAAAGGCGCTCTTTTTTTGCACGGCATCAACGCAGGTCACATCGAGCGACGGACAGGCAATGGCCCAGGCAACGCCGGGCAGACCGCCACCGCTGCCAACGTCCAGAACTCGACCTGTCGGCAACCGGCGTTGCAGCGCGGGCACCGTCGCCAGCGAGTCGAGCAGGTGCCGGCGCAGCATGTCCTGCGGCTCGCGCACCGACGTGAGATTGTAGACCCGGTTCCACTTGACCAGCAGCTGCAGGTAATCGAGCAACGCCGCGCGCGTGGCAGGCTTCAGAGGCAGCCGCAACGACGCCAGACCAGCGTCCAGCTCGGTGGCGAGCTGGTTGCGATCAAATGCAGGCTGGCTCATGGGTGGGATGCGCGGCACAACGCGATGATGGAGAGCGGCGGAACATGAACATGACGCAGGGCGTGGTCTCCGCGGGCCGAAGACGTCGGGAAGCGCGCCATAGGCCCGTTCAACCTGCGGCCGACAGCTCCCGGATGACACCCGAAAGAAAGCGATGACAGCGCCCCAGCTGCTCCAGCGAGACGTACTCGTCCGCCGCATGCGCCTGGACAATGTCGCCCGGTCCGCAGATGATGGTGGGGATGCCTGCCGCCTCGAATTGCCCGGCCTCGCTGGCGTACGCGACCTTGTGCACCTCGTGCACGCCGGCCAGGCGGCGCACCATCTGCGTGACTGCCGCGTCTTCGGATGCCTCGAATGCCGGCACGTGCGCCAGGGATTCCAGCGCAACGTCCGCATCGGGGTGCTCTGCGCGCATCTGCGGCAGCACCGTGCCCTGGATGTGACCGCGGACACTGTCGCCAAAGCGCGCCGCATCGACGCCCGGCAGATTGCGGTGGTCGACATGGAATTGGCAAAATGCGGGCACCGTATTGACGGCGATGCCGCCCTGGATCAGGCACACCTGCGCCGTGCTGAACGGCACGTCAAAAGCCGGGTCTGCGGGACCTGCGGCCTGCATCGCGTCGGCCTCAGCCCGGATGTGGGCAATGATGCGTGCAGCGTATTCAATGGCGTTGACGCCCTGCGGCGCCAGCGACGAATGCGCGGCGCGCCCATGCACCTTGCAGCGCCAGATGTGCACGCCCTTGTGCGCCATGATGGGCCGCATGGAAGAGGGCTCGCCAACGATGCAACCATCGGGCCGGACGCCACGCTCGACCAGGTCCGCCAGCATGACCGGCGCGCCCAGGCAACCCACCTCTTCGTCGTACGACAGCGCAAAATGGATGGGTTTGCGCAAGCCTGCTGCCAGCATGTCCGGCAGCAGCGAAAGCGCTGCACCAATGTAGCCCTTCATGTCGCAACTGCCGCGGCCGTACAGGCGGCCACCGCGCACTTCCGGCTTGAACGGGTCGCTGGTCCAGTCCTGCCCATCGACCGGGACCACGTCGCTGTGCCCGGAAAGAACGATGCCGCCCTGGACACTGCCATCTGTGGCCGGCACGGTGGCAAAGAGGTTGGCCTTGTTGCGCTCCCGGTTGTAGCTCAAATGCGCGCCCACGCCGCTGTTCTTGAGCGTGTCGCGCACCAGCTCGATCAGGCCCAGGTTGGAGTGGCGGCTGGTGGTGTCAATGGCAATGAGGCGCTTGGTCCACGTGAGCGCCGCTTGCGGGCAGGCTTGGTCAGCAATCGTCATGCAAGGACTCTAGCACGGTGCACCAGCCACGTTGCGACCTGAAGAACAGACTGCAAGTTGCCCGGGCGCCGGCCCGCAACAGCCACCAAAACGGGCCCACGGCGCAGCAGGCGGTCGACGAGTGGCTCAGGCGGCTGCGGCTCGCGCCGCGGCGTCCGGCACTTGTGCCGCGGCGTGCAGGCCGTGCTTTTTCAGGTAGACCAGCAGGATGGACACGGCAGCCGGCGTCACGCCGCTGATCCGGCCAGCCTGGCCCAGCGTTTCCGGACGCTGCGCGCTCAGCTTTTGCCGCACTTCAATCGACAGCGCCGTGATCTGCATGTAGTCCAGCCCGGTCGGCAGGCGCAGGTTCTCGTAATGTGCGGCGCGCGCCACCTCGTCCCGCTGCCGGGCGATGTAGCCCGAGTACTTGGCGCCTATCTCCACCTGCTCGATCACCGGCTCGAGCAGATCGCCCAATGTTTCACGTGAAACATCAGCAGCCGCAAAGACGCCCTCGTGAAGCCCAGCCAGCGCCGCGTAGTTGACCTCCGGACGGCGCAGCAGGTCGAACAGGCTGTACTCGTGTGTGATGGCCTGCCCCAGGACCCGCTCGGACTCACTGGCCGGCAGGTTTCCCGGGTTGACCCAGGTCGACTTGAGGCGCTCGGTTTCGCGCGCCACGGCGTCGCGCTTGCGGCAAAACACGTCCCAGCGCGCGTCATCGACCAGGCCGAGCTTGCGGCCCACTTCGGTCAGCCGCAGGTCGGCGTTGTCCTCGCGCAGCTGCAGCCGGTATTCGGCACGGCTGGTGAACATGCGGTACGGCTCGGTCACGCCCTTGGTGATGAGGTCGTCGATGAGCACGCCCATGTACGCCTCGTCGCGCTGCGGCAGCCACGCCGCGTCGCCGCGGCAGTGCAACGCCGCGTTGGCGCCGGCAAACAGGCCCTGCACGGCCGCCTCTTCGTAGCCTGTGGTTCCGTTGATCTGCCCGGCAAAGAACAGGCCGGATATCGCGCGCGTCTCGAAATTGCTGCGCAGGGCACGCGGGTCGAAATAATCGTACTCTATGGCGTAGCCCGGGCGCAGGATATGCGCGTTTTCCAGCCCCGCAATGCTGCGCACCAGCTCGACCTGGACGTCAAAAGGCAGGCTGGTCGAGATGCCGTTGGGGTAGATCTCGTGCGTATCCAGTCCCTCGGGCTCCAGGAACACCTGGTGGCTTTCCTTGCCGGCAAAACGGTTGATCTTGTCCTCGATGCTGGGACAGTAGCGCGGCCCGACGCCGGCGATCTGGCCCGTAAACATGGGACTGCGGTCAAAGCCGCTGCGGATGATTTCGTGCGTGCGCGCATTTGTTTGCGTGATCCAGCAGGGTACCTGGCGCGGATGCATGTCGGCGCGACCCATGAAGCTGAAGACCGGCAAGCGGTCGCTTTCGCCACCGGGCATGCCGTCGCCCGGCTGGCGCTGCAGGCGGTCAAAGGCGATGGACCGGCCGTCCAGCCTGGGCGGCGTTCCCGTCTTGAGTCGGCCTTGCGGCAGCTTGAGCTCCTTGAGGCGTGCGGCCAGACTGATGGCCGGCGGATCTCCCGCCCGGCCACCGGACTGGTTGTTGGCCCCCACGTGCATGCGTCCGTTGAGAAACGTACCGGCCGTCAGCACCACCGCCTGCGCGTGGAAGGCGATGCCGAGCTGCGTCACCGCGCCCACCACGCGGTCTCCCTGCAGCAGCAGGTCGTCCACGCCTTGCTGGAAGACCTGCAACCCGGGCTGGTTTTCCAGGCGGCACCGGATCGCTGCCCTGTACAACACGCGGTCGGCCTGCGCCCGCGTCGCGCGCACCGCGGGCCCCTTGCTGCGGTTCAGCACCCGAAACTGGATTCCCGCCTCGTCCGCCGCGAGCGCCATGGCGCCGCCCAGCGCATCGACCTCGCGCGCCAGATGGCTCTTGCCTATGCCGCCTATGCTGGGGTTGCAGCTCATCTGCCCCATGGTCTCGATGTTGTGCGTCAGCAGCAGCGTGCGCGCACCCATGCGCGCAGCCGCCAGCGCGGCCTCGGTGCCGGCATGGCCGCCGCCAACGACGATCACGTCAAAATTTTCAGGGTATTTCCAGGGTGCCACGACATCTTGCGCAAACATGCGCACACAAGGCTACAAGCTGCCCATTTTATAGGCAGCCTGCATTTGGCGCAGGCTTGCGCCCTGCACGCCGCACCGGCCCGCAGGTCCTCGTGTGATTGGCCAGCCAACAGCGAGGCCGGGGTGGCTCGATGTGTCGCCTGCCGCGTGCGGCAGCGGAGCCGGTCCGGCAGCAGCAGTCGTTCGCGGCTGCTACTTGCGCCAGTAGTTGTTGGCAGCGGCCACGGTCTGGAAGTTGATTGCCACCACCTGCGACGCAGCAGTCAGCCCATCGGCACTTTCGGCGTATTCCGGACGCAGCTTGTGCAAGACGTCTCCGTCGGGCTGCGTGTACTTGACGCCGCGCCGGCTCAGCGTGATGGCCAGCTCAAACCCTTGCTGCGGGGTCTCGGTGATCAATGAAGTCAACCAGGTATCGGCCATGAAGCGCTCCTTTTATTGATGAATGCATGCCAGCGTGCATGCCGCATGCGTGCTGCCGGCGACCAGCCGGGCCGCGCGGCCCGCCCATGCGTTGCCGCCGCCTGCCGGCGCGCTGCCGCCTGTCTGATTCTCGCATGCGCCCATAGTGCGCGCACCATCCGCGCTGCGGGCGCGCCAAGGCATACGGACGATGGTACGCTCGCGAGCATTGACAAATTCACAAATGAACAGCACTTCACCTGCTGCCACACCAAGAGCCATGCCCGCATCATCGCCCATCATGCCGCAGCCGCGACAGCGCGCGCCGTTCGTGCCCCAGATCCGCCTCTACCAGGACTGGCTCCGTGACACGCACGGCCTGTCGTTCACGGACTATCACGCGCTATGGAACTGGTCGGTCACCGACCTGAACACGTTCTGGCAGAGCATCTGGGATTACAACGACCTGCAGTCGCCGACGCCGCACGGCGCCGCGCTGGCCAGCAACGTGATGCCAGGCGCCGAGTGGTTTCCCGGTGCGCAGGTCAACCATGCCCGGCAGGTCTTGCGCCATGCCGATGCCGCGCACGCAGCGGGCCTGCCGGCCATCGTCAGCGAGAACGAGGCCGGGCGCAAGCGCGAGCTCAGCTGGCCCGAACTGCGGCGCCAGGTGGCCTCGCTGGCGCTGCACCTGCAGGGGCAGGGCGTGCAGCCGGGCGACCGCGTCGCCGCGTACCTGCCCAACATCCCGGAGACCATCGTCGCGCTGCTGGCCTGCGCCAGCGTGGGCGCGATCTGGAGCGTCTGCGCACCGGACATGGGGACCTCCGCCGTACTGGACCGCTTTGCCCAGATCGAGCCCAAGGTGCTGATCGCAATCAACGGGATGCGCTGGGCCGGGCGGGACCTGGACCGCAGCGACGTGGTGCGCACGCTGCGCGCCGGGCTGCCCAGCGTCGAACATGTCATCGGCCTGCACTACCTGCCCGGTGCCGATACCCTGGCCGACGCCACCCCGTATGCCGAAGCAACGGGTCGGGAAGACGCCGCGACGACGAGCTTCGAGCCACTGTGGCTGCCGTTTGACCATCCGCTGTGGATCGTCTACTCCAGCGGCACCACCGGCCTGCCCAAGCCCATCGTCCATTCACATGGCGGCATCATCACCGTCAGCGCGGCGGCCGCGCTCAACACGGACATAGGCTGCAGCTACGCGCCCAACAGCTTTGGCGAGCGCTTTTTCTGGTACAGCTCCACCGGCTGGATCATGTGGAATTTCCAGGCCTCCGGCCTGCTCAGCGGCACCACCTGCGTCCTTTATGACGGCAGCGCCAGCGGCAGCAAGGCCGCGCCGGACTGGACCACGCTGTGGCGCTTTGCCGCCCGCAACCGCGTCAGCTTCCTGGGCGTGGGCGCCGCGTTCTACAGCGGGTGCATGAAGGCCGGCGTTGACCTGTCCCGGTGCGGTGACCTGTCGGCGGTTCGCGCGCTGGGCACCACCGGCTCGCCGCTGCCGCCGGACGTGCAGCGCTGGGGCACGCAGCAGTTCCGCGCCATTGCCAGCACGCCGGCACAGCAAGACATCTGGTGGTTCAACATCTCCGGCGGCACCGATTTTGCCGGCGGCTTCATTGCCGGCACGCCCGAGCTGCCGCAAAGGCCGGGCGTCATGCAGGCGCGCATGATGGGCGCAGCCGTGCAGGCCTGGGACGAGGCCGGCAACGCGGTGCGCGGCCAGGTGGGCGAGCTGGTCTGCACGCAGCCCATCCCGTCCATGCCGCTGTGCTTCTGGAACGATGAGGGCAACCAGCGCTACCTGGCCAGCTACTTCGAAACCTATCCACCGGGCCATGGCCGCAAGCCAGGCGGCGGCGACCTGCCGCCGGAGGCCGGCAGCGTGTGGCGCCATGGCGACTGGCTGCAGATTGGCGATGAGAACGGCGAAGGCGAGTGGTGCACCATCTTTGGCCGCTCGGACACCACCATCAACCGCCACGGCCTGCGCATGGGCACCAGCGAGATCTACAAGGCGGTTGAGTCGCAGCCGGAAATCCTGGAGGCGCTGGTCGTCGACCTGGAGTACCTGGGACGGGACAGCTACATGCCCTTGTTCGTGGTGCTGCGCGAGGGGCGGGAACTGACTGACGGGCTGAAGCAGCGCATCAACGACGCCATCCGCAGGTCGCTCAGCCCGCGCTTCGTGCCCAACGAGATCCTTGCTGTGCCCGAGATCCCGCACACGCTGTCCGGCAAGAAGCAGGAGTTGCCGATCAAGAAGCTGCTGCTGGGCCAGGCGGTGGACAAGGTCATCAACCGCGAAGCCATGTCCAACCCCGGGGCGCTGCAGTGGTTCATTGACTTTGCCGCCCAGCGCAACGTGCACCCTGCCTGACTGGACCGGTGCAGGTCAGCAGGAATGCTTGGGGCTGGACAATACCGCATTTTTGTGCGCGGTTTGCGCGCAAGCGACGGATGCGCCGTGATACCGGCGCTGACCGTGCGCTGGATTTTTGACACCGCTTCGGGCAGTCGCGTGACAGGACGGTGCGGCCATGTCCTACACCCGCAGCAGCGGTTGCGGCGTATCCTTGGGGCATGGATGGATCAATTGCGCAACTCAAACCCGGCGCCGGAGGCAAAATGCGCCAGACCGGCCTGTTGGGCGGGCACGGGGTGATGAAGGGCGGCAGCATGACCGCGCCGCTACGCGGCTGCAATGACTGCGGCTGCGCCGCCATGATGCCCCGGAGCACGAGGGCGCGGACATGATGGCGCAATTCACCGTCACCTGACCATGGGGAACCGAGTAAGGGAAAACGAAGTTGACGAATGACGAACAAAATGGAGCTTGGCATGGGGCTTGGCAGAGTCCGGATGCTGCTGATCCAGG
>Ga0265293_10001530_pt1 | contig 50237 bp, 51 predicted proteins | sample Munlanlewell138R_FD_192505 | JGI IMG/M metagenome (GOLD analysis project Ga0265293, IMG submission 192505) | Leachate microbial communities from a municipal landfill in Southern Ontario, Canada - Leachate well 138R | ecosystem: Engineered > Solid waste > Landfill > Unclassified | place: Canada... | reverse complement strand
GCAGTTCGCCCACCGGCTGCACCCGCAGCCGGCGCGTGCCCTCGTCGATGGTGCCGGCCGAAATCGAGAAATTGACCGCCTGCAGGCGCTGCGCCAGCTCGTTCAGGCCAAGACCGTGCGCGGTCAGCCGGTCCGGATCCAGCGCGATTTCGACCTCGTTCGGCGGCGCGCCGGAAATCTCCACCCGCGCCACGCCCGGCAGACGCTCCAGCCGCCGTTTCACCGCACGTTCGATGACATCGTGGGAGGCGGTCAGATCGCGCGTTTCCGAGGCCAGGCGCATGCGCAGCACCGGGTCATCGGTGGTCGAGAACTTCTGCACGTAATAGCGCTGGAAATCGTCCGGCAATTCGTCGCGGATCGCGTCGATGCGGTCGCGCGCCTCGGAGGCGGCAATCTCGATGTCGCGATCCCAGTCGGAAAACTCCAGGAAGATCGAGCCGCCATCGGCCCGCGCCTGCGAGCGCATGCGCTTGATCCCCGGCAGCGTGGCCAGGGCTTCCTCCACCGGCCGTACCAGATTGCGTTCCACTTCCTGCGGCGTGGAGCCGGCATAGGGCAGCGCCACGGCCAGGAACGGCGCGTTGATTTCCGGGAACTGTTCCAGCGGCAGGCGCAGGCTGGCGATCGTGCCGATCACCAGCAGCGAGACGAAGAACATCACCACCGTCACCGGCCGGCGCAGGCTGGTTTCGACGATGTTCACGCCGGCAGTCCTGCGTCATCGCCATCGGCAATGTCTTCGATGATTGGCTTGACCCGCTCCACGTAATGCGAATCCGGGCGCCGGTCCAGCAGCGCGTACACCACCGGGATCACGAACAGCGTCAGCAGCGTGGACACCGCCAGCCCGCCGATCACGGTGATCGCCATCGGCGCGCGCACTTCCGACCCTTCGCCGGTGGACAGCGCCAGCGGCAGGAACGCGAACAGCGCGGTGATCGTGGTCATCGCCACCGGCCGCAGGCGCGACACCGCACCGTCGGCGATGGCCTGGTATTTCGCCACGCCGGCCTCGCGCAGCTGGTTGATCTTGTCGATCATCAGGATCGCGTTCTTCACCACGATGCCGACCAGCAGGATCAGGCCGATGAACACCACCACCGAGAGGCTGTAGCCGGACAGCACCAGCGCCAGCACCGCACCGACCAGCGCCAGCGGGATGGTGAACAGGATCACGAACGGATGCAGCAGCGATTCGAACTGCGAGGCCATCACCAGATACACGAGGAAGATCGCCAGCGCGAACGCGAACAGCAGCGACAGCATCGAATCGCGCAATTCCTCGCCCTGGCCGCCGATATTCAGGCCGATGTCACCGCGCAGCGGATGTTCGGCCACGATCTGGCGGACTTCCTCCACCGCGCTGCCCAGATCGCCATAGGCCAGATTGGCCGAGATCACCGCCACGCGTACCTGGTCGGCGTGGTGGATTTCACTCGGGCCCAGCGTGGCGACGACGTCGGCGACCGACTCCAGCGTCACCGGGCGCGGGCTTTCCGGATTCACGATCAGGCGACGGATGGCCTGCACCGAATCGCGGTCCGATTCCTGCGCCCGCACCAGCACATCGATCTTGCGGTCGCGGAAGCTGTAGCGCGTGGCGACTTCGCCGCGCACCTTGCGTGCCACCGCATCGGCGATCTGGCGCGTGGTCAGGCCCAGCGCGGCCGCGCGTTCCTGGTCGAAACGGATCTGGATTTCCGGGTAGCCGTCAGCGACCGTGGATTTCACATCGACGAAGCGGTCCGAACGCTGCATCAGCGTCATCAGGGTGTTGCCGGCGTGCTGCAGTTCGTCCAGCTCGTAGCCGCGCAGTTCGATTTCCAGCGGCGGCGCGAAGCTGAAGATTTCCGGCCGGCCGAACTTGGCCTCGGCACCGGGATAGGACGCCATCGTCTGGCGCAGGCTGTCGGTCAGGCGCTCTTCGGTACCGCGCGGGGAATCCAGCGCCATGATCACGCCGAGCTTGCCGATGTTGTCGCCGGATTCGGTCGGGCTGGCGTCCAGCCGCGTACCGGCACCGCTGACGCCGTACAGCGCGCGGATGCCGTCCTGTCCTTCATGCTGCGCGGCGATTGCGCGCACCAGCGCATCGGTATCGCGCAGCTGGGTGCCGGGCGGCAACTTCACGGTCAATTCGAAGCGGTCCTGTGCCAGCTGCGGGATCAGGTCCAGACCCAGCCGTGGTACCAGCGCCATGGTGAAAACGAAGGCCAGTACCGCCACGCCCAGCACCAGACCGGGACGGCGCAACGCGCCCGGCAGCCGCTTGGCATAGGCCGCAGCGGCCAGGTCGTAGGGCTTCATCACCACCGCGCCGATGCGCGAAAGCACGCCGCCGACCAGCCAAGTCAGCGCGCGCGCGATGCGCGACAGCAGCCAGGCGATGGCGAAGAAGACCGCACCGAACACCGCCTTGATGCCGCGCGAGATCGCCGCCATTGCCCGCAGCGGCGCGCTGCGCGGCCGCCATTCCGGCGCCGGCGCCTCGTCCGGGAACTGCATAGGCGCACGCGCCTTGAGCGAGGACAGCATCGGAATCAGTGTCAGCGACACCGCCAGCGACATCAGGATCGCTATCGACACCGTCAGCGCCTGATCGCGGAACAACTGCCCGGCCACGCCTTCGACAAACACCAGCGGCAGGAACACCGCGACGTTGGTCAGTGTCGAGGCGATCACCGCCATGCTGACCTCGCGCGTGCCTTCGACCGCCGCGCGCAGGATGCCGAGCCCGCGTTCGCGCGCCTTGGCGATGGATTCCAGCACCACGATCGAATCATCCACCACCAGCCCGGTCGCCAGCGCCAGGCCGCCGAGCGACATCACGTTCAGCGACAGCCCGAGGCGATCCATGAAGAAGAAGGTCGCGATGATCGACACCGGCAGCGACAGCGAGATCACGAACGTGCTCCAGCCATCACGCAGGAAGAAGAAGATCAGCAGAATCGCCAGCGTGCCGCCGATCAGTGCATCCATCCGCACCTCGCGCAACGCCTGGCGGATGAAGATGGCCTGGTCCTCGATCACCGTCAGTTCGGTCTGCGGCGGCAGGCTGCGGCGCACGTTTTCCAGTGCCGCGTGCACCGCGTCGGCGACACTGACGGTATTGGCATCGCCTTCCTTGTAGATCGCCAGTTCCACCGCCTCGGTGTCACCCAGACGGATGATCGCCTCGCGCTCCTTGTAGCCCTGCTCCACCGTGGCGATATCGCGCAGGCGGATCGGCAGGCCGCCGCCGGGGGCGCTGGAATCACCCTGCGCTGCGGCATTGGCAGCCGCCGCAGCCGCAGCCGCTTCGGCCGACAGCGCCGCGATCCGGGACGCCGCCAGTGCCGCCTCCTGCGCGGCAGCATTGTCACCGCCAACACCGCCGCCGGTGATCAGCAGATCGCGGATCTGTTCGATGTTCTCGAACTGGTTGATGGTGCGCACCAGATAGCGCTGGCTGCCCTCTTCCAGCCGGCCGGCGGAGATGTTGACGTTTTCCTGTGCCAGACGGTTGATGACGGTTTCCAGCGGCAGCCGCAGCTGCGCCAGCCGCTCCTGATCGATCAGCACCTGGATTTCATCTTCCAGACCGCCGCCGACCTTGATCGCGGCGACGCCGGCGACCGGCTCCAGACGCTTCTTCAGCTCGTCATCGGCATAGCGTCGCAGCCGCATCAGCTCGGCCTGCGCCTGCGCGCCCTCGCGCGCCTGGCCGGTCAGCACCAAACGCAGGATCGGTTCGGTGGACGGGTTGAAGCGCAGCAGCACCGGCGATTTGACTTCCAGCGGCAGGTTCAGCGTTTCCAGTTTGTCGCGCACCTCCAGGCTGGCCTGGTCCATGTCGGTGCCCCAGGCGAATTCCAGCACCACGTCGCTCTGGCCGGTGCGGGAAATCGATTTGAGTTTGCGCAGACCCTTGACCACGCCGACCGCTTCTTCCACCGGCTCGGAAACAAGGGTTTCGATTTCCAGCGGCGCCGCACCGGTGTACTCGGTGCGCACCGTCAGCGTGGGATAGGACAGGTCCGGCAACAGGTTGACCTTCAGGTCACCCAGCGAAATCAGGCCGAACAGCACCACGGTCAATGTCGCCATCGCCACGGTGACGCGGCGCCGGACGGAAAATTCGGCGATGCCTCCGCTGTGGTTCGGGCCACGCGGAGCGTTCACGGAGGTGGCGTCCATCAGTGAGAGGTCGGGGCTGTGGTGGTGTCGGCGGCGGCAGCATCCGCCGCGACATCCGGCACGCTGTCGGCGCTGGCCGGCAGGCTGTTCAGCACCTGCACGTTGGCGCCGTCGCGCAGCGTCACCTTGCCGGTGGTGACCACGGCGTCACCGGCTTGCAGCCCGCTGCGGATTTCCGCCAGTTCGCCGGACAGGTAACCCAGCTGCACCGGAGTGCGCAGCGCCTTGCCTTCGCGCACCAGGAACACCGCCGGCTCGCCCTGGTCTTCCAGCAACGCCACGCGTGGCACCGTCAGCACATCGGCGCGCTGGTCGAACACCACCGCGATGCGTCCGAACATGCCCGGACGCAGCAGCGGATCCGGATCGAAGGCGCAGACCACGCGGAAAGTGCCGCTACCGGCGTCCACCACCGGGCTGACGCGCGCGATGCGGCCTTCGAACACGCGCCCCGGCAGCGCATCGGCCGTCATCGAGACCGGCGCGCCGGCGCGCATCGTGGCGATCTCGCGCTCGGGCACGTTGAGGATGGCCTCCAGCGTCGTGGTGTCGACGATGCGGAACACCGGCGAGTTCAACTGGATCAGATTCCCGACCTTGGCCATGCGCTGCGCCACGACGCCGGAAATCGGCGCCACGATGTCGGTATAGGACAGCTCCAGCTGCGCCATGCGGTAGACCGCACGCTGGGTTTCCACGTCGTAGCGCAGCTTGTCGTGCAGATCGGCGGCGATCAGCTTGCGCTCGAACAGCTCGCTGGAACGGGCCAGTTCGGCTTCCAGCTTGCGCAGCAGCGCTTCGGCGCGCTGCACTTCCAGGCGCGGGCGTTCCGGATCGATCTTCGCCAGCACCTGACCGGCCTTGACCATGTCGCCCTCCTCCACCAGCAGGCGCAGCAGCACGCCCGAGGTCTTGGCCACGACCTGTGCCTCGCCCGGTGCTTCCAACGCGGCGGTGGCGTTGTAGCTGGCGGTGATCGGTCGCAGCGCGGCGGCGGCGACTTCAACATTGACCGCAGGGCGCTCGGATGCAGCGTCCTTGCCTGCTTCACCACCGGGCTCCGGCCCTTTGGGGCCACAGCCGGCCAGCAGCAGGGCAAGCATGGCCGCCGCCGCAAGCAACAGGCGAGAACGGCGGAAAAGCGCAACGGAATGGGATTTCATTGTCGTGGGGCCTTGGGATGCTGGTGTTATAGTAACCTACAACACCATTTCATGGAATCGTCTACAGCAGATTTTCCTAAAAAACCGTGAAACGGTCGCGTGCAGCAAGTCACCCCGACCACCGGCAGGGGCTGGTGTGGCCAGGCGGCGCAGGCGCCTGGGCTGAACGTCTGGTCGGAAACCGTTCATCATGCGTATACTTGTGAACTTCCGATGGTGTGACCGATCCTTTCGGCCACCACCCGCCCAGCCAACGCGCCGGAACTGCCATCCATGCCGAATCTCCGTCTCGCCGCCAGCCTCATCCTTTCCATCGCCGCCGTTGCCGCGTCCGCACCCGTCCTTGCCCAGGGCGATGTGGAAGCAGGCAAGCAGAAGGCCTACACCTGTACCGGATGCCACGGCATCGCCGGCTACAAGAACGTCTACCCGCACTATCACGTACCCAAGATCGGCGGACAGAACTACGACTACCTGGTCATCGCGCTGACCGAGTACAAGAACGGCAACCGCGTGCATCCGACGATGGAGGCCCAGGCCATGGGCTTCACCGATCAGGACATCGCCGATATCGCGGCCTACCTCGCCAGCCTCGCGCCCGCCAAGTAAGGAGAGCGACCCATGACCTTCAAAGCCGCCCTCGTGCTTGCCGCAGCCATTGTGCTGTTCCCATTCCAGGCCCATGCCGCCGATGTCGAAGCGGGCAAGGCCAAGTCGCAGATCTGCCAGGCCTGCCACGGCGCCGACGGCAACGGCATCGGCGATCCGCAGTACCCGCTACTGGCCGGCCAGTATGCCGACTACCTCGCCAAGTCGCTGCGCGACTACAAGTCCGGCGCGCGCGAGAACGCGATCATGCTCGGCTTCGCCAGCACCCTGAGTGATGAGGACATCGTCAATCTGGCCGCGTTCTACGCCAGCCAGCCCAGCCGCATCCGCGACCTGACCGGCACCGACTGATTTCCTGCAACAGGTTTTTTCTTTGCGATCCCGGCTCCGGCCGGGATCGCCGTTTCCGGCCCGGATGAATAACGGGCATGAACTGATACCGCCGCAACCTGTACCCGGCTGCGCGTCTGGCTAGCCCGGATATTTCATGAGGGGCGTGGATGATCGCGAGGGATTTTGTGCCGCTCGCAAGGCGCAACGACTCCCGGTGGCAGGCCCCACCGGGGGAGGAGCAACGCGGCGAGCGGCGCAAAAGGCCCGCGAGCGCCGCGTCAGCAGAAAAGTGTGCGGGACACTTCGCCCAAAGCGGGAACATTGATCAAATGGCAATCTGGTGCGGTTTGCGAGGCACTTTTCTGCGATCTCATGAAATATCCGGGCTAAAATGCCGCGATGACCACATCCCTTCCCTATGATCCGGCGCGCCTGTCGCAATGCGTGGCCGAACTGATCGTCAACACCGGCGAACTGGCGCGCGCCGGCCTGACCCCCGCCACCAGCAGCAATTTCTCGATGCGCCTGGACGATCGCCATGCCGCGATCACCGTTTCCGGCCGCGACAAGGGCAGGCTCAACGATGACGACTTCATGGTCGTGGATTTCGATGGCCAACCGGTCGCCACCGACAAGCGCCCTTCGGCCGAAACCGGCCTGCACACCCAGATCTACCGGCGTTTTGCCGACATCGGTTGCGTGCTGCACACCCATTCGCAGAACCAGACCGTGGCCTCGCGCTTTTTCGCCGGCCAGGGCCATATCCGGCTGGAAGGCTACGAGCTGCTGAAAGCCTTCAGCGGCAACAGTACGCACGAAACCACGATCGACCTGCCGGTGCTGCCCAACAGCCAGGACATTCCGGCACTGGCCGCGCAGGTGGAACGCCTGCTCGATGCCGGCCCGTTGTGGGGCTATCTGATCGAAGGCCACGGCCTGTACGCCTGGGGCGTGGACATGGCGCAGGCGCGCCGGCATCTGGACGCCTTCGAGTTTTTGATCGCCTGCGAGCTTGACCTCAGACGGCTGCGCAGCTGAGCGTCGCCCATCCCTTTCCATCACAGGTGCCGCACCCATGAGCCGCCTTCGCATCTTTTCCGAATCCGATCCTTCCCATGTCGAACTGGTCAGCAGCGATCACGCCGAGATTGCACGCGAGCTGGCCAAGATCAATGTGCGGTTTGAACAATGGGAAGCCTCGCAGCCGGTGGCACCGGGTGCCTCGTCCGAAGACGTGCTCGCCGCCTATCGTGCTGATATCGACCGGCTGGTGGCCGAAAACGGTTTCCAGAGCGTGGACGTGGTCTCGATCGCACCGGACCATCCGCAGCGCGAAACCATGCGCGGCAAGTTCCTGGAAGAGCATTTCCACAAGGAAGACGAAGTGCGCTTCTTCGTCGCCGGCTCCGGTCTGTTCACCCTGCACGTGGGCGACAAGATCTACGAAATCCTGTGCGAACAGGGTGACCTGATCAGCGTGCCGGACGGCACCACGCACTGGTTCGACATGGGGCCGGAACCGTATTTCGTCGCGATCCGTTTCTTCACCCAGCCCGATGGCTGGGTCGGACACTTCACCGGCAGCGACATCGCCCAGCGCTTTCCGCGCTACGAAGCCGGTCAGGCCGCGGCATGAAGCGCGTCATCCTGACCGACATCGAAGGCACCACCAGCAGCATCAGCTTCGTCAAGCAGGTGCTGTTCCCATATGCACGCCAGGCCCTGCCCGGCTTTGTGCGCGAACATGCGCGCGATCCCGAGGTACGGCGCTGGCTGGACGCGGCGGCGGTCGATGCCGGCGGCATCTGTCAGGACACGGTGCTGGCCGAGGTATTGCAGGGCTGGATCGACGAGGATCGCAAGCACACCGCGCTGAAAGCCCTGCAGGGCATGATCTGGGAACAGGGCTACCGCAGCGGCGCCTACCGCGCCCACCTGTACCCGGACACCGCACCGGCGCTGCGCCAGTGGCACGCCGCCGGGCATCCGCTGTATGTGTATTCATCCGGCTCAGTACCGGCACAGAAACTGTTTTTCGGCTTCAGCGAAGCCGGCGACCTGACTCCGCTGATCTCCGGCTGGTTCGATACCGAAGTCGGCGGCAAGCGCGAAGCCGACAGCTACCGCACCATCGTGCAGCGCATCGGACGCGAAGCCGGCGACATCCTGTTCCTGTCCGATGTGGTGGAAGAACTGGACGCCGCGCGCGAAGCCGGCCTGGGCACAGTGCTGCTGGACCGGCGCGAGGATTATCCGCAGCCGCGTGAAGGCGAGGCCGCGAACGGGCATCTGCGGGTCGAGGATTTCAGCCAGATCCAGCCGGAAGCAATCTGATCCGGCCCTGCACTGGGCCGCACGCTGCGGCTCAGATCGACACACCCACGCGCCGCGCCAGATTCACCAGCATCGCCGCGGTCGCACCCCAGATGCGGTGCGGCCCGACCTGGTATTCCCAGTACTGGCGCGGGCGTCCACGCCACGGCATCGCCATCTGCACCATCCGGCTGCCGGCCATCAGCGGTGCCAGCGGCACTTCGAACGCCTGCGCCACTTCGTCCGGATTGGGCCGGGCGCGGTAGTCCGGTGACAGCCGCGCCACCAGCGGCAGGATGCGGAAGCCGGTGATCGTCGAATACGGATCGAGGAAACCCAGCGGCGCGATCGCATCGCGTTCGATCGCGACCTCTTCCCAGGTTTCACGCAGTGCCGCATCGAGCGCTGAGCGGTCTTCCGGATCGATGCGCCCACCGGGAAAACTGACCTGGCCCGGATGCTGGCTCAAGCGCTCATTGCGCCGCGTCAGCAGCACATGGACGCCCTGCGGGCGCTCCACCAGACCGACCAGCACCGCCGCATTGCTGAGCTTGGCGGCATCCACGACATCGCTGATCTCGTGCTGGTTCCAGGCCGGCCCGTCCGGGTCGCCGGCCAGCGGCAGCAACATCCGCCGCAGACCCTCGACATCGGCCAACGGATCGGCCACCGCAGGCGCTGCGGCGGACGGGAAATATCCGGGATCAGGACGGGCGGACATGCTGCTTCAAACAAACACGGCCAGACGCATCGTCTGCGCCCGGCCGTGGCAGGTCTGCTCGCGTCCTCCGGGCGGCAACGCCCGGAAGGCCGCGATCATGGTCACTTGACTTCGATCAGCTTGACGTCGAACACCACGGCCTGGGCCGGACCAATCGGCGAACGAGGGTTGTCGCCATAGGCCTGATCGGCCGGCATGAAGATTTCCCAGCGCGAGCCCTGGGGCATCATCGGCAACACGGTGCGCAGGCCGGGCATTGGAGCTTCGGACACCGTCATCGAGACCGGCTCGTTGCCCTGGTAGGTGCTGGCGAACTCCTGACCGGTCGAGATCGAGCCACGGAAGTGCATCGACACCGTCGAGTTGGCGGTCGGCTTGGGGCCGGTGCCGGTTTCGATCACGCGGTACTGGATGCCGGAGGACAACGTCTGCACGCCGGTCTTGGTGCGGTTCTGCGCCAGGAAGGCTTCGCTCTTGCGCTTGTTCTCGGCCACAACCTTTTCAAACTCGGCGCGGGCTTCTTCGACCAGCTTCTTCTGCATCGCTTCCAGCGCTGCGCCCATCTGCTCGGGCGGCACCGACGGGTCGCGCTTGGCGTGACCGTCCTGGATGGCACGCGTCAGGGTGTTGAGATCGATGTCCAGCTTCTGCTCTGCGAGGCTGCTACCCATCTGGTAACCCACGGCATAACTCAGCTTGCCCTTCTCGGACGTGGTGTCCTGCGCCATCGCGGCGCTCATTGTCGTGGCCGCCAACAACGCGACCGTCCAGCGCAACTTCATGCTTTTCTCCTGAGTGAATCGGCAAGCCGAGATAAAAACCAACGCGCTAGGATAACGTCGAACGTGATGAACCGCTACTTTCCGGCTTCAGCTTCTGCTCCTCCGAGCGCTGCCCTGTGACCGGCTGCCCGGGCGAAGGTTCCCGACCGGGTAGACTTCAAGGTTTGTTCCGTTCAACCGCCAGGAAGCCTCCCATGTCCTTCGACAATCTGCTGATCGAGAACCTCGGTGCAGTGCGCCGCATCACCGTCAACCGCCCCGACAAGCTGAACGCGTTGAACGCGCAGACCTTGGGCGAACTCACGCGCGCCTTCGAGCAGGCCGGCGAAGACGAATCCGTCCGCGTCGTGATCCTGCGCGGTGCCGGCGAAAAGGCCTTCGTGGCCGGCGCCGACATCAGCGAACTGGCCACCGTCACGCCGGTGCAGGCACGCGATTTCGCACGTCGCGGGCAGCACACCATGGCCACCATCGAACGCCTCGGCAAACCGGTGATCGCGCAGATCGGCGGCTACGCGCTGGGCGGCGGCATGGAGCTGGCACTGGCCTGCCACCTGCGCATCGCCAGCGAAAAGGCGCGTCTGGGCCAGCCGGAAATCAATCTCGGCGTGATCCCCGGCTTCGGCGGCACCCAGCGTCTGCTGCGCGTCACCGGCCGTGGCGTGGCGCTGGAACTGTGCCTGACCGGCGCCCAGATCGATGCTGCCCGCGCCTACGAATTGAACCTGGTCAACCGCGTGGTAGCACCGGAAGAACTGGAAGCCGCCACGCTGGCGCTGGCCGAACAACTGGCCGCATCCGCCCCGGAAGCCTTGCGCAGCACGCTGGATGCGGTCATCACCGGTGGCGAAGCGGATCTGTCCACCGGTCTGGACTACGAAGCCCAGGCCTTCTCCACCTGCGCCGCCACCGAGGACATGCGCGAAGGCACGCGCGCCTTCCTAGAACGCCGCAAGGCGGTATTCAGCGGCCGCTGAGCGGCAGCCCGCCGACACCAGCCATGCGCCCGCCCGCCCTGCCCTGCATCCGCTGCGGCGAATGCGCTGCCGCCTGCCCGGCCGGCCTGTATCCGCAGGCCGTGCTGGCGGCGCTGCAGCGCGATGATCTGCACGCGGCGCAGGCGCTGGGACTGGACGCTTGCGATGGCTGCACGCGATGCGATGCGGTCTGCCCGAGCGCGATTCCGCTGTCCGGCTGGTTCACCGCAGCCCTCACCACGCTGCAACGCGAACAAAGCGACGACGCCTTTGCCCGCGTCTCGCGCCAGCGTTACCACTTCCGCGAAGCCCGGCTGCTGCGCGAACAGCAGGAACAAGCCGCCGAGCGCGAACGCAAGCGCGCCAGCAACGCCAGCGCCGACGCGGTGGCGCAGGCATTGGCACGGGCCAAGGCACGGCGCGGCAAGCCTGATCGCCCGGCATGAACCTGGTCGTTCTTCCCCCATGGCGGCGCACCGTCGCACGCCGCTTCGCCGTCACCCTGGTAGCGATGTTGCCGGCGCTGGTGATGCAGGCATGGCAGCTCGATGCCGAATGGCTGATCCGCCTGGCTGTTCTGGCCTCGGCCGCCCTTGCCTTCACGCCGGTCATCACGCCGGCACTGCTTTTCACTCCCTCTCCCCCATCGCCCGCGATGGGGGAGAGGGTTGGGGTGAGCGGGACTTTTCCTGCCACAGCACCGCAGCATCATCTGCGGCCACCGGATTCAACCGATCACCGCACGCCAGTATCCCGATGGCATTGGAAAAACAGTGGCAGCGCGGTTCTGTTGGATGCCCTCACGCAAGCCACTCTGCTGGCCGCACTGTGGCCGTCAGGCTCCGCGCTGTGGCCAGCCATCGCTGGTCTGATCGCGGCGCTGCTGATGCAACGCCTGTTCGGTGGCTGGTCGTCCAATCCGTTTCCGCCATCGATGCTGGCGCTGGCGGTCGGGCTGATGCTGGCCTCGGGCAGCCCTGTTGCCGGCACATCCTGGTCGCCAAGTGAAACAGCTCCGGTGGCACTGGCCTGGCTGGCCAGCGGCATCGTGCTGGTGCTGCTGCGATTGCGGCCATGGCGCCCGATGCTGTGTTTCGCACTGCCGCTGGCGCTGTTCCTCGCTGGCCCGGACCTCGGCGCGAATTACTGGATCAGCGCCGCCATCGGCACCACCTTCATCGCCAGCGACCGGCTTCACCTGCCGCCACATCCGCTCGGCCAGTGCCTGGTCGCTGCGCTGGCCGGGCTGGGCACCGCCGCGATCTGGCTGGCAGGCGCACCGGCGCCAGCACTGGCCTTCGCATGGCTGCTGGCCACCTTCCTTTCGCCGTGGATCGAACAGCGCACGCTGCCACGTCCACCCGCCACAATTTCGGAAACATGAAAGCCGCCGACCGCATCGAACTGTTCCGCCGCCTGGCCGAACTCAATCCCGAGCCGACCACCGAGCTGGAATACAGTTCGCCATTCGAACTGCTGGTCGCGGTCACGCTGTCGGCGCAGGCCACCGATGTCGGCGTCAACAAGGCCACGCGCCGCCTGTTCCCGGTTGCCAACACCCCGCAGGCGATCTGGGACCTGGGCGAAGAAGGACTGAAGCGCTACATCGCCACCATCGGGCTTTACAACAGCAAGGCGAAGAATGTCATCGCCACCTGCCGCATCCTGCTCGACCAGCACGGCGGCGAAGTCCCGCGCACGCGCGAAGCGCTGGAAGCCCTGCCCGGCGTCGGCCGCAAGACCGCCAACGTGGTGCTCAACACCGCCTTCGGCGAACCCACGATCGCGGTGGACACCCACATCTTCCGCGTCTCCAACCGCACCGGCCTGGCGCCGGGCAAGAGCGTCAACGAAGTTGAACGCAAACTGCTGCGCAACGTCCCCGCGCAATACCGCAAGGACGCCCACCACTGGCTGATCCTGCATGGCCGCTACGTCTGCAAAGCCCGGAAACCCGAATGCCCCACCTGCGTCATCGCCGACCTGTGCAGCTACAAACACAAGACGCCGGCGCAGGACTGATGCTTGAGTTTGAACAGCAGCTGTCACAATCCACCGCAACCCCGCCCGGAAGCCGGCAACAGCAAAGTTACCGGGATGTCATCAAGCTGTAACAAAAACATCATTTCATGGTGACTTTCCCGGCTGCATGCCGCTTCCGCCTGCGAGAAACCCGAATGAACCCGATCCCACGCAGCCTGCGACTGCTGGCGCTTTCCTTCATGTTCATGCTGGCGGCCTGCCAGCCTTCCGACCAGGACGGCGGCACCGCTGACGCCGTGCCCGAGGACGGTATTGCGCGCAGCATCACCGGCGCCGGAGCCTCGTTCGTGTATCCGGTGATGGCCAAGTGGTCCAGCGATTACCGCACCAGCAGCGGGCGCCAGGTCAATTACCAGTCAGTCGGTTCGGGCGGTGGCATCGCGCAGATCAAGGCCGGCACGGTGGATTTCGGTTCCTCCGATGCGCCACTGTCGTCGGAAGACCTGCTGGCTTCGGGCCTGGCGCAGTTCCCGTCGGTGATCGGCGGCGTGGTGCCGGTGGTCAATATCGACGGCATCACCCCGGGTGCGCTGCGCCTGACCGGTCCGGTGCTGGCCGATGTGTTCCTCGGCAAGATCACGCGCTGGAACGATGCCGCGCTGGTCGAACTCAACCCCGATCTTGCCCTGCCCGATCAGGCAATCACCGTGGTGCATCGCGCTGATGGCTCGGGCACCACGTTCAATTTCGCCAACTATCTGGCCAAGGTCAGCGCCGACTGGAAGGCCGGCCCGGGCGAAGGCACGGCGGTGCGCTGGCCGACCGGCATCGGCGGCAAGGGCAACGAGGGTGTGGCCGCGTATGTGCAGCAGGTGAAGGGTTCGATCGGCTATGTCGAGTTCTCCTACGCCAAGCAGAACGCGATGTCGCATGTGGCGCTGCGCAATGCCGCCGGCAATTTCGTCGAACCCACTTCCGAGAGCTTCGCGGCTGCGGCTGAAAGCGCGGACTGGCAGAACACGGCGGATTTCGATCTGGTGCTGACCGATGCACCGGGCGCCGATGCCTGGCCGATTGCGGCGACCAACTTCGTGCTGGTGCACCGCAGCCCGAAGGACGCCAGCCGGGGCGCCGCCACGCGCGCCTTCTTCGAATGGATCTACGCCAATGGCGATGCCGAGGCGGCGGCGCTGGACTATGTGCCGCTGCCCGATGCGCTGGTGACGCGCATCCAGGAATACTGGCAGGCGACGCTGGACAACTGAGGTCGCGATGAGCGCTGCTGCCCCCGCCACTTCTTCGCCGGCGCGACTGGCTGCGGTCGCACGGCGCGAGCGCCGCGATATCCGCCTTGACCGGCTGTTCCGCACTGTTCTGACCGCTGCCGGCCTGCTGGTGCTGGCGCTGCTGCTGGGTGCGGCGCTGTCGATGCTGTGGGGCGGGCGTGAAACCCTGGCCACGTTCGGGCTGGATTTCTTCTTCACCGCCGATTGGGATGTCGGCGCACGCCGCTTCGGTGCGCTGGTGCCGATCTACGGCACCCTGGTCAGCGCCACAATTGCGCTGCTGATCGCGGTGCCGGTGAGTTTCGGCATCGCGGTGTTCCTGACCGAACTGGCACCGGGCTGGCTGCGCACGCCGGTCGGCACCGCAATCGAACTTCTGGCCGGCATCCCGTCGATCATCTACGGCATGTGGGGCCTGTTCGTGCTGGCACCGATCCTGGGCCAGCACGTGTATCCGAAGATCAACGATACGCTCGGCCAGTTGCCGCTGATCGGCCTGCTGTTCCACGGTCCGCCGCTGGGCATCGGCATGCTGACCGCCGGGCTGGTGCTGGCGATCATGGTGATCCCGTTCATCGCCTCGGTGATGCGCGAAGTGTTCCTGACCGTGCCCTCGCGCCTGAAGGAGTCGGCTTACGCGCTGGGTTCCACCACCTGGGAAGTGGTCTGGGACGTGGTTCTGCCGTATACCCGCTCGGCGGTGATCGGCGGCGTGTTCCTCGGCCTGGGCCGGGCGCTGGGTGAAACCATGGCGGTGACCTTCGTGATCGGCAATGCCTATGCGCTGTCGGCGGCGTTGCTGGAACCGGGCTCCTCGATCGCTTCGACCATCGCCAACGAGTTCGCCGAAGCGGTCGATCCGCTGCACCGCTCCTCGCTGCTGGCGCTGGGCTTCGTGTTGTTCCTGCTGACCTTCGTGGTGCTGGCACTGGCGCGCCTGATGCTGTATCGGCTCAAGCGCAAGGAAGGATTGTGATGCGTCCGCTGGCCCATTCCCGTGCGCGGCATCTGCGCCGCAGGTTCACCAATGGCGTGGCGCTGGTACTGTCGGTGCTGGCAACGGTCTTCGGTCTGGTGTTTCTGGTGTGGATCGTCTGGACCACGTTCAGCCGTGGTCTGGAAGCGCTGAACCTGGACCTGTTCACCCAGATGACACCGCCGCCGAACGAGGCCGGCGGCCTGCTCAATGCCTTCTTCGGCAGCGCCGTGATCAGTGCGCTGGCGATTGCCATCGGCACGCCGATCGGCATCGGTGCCGGCATCTGGCTGGCCGAATATGCGCGCGGCTCGCGTCTGGGCAATACGGTGCGTTTCGTCAACGACATCCTGCTGTCGGCGCCGTCCATCGTGCTGGGTCTTTTCATCTATGCGCTGGTGGTGCTGCCGATGGGGCATTTCTCCGCCTTCGCCGGCGCCATCGCGCTGGCACTGGTGGCGCTGCCGGTGATCGTTCGCACCACCGATGAAATGCTGCAACTGGTGCCCGGCCAGATGCGCGAGGCCGCGCTGTCGCTCGGCATCCCGCAGTGGAAGGTGACGATGCAGATCTTGTTCCGGGCCGCCCGGCCGGGCATCGTCACCGGCATCCTGCTCGCCTTGGCACGAATCTCCGGCGAAACCGCGCCGCTGCTGTTCACCGCCTACAACAACCAGTTCTGGAGCACCAATCTGATGGAGCCGATGGCCAATGTGCCGATGGTGATCTACCAGTACGCGCTCAGCCCGTTCGCCAGCTGGAATGCGCTGGCCTGGGCCGGTGCCCTGATCGTCATGCTGTTCGTGCTCACGCTCAGTCTGCTCGCTCGCGCAATCCTGTTGCGCCAACGGATGCCCGCCAATGATTGAACCTTCCGCCATCGCCACTTCACCCGAGGCCGCCGCCGAACACGTCAAGCTGGCCGCGCGCGACATTCGCTTTCACTACGGCGATGCGCTCGCGCTCAAGGGCATCGATCTGGAAGTGCCCGAACACCGCGTCACCGCGCTGATCGGCCCGTCCGGCTGCGGCAAATCGACGCTGCTGCGCGTGTTCAACCGCATCTACGAGCTGTATCCGGGCCAGCGTGCCGAAGGCCAGGTGCTGCTCGATGGCCAGGACGTGCTGGCGCGCAATTATCCGCTGGCGCAGTTGCGCAGCCGGATCGGCATGGTGTTCCAGAAGCCGGTGCCGTTCCCGATGACGATCTACGACAACGTCGCCTACGGCATTTCGCACTACGAAAAACTGCCGCGCGCCGAAATGGATGCGCGGGTGGAAGCCGCGCTGACCCGCGCCGCGCTCTGGGACGAGGTCAAGGACAAGCTGAAGAAATCCGCGCTGGGTCTTTCCGGCGGGCAGCAGCAGCGCCTGTGCATCGCGCGCGCCATCGCCATCGAGCCGGAGGTGATCCTGTTCGACGAGCCGACCTCGGCACTGGACCCGATCGCCACCGCCCGCATCGAGCAGCTGATCGAGGAACTCAAGCACCAGTTCACGATCCTGATCGTGACCCACAACATGCAGCAGGCGGCGCGCTGTTCCGACTACACCGCCTTCATGTATCTGGGCGAACTGGTTGAACGCGGCCGCACCGACCAGATATTCACACGACCGACGCAGAAGCGCACGGAGGACTACATTACCGGGAGGTTTGGATGAGCCAGGATCACATCATCAAGAGTTACGACGAGGAGCTGACCCGGCTCACCGGCGAAATCGTGCGCATGGGCGAGATCGCCGCGTACCAGCTGGGCGCCGCGATGGACGTGCTGGAACGGCGCGACACCCGCGCGGCCGAACGCGTGATCGCCAACGACGACGCCATCGACGCGCTGGAAGCCAGCGTCAGCTATGACGTGGTGCAACTGCTGGCACGGCGCCAGCCGATGGCACGCGACCTGCGCGAAGTGCTGGCCGCGCTGCGCATCGCCTCGGCGATCGAACGCATCGGTGACTACGCCGCCAACGTGGCCAAGCGCAGCACCGCGTTGAACCGGCACGCGCCTGTACCGGCCGCGCAGGACATCCGCACACTGGCCACACTGGCCACCGAACTGCTGCAGCAGGTGTTGGTCGCCTACCGCGACCGCGATGCCGAAGCCGCCGACGTGGTGCGCCGCCGTGATGCCGATCTGGACGCGCTGCATACCCAGGTGTTCCGCGAACTGCTGGACGACATGGCGCGCGAGCCTTCGACGGTGCCGTCCTGCGCGCATCTGCTGTTCATCGCCAAGAACATAGAGCGCATCGGCGACCACGCCACCAACATCGCCGAAAACGTGTGGTATCTGGTCTACGGCGAAGAGCCGACCGAGGAGCGTCCCAAGAGCGACGAAAGCAGCCAGATCAGCTGATCGCGCTTTCCGCCTTGCATCCGAACGCCGGCTTGATGCCGGCGTTTTTCGTGGGGCGCGTGCTTTGTTCCAACCGGGACATCTGCCGCTGGGCGAGCGCGGCAGCATCCCTGCCCGGCTTCAATCGCGTGGCTTCAATCACACAACTCCAATTGCGCGATCTCAACCTCACGCGGCCTTCAACCGCGTGTCAGATGCGCGGCGATCAGCCGGCGGAACGGCGTCACGTGCTGGGCAAGGCGCAGGGCCGCATCGCGCGCCAGCCGCGCCGGCGGGCGCTCATCGCCATACATGCCGGCCACCAGCGTGGTTGCCAGATACAGCGGTCGGGCTGTCATGCGGTGGCCGCGTTCGTAACGCCGCAACGCAGCCGGACAGGCCGGGCCACGGCCGGCCCGATGCGCCGCCAGCACTTCCCGCGCAAGCCGCTGCTGCCCGAGCAGGCCCAGGTTGAATCCATGTGCGGTGACCGGATGCATGCCGACCGCGGCATCGCCGACCAGGGCGCAGCGCCGGCCGACGAACTTTTCAGCATACACGCCCACCAGCGGATACACATGGCGGCTGCCGATGACCTGCATCTTCCCCATGCGGCCATAGAAGCGGCGCTCGAATTCCTGCCCGAGCGCGGCATCGTCCAGCGCCTGCAAGGCCTGCATTTCGTGCCCCGGCAAGGTCAGCACGACCGAGGCGCGATCACCGTTCAACGGCAGCAGTGCGAGAGTCTGGCCGTAGCGGAACCATTCCATCGCCACGTGCTGATGCGGCAGTTCGTGTTCAACCCGGCAGACCATCATTTCGCACCCGAAATCGCGCATCTGCGCGCCGATGCCAAGCATCTTCCGGGTGCCGGAAAAACGGCTATCGGCAGCCACCAGCAGCACCGCGCGCAGGATTTTCCCATCGGACAATTGCAGTTCCACCGCATCATCCAGATGACGCAGGCCGCGCACTTCGACCTCGGCATGCAAGGCCACATCGTCGCAGGCGGCGACCGCCTCGAACGCGGCGCGGCGGATCAGAAAATTGGGCACCAGCCAGCCGAGCTGTTCGCTGCGGCCATCCTGCGCGGTGATGTCCAGCGCGAATGGCGAAGACCCATTCAGCACGCGCGCATCGCGCAGCAGCGAGATGTCAGCGGCATCGATGCGCGACCAGATATCGAGTTCTTCCAGAATGCGGCGCGAGGTGTGGGTCAACGCGATCTCGCGGCCATCGAATGCGGCTTCACGCAGCGCCGGCAGGGCTTGGCGTTCCAGCAGCGCGATCGAAAGGCCGGCCCCGGCCAGCGAACGCGCCAGGCACAGCCCGGCTGGCCCGGCACCGACGATTGCCACATCCACGTCACGCTGCATGTCCATCACTTTTCCGCCTCCGGATCTGCGTTTTCCGCCGCGCCATTGTAGTGCGGCGGCCGCTGAACGCCGTTCGCGGCGGCCCTGAAAAAACGGTTGGCGCGGCCGGCTACACTATGATGCGATCCCACCCTTCGATTGCCGGAGCCACCATGTCCCGTACCCGTTTCGCCACACCGCTGATGCTGTCGCTGACCGCCGCCGGCAGCCTCGGCCTTGCCACCGCGCAGGCCGCGATCACCGATCTGCCACAGGGCTACGGCCTGACCCAGGACACCGCCGCGCCGGCCAAGCAGAAGGAAGCCCCGGCCCGCAAGGCCGAGCCACAGGAAAAGTCCGAGCACGAAGGCAAGTGCGGCGAGGGCAAATGCGGTGAAGGCATGTGCGGTGCCGACCACCACGCCAAGCCCGACGAAGACAAGCCCGACGAAACCACTGCCAAGTCCGACAAGACCGACACCGAGGGCAAATGCGGTGAAGGCAAATGTGGCGAAGGCATGTGCGGCGGCGCTGCCTGATTGCCGGTTTGATTTCCGGTCTGATTCCAGGTTTGCGCTGATGACAAGCACCGCGCCCGCCACATCCCTGCCCGCCGCTTCGGCCGGCCTCGGGCTGCGCCGTGCGATTGCCGGCGAGCTGTTGCAAGCGCAGGCGGGCGCGGTGGATTTTCTCGAAGTCGCGCCGGAAAACTGGATCGGCGTCGGCGGCCGGCACGGGCGCAACCTCGCGCTGCTGGCCGAACACCATCCGATCCTGTGCCATGGCCTGTCGCTTTCGCTCGGCGGCCCGGCGCCGCTGGACATGGACTTCGTGGCAAAGGTGCGCCGCTTCCTGGAGCGCTGGCAGGTGCCACTGTACAGCGAGCATCTGAGCTGGTGCGCCGACGAAGGCCACCTCTACGACCTGATCCCGATCCCGTTCACCGAAGAAGGCGTGCGCCACACCGCCGCGCGTATCGTCCAGGTGCAGGACGCGCTGGGGCGCCGCATCGCGGTGGAGAACATCTCCTACTACGCCGCTCCGTGGCAGCAGATGAGCGAGATCGACTTCCTCAACGCGGTGTTGGCCGAAGCCGATTGCGACCTGCTGCTGGACGTCAACAACATCCACGTCAACAGCGTCAACCACGGCTACGACGCGCACGCCTTCCTGCATGCGCTGCCGGCCCGGCGGGTGCGCTGCATCCATGTCGCCGGACATTACGTGCAGGCGCCGGATCTGCTGGTCGATACCCACGGCGCGGCGGTGATCGATCCGGTCTGGGAGCTGCTGGCGGCCGCCTACCGGCATGTCGGCGTGGTGCCGACACTGCTGGAACGCGATTTCAATTTCCCGCCGCTGGCCGAACTGCTGGCCGAAGTCGGCACAATCCGCGCCGTGCAGCGCGCTGCCGCTGCCGGCCCTGTACGTGATGTCGCCTGACCACGAGCGCCGGGGCGACGAACGCCGGACCGCACAACGGAGTGATGGCAGTATCGACAGCAGGCCTGCCACCACGCTGGCGCAGCAACAGGAGATGTTCGCCGCGCACCTGCGCGATCCACAGCGCTACGCCGCGCCGCCGGTGGCCGAAGAACGCATCGCGGTCTATCGCGAACTGTTCTTCAACAATGTGCGCGATCTGCTGGCCGGCAATTTCCCGGTACTGCGCCGCTTGCTCGGGCGTGAACGCTGGGAACGGCTGATCCGGCAGTTCTACCGCGACCACCGCAGCGCGACGCCGCTGTTTCCCGAGCTGGGGCGCGAGTTTCTCGACTGGTTGGCGCAATGCGAAGCATCCGGACGGCAAGTGATTGAAACCTCGGTGGAAGCGGCTTCAGCCACGGATGGGACGTGTCTGGATACTGGGGCCTCCATCGCGGGCAAGCCTGCTCCCACAGCTGCTCCAGATCGCGATGCAACAGGCGATGCGGCAACAAGCGCAGGCTGGCCCGCCTTCATGCTCGAACTGGTGCATTACGAATGGATCGAGCTGGCCCTGGCGCTGGATGAAACCGATCTGTCGCAACTGGCGTTCGATCCGAACGGCGATCTGTTGCACGGCACTCCGCTGGTATCGCCACTGGCCTGGCCGCTGGCCTACCGCTTCCCGGTGCACCGCATCGGCCCGGATTTCCAACCGCAGGCGACGCCGGACACGCCCACCTTCCTGCTGATCCGCCGCGACGCGCAGCACGCCATCCACTTCCACGAAATCGATGCGCTGGGCCATGCCTTGCTGGCGGCGCTGCATGACAATTGCGGCGCTGCCAGCGGCCTTGCGCTGATCGAACAACTGATCGCTGACCAACCCGATGCCGCCGCAATGCGCCAGCAGGCGCATGAACGCCTGACCAGCCTGCATCGGCGCGGCGCGATTCTGGGTACCGTCCACCTGCCATGAACGCGAAGCCAAAAAACTCCGCCCCCACCTCTCCTGATCCCGACGCAGTGCCGGAGATCAGCGACGACTGGATTGCCGAAGCGGATCTGTTTCAAGGTGAAAAGCTGGTCCGTCGCGGCCGCCCAAGGGTGGCGGCGCCACGCCAGTTGTTGTCGTTGCGCCTGCCGCCGAACGTCATCGCGCGCTGGAAGGCCAGCGGCCCCGGCTGGCAAACGCGGATGGCGCAGATGCTGGAAAGCGCCGCACCAGCGGCAACAGCAGCACCGGATTGAGCACCCTGCGGCGCTGTCTGAACCTGCGCCACCGGCTGCACCGGCGAACCGGCATGGCTGCCTTACAATGCGCGGATGCCTGCATCTGCTCCCGATTTCGGCGCTGTCCGCGCCACGACGATGGCCGCGCGATTCCGTGGCTTCCTGCCCGTGGTGGTGGATGTGGAAACCGGCGGTTTCGATGCCGAACGCCACGCACTGCTGGAGATCGCGGCGATTCCGGTGCTGATGGATGAGGATGGCACGATGCGCCCCGGCGAGCCGGCGCATACCCATGTCGAAGCCTTCCGTGGCGCGCTGCTGGATCCGAAATCGCTGGAGATCACCGGCATCGATCCGGACAACCCCTTGCGCGGTGCGGTATCCGAGCGTGAAGCGCTGGGTCTGGTGTTCAACGAGGTCCGCGCCGCCGTGCGCGCCGCCGGCTGCCAGCGCGCGGTGCTGGTCGGCCACAACGCCGCCTTCGATCTGGCCTTCCTGAATGCCGCAGTCCGGCGCATCGACCACAAACGCAATCCGTTCCACCCGTTCAGCTGCTTCGATACCGTGCCGTTGGCCGGGCTCGCCTACGGCCAGACCGTGCTCGGGCGCGCGGTACACGCGGCCGGCATGGCCTGGGATTCCAGCCAGGCGCATTCGGCCTTGTACGACGCCCAGATGACGGCCGAACTGTTCTGCGGCATCGCCAACCGCTGGCGTGCGCTGTCACTGGCCGACCCGGCCCTGTCTTCCACGCTTCCGCCGGCTGCCGAAGTGGCACTGCCCGATGACCAGGTACCGCTGATCTGAACCTGTGAAGGTGGCCGGCTCTCAGGATCATGCTACCGCTTCGTCCGGTTCTCCTCCCTCTCCATCGATGATGTCCAGTTCGGCATCGGACAAGCCCAGTTCCACCGAGGTTTCCGGGTGGCGAAGGCAGAAATCGGGGATCAGCGGCGCCGCGAAACAGGCCCGAAGCGGCTTACTATCGGCAGCAAGCCGGTCAGGCCAGGGCGGCCGGACTCAAACCAAACGACCTCCAAGAAAGCCAGGACGCTTCAGAATACCGGGACGGCTCACACCGCCTTGGGCAAATTGACCCGCCGCATGAGTTCTTCGGCGCTTTCCTTGCGCTCGCTGTAGCGGTCCACGAGGTAGGGCGAAACATCGCGGGTCAGCCAGGTGAACTTGACCAGTTCCTCCATCACATCGACCACCCTGTCGTGGTAGGCCGACGGCTTCATCCTGTTATTGTCATCAAACTCCTGAAAAGCCTTGGCCACTGACGACTGATTCGGGATGGTGATCATGCGCATCCAGCGCCCGAGCACGCGCATCTGGTTGACCGCATTGAAGGACTGCGAGCCGCCGCAGACCTGCATCACCGCCAGCGCCTTGCCCTGGGTAGGGCGCACAGCACCAGCAGCCAGGGGAATCCAGTCGATCTGGGCTTTCATGATGCCGGTCATGGCGCCGTGACGCTCGGGCGAACACCACACCATCCCTTCGGACCACAGTGCCAGTTCACGCAGTTCTTGCACTTTTGGGTGGGTGTCTGGCGCATCGTCGGGCAAAGGCAATCCACTGGGGTTGAAGATGCGTGTCTCAGCGCCCATGGCTTGCAGCAGCCGGTCAGCTTCTTCGACCAGCAGGCGGCTGAAGGAGCGCGGGCGCAGGGAGCCGTACAGTAGCAGGATGCGTGGTGGGTGGCCCGAGTGCGGGCGCAGCAACTGTGAGGGATTGGGCACACGGAAATGTTCAGCCTGAACCTGCGGCAGATCGGCCAAGGGTTGGGAGACGGGCTTAGACACGGCGACCTTTTGCATCGATGACCACTTCACCATCTTCCTTGACGAACGAGCCCTGCTGCGGATCCGGCAGGATGTCGAGCACCATCTCCGACGGGCGGCACAGCCGTACTCCCAGCGGCGTAACCACGATGGGACGGTTGAGCAGGATGGGGTGTTGCTGGATGAAGGCCAGCAATTCTTCATCTGTCCATTTCGCGTTGCCCAGGTCCAGCTCGGCGTAAGGTGTACCTTTTTCTCGAAGCACCTCGCGCACCGAAGCGCCCATAGCGCTCAGCCAGGACTGGATCTGCTCAGTGCTGGGTGGATTTTTGAGGTACTCAATGACAGTCGGCTCCACCCCACTGTTGCGGATCAGGGCCAGCACGTTGCGCGAGGTGCCGCAGGCGGGGTTGTGATAGATGGTGATTTTGGTCATGGGATCCTCTGTGGTTCAGACGGTATGGGGTTTCCAGGCGTTGACGATAGCTACCAGCGATAGCATGACGGGCACTTCAACCAGCACGCCGACCACGGTGGCCAGTGCAGCGCCCGAGTTCAGGCCAAACAACGAAATGGCGACGGCCACCGCCAGCTCGAAGAAGTTGGACGTTCCGATCAGGCAGGCCGGGCCGGCGATGTTGTGTGGCAGCTTGAGCCACCTGGCGCCCCACCAGCCGATGAAGAAGATGCCGTAGGACTGCAGGATCAGCGGCACCGCAATCAGTGCGATCACGCCAGGCTTCTCGACGATGGTGCCTGCCTGGAAACCGAACAGCAGCACCACGGTGGCGATCAGGCCCACCACCGACCAGGGCTTGAGTCTCGCCACGAACTGACCCACGGCGGTAGGCGACTTTCGCATGAGCAGCTGCCGGGTGATCATGCCAGCCAGCAGTGGCAGCACCACATACAGCACGGTAGAGAGCAGCAGCGTCTCCCAGGGCACCGTGACGTTGGTCACGCCCAGCAGAAAGGCGGCAATCGGCGCAAAGGCGACGACCATGATCAGGTCGTTTACCGACACCTGCACCAGGGTGTAGTTGGCATCGCCTTTGACCAGCTGGCTCCAGACAAACACCATCGCGGTGCAAGGTGCCACGCCCAGCAGGATCATGCCGGCGATGTACTCGCTGGCCGATTGCGGATCGACCCAGCCTGCGAACACGTACTGAAAGAACAGCACGCCCAGCGCCGCCATGGTGAAGGGTTTGATCAGCCAGTTGACCACCAGTGTGAGCATCAGGCCCTGAGGCTTCTTGCCCACGTCCTTCACCGCATGCCAGTCGATCTGGATCATCATCGGATAGATCATGATCCAGATGAACACGGCCACCACCAGGTTCACCTGCGCGATTTCCATCGCAGCCACGGCCTGGAACACGCCGGGCATGACCAGCCCTAGACCCACACCGGCCAAGATTCCCAACCCGACCCAAACGGTCAGGTAGCGCTCAAAAACACCCATCGATCAGACCTTTTCAAGGGAATGGCCCGCCAGGTCCAGCAGACGCTGAACACCAACCGGTTCGTTTTCATCAGGGGAACCTGCGCATACCGCTATGCGTGCTGCGTGACGACAGCTTTGATCCGCCCCGGCGCTCTTGGAGGCCGTCTGGTTTGAGTCAGGTCGCCCTGGTCTGACCGGCTTGCTGCCGATAGTAAGCCGCTTCGGCTTCCGCTGGCGGGATGTGACCCGATCGGTCCCAGCAGTCGCCTGTGGTTGTACCAGTACACCCAGTTGCGCAGCGTCTGCGCCGTGCACCCGATCTTCCCGGCAATCGACTCGATCGCCGCCCACTGCGAGCTGTGCGTGTTCTGGTGCTCCAGCACCATCCGCACCGCCCGCTCCCGCACTTCCGGAAAATACTTCACTGGCGTGGTCATGGCTGCATTCTCTCAAAGGGTGGACCCTCCAGAAATACCGGGGTGCTTCACATCACGATTGTGAGGCGCTTAGGACGCACGATCAGCGCCTGGCCGCTGCATCGCACGGGCTGGCGGTCAACGTGCTGGAGGTGTGACGCTCAGCGCACCCGCATTTCCTGCTCCACCCGCAGCAGGTCTTCTTCCGTATCCACGCCGGCCGGGAACGGTTCGGGGCTGAGGGCGGCGGCGATGCGCCAGCCGGCTTCCAGGGCGCGCAGTTGTTCGAGTGATTCGATCTGCTCCAGAGTGCCGGGTGGCATCGCGGCGAAGGCGCGCAGGTGGGTGACGCGGTAGGCGTAGAGGCCAATGTGGCGCAGCCAGGTGTTTCCGGCTGGCAATGTGATGCGGTCGCGGGCAAAGGCGTCGCGGTGCCAGGGGATCGGGGCGCGGCTGAAATACAGGGCGAGGCCGTTGGCGTCGCGCACCAGTTTCACGCAGTTGGAATCGAACAGCTCGTCGGTGCCGGCAATGGGCTGGGCCAGCGTGGCGATCTGTGCGCCGCTGTCGAGCAGGGCCTGTGCCGCAGCGCGGATCGCGGCCGGTGGCGCCTGTGGTTCGTCACCCTGGAGATTCACGACCAGGGTGTCGTCGGACCATCCGCGCAGTTGCGCACATTCGGCCAGGCGGTCGGTGCCGGAGGCGTGTGCGGCCGAGGTCATGCAAATGCTGACGCCCAGCGGTGCGAGCGCATCGGCGATGCGAGCATCGTCGGTAGCCACGACCACTTCCCGTGCACCGGCCTCGCTGGCGCGGCGTGCAACGTGGACGATCATCGGCTCGTCGGCGATCAGGCGCAGTGCCTTGGCCGGCAGCCGGGTGGAACCGTAGCGCGCGGGAATCGCGACGACGAAGTCCGGGGTGCTCATCGATCATTTCCTTGCAGGGCCGCGAGTCGTGCTGCAACCGCATCGAAGAAAGCGTCCGGCAGGTGCGCGCTGGCCGGTACGGAAAACCAGTTCTCGCGCGCGAACGCGGTGCATTTGACCGCGTCCTTCTCGGTCATCAGCACCGGTGCCTGATCGCCGAAATCCAGGTCCGCCGCGCTGAAGGTGTGGTGATCGGCGAAGGCGTGCGGTTCCACCTCCAGCCCGAGTTCGCGCAGCGCGTTGAAAAAGCGCTCCGGGTGGCCAATGCCCGCGACGGCATGCACCCTGCTGCCGGCGAACTCCTTGAGCGCCTTCGCGCTGCCGCCGGCCAGTGGATGGGCATGCAGCAGCTCCAGCCGCATCGGAATTTCGCCCGGTGCCGGCGCACCGCCGTTGTGTACGACGAAATCGCAAGCATTGCGGCGTGAAGCCGGTTCCCGCAGCGGGCCGGCCGGCAACATCCTCGCATTGCCGAGACGGCGCACGCCGTCGATCACAAGGATCTCGATGTCGCGCGCCAGGGCGTAGTGCTGCAGGCCGTCGTCGGCTATCAGCACATCCACGTCGCCACTGGCAGTCAAAAGCCGGGCCGCGTCGATGCGGCGTGCCGCCACTGCGACCGGCACCTCTGCACGGCGCGAAATCAGCAGGGGTTCGTCACCGGCTGTTGCTGGCGTATCCAAGGCCTGCACCCGGTGCGGCGTGGTGCCGCGCCGGCCGTAGCCGCGCGAAATCACGCCAGGGCGGAATCCGCGCCTGGACAGCGCCTGTGCCAAGGCAATGGTGAGCGGGGTTTTGCCGGCCCCGCCGATGGCCAGGTTGCCGACCACGATGACCGGCACCTCCGCCCGCTGCGGCAAATGCCGTGCGGCTGATGGATCACCAGCCAGCGCCGCCAGATAGCGTTCGCGGCGCGCCACCGCTATGCGGCGGAACAGGCGTGACAGCGCGCCGAGAAACACCCCCGGCTGCGCCGCGCCGTACCAGCGCCGCTCGAACCAGTGGGTGGCGTGGGTCCGCAGGCTGGGCATCTCAGTCTCCGCTGCCGCTGGCCGACGCTTCGCGGAACTGGAGGCGGTACAGCGCGGCATAGACGCCGCCGGCTTCCAGCAGATCGGCATGACGCCCCAGCTCGACCACGCGGCCATGATCCATCACCGCGATCTGGTCGGCGTGTTCGATCGTGCTCAGCCGGTGCGCGATCACCAGCGTGGTGCGGTTGGCCATCAGCGTTGTCAGTGCGTCCTGGATCAGGCGTTCAGAACGGGTGTCCAGCGCGCTGGTGGCCTCATCCAGAACCAGAATCGGCGCGTTCTTCAGCAGCGCCCGGGCAATCGCGATGCGCTGGCGCTGCCCGCCGGACAGCAGCGCGCCGTGTTCGCCCACCGGGCTGTCCAGCCCATCCGGCAATTCGCGAATGAACTCCATCGCGTTGGCGGCCTCGGCAGCAGCTTCGATCTGCGCACGGGTGGCGCCTTCCAGCCCGCCGTAGGCGATGTTGTCGGCGATGCTGCCGTTGAACAGCACCACGCGCTGGCTCACCAGCGCGATCTGTGCGCGCAGATCGGCCAGGCGGTAATCGGCCAGCGGGTGGCCATCAAGCAGGATGCTGCCGGCATCGGGCTCGTAGAAACGCGGCAACAGGCTGGCCAGACTGCTCTTGCCACTGCCCGATGGCCCGACCAGCGCGGTAACGCTGCCCGGCGGGCAATGCAGGCTGACCGTGTCCAGCGCAGCTTCGGCACGGCCGGGATAGCGCAGGCTGACGTCACGCAGTTCGATCTCGCCGCGTGCCTGCTGCAAGGGCCGGCTGCCGTGGTCGGGTTCTTCCGGCGCATCAATCACTTCAAACAGTTCATCGGCGGCTGCCACGCCACGCTGCACCACGGCCTGCACCGTGGTCAGGCGCTTGATCGAGGGCAGCATCACCAGCATCGCGGTGATCAGCGACATGAAGGCGCCGGCGGTCAGGCTTTCCAGCAGGTCCGGCCGGGTTGCGCGCCAGACAATCGCTGCCAGTGCACTGGCAGCCACCAGCTGGATCGTGGCCGAACTCAGCGCATTGGTGCTGGCCACCTTCAGGTTCAAGCTCAGATTGCGCTGCGCCGCTTTGGCGAAACGCTCGGCCTCGCGCGACTGGCCGCCATAGATGCGCACTTCGCGATGGCCTTCGACGGCTTCTTCCACCATGCCGGTGACATCGCCCATCGAGGACTGGATGGTGCGATTGATGCGGCGGTAACGGCGCCCGACATAACGCCACACCAGCCCGGTCAGCGGCACCATCACGAACAGGTACAGCGTCAGGCTCGGGCTGTGCCAGAGCATCACCGTCACCATCGCCACGATGGTCAGGCTGTCCACGATCATGACCTTGACCGCATCGGCACTGGCCTGGGCCACCTGCTCGGCACCGTAGATCAGGCGCGACACCACCTGCCCACCAGGCTCACGATCGAAATACGCGGCCGGCAGGCGCTGGTATTTTCCGAACACCTGGTTGCGCAGGTCGCGCACCACACTGCGGCCGATGCGCGCCATGCCGTAATCCCCGGCATAGGTCGCTACACCGCGCACCACGAACAGCAGCACCAGCGCGATCGGCATCCAGAAGATCGCCACCGGATCCCGCACCACGAACAGCTCGTCGAGCATCGGTTCGATCAGTTTGACGAAGGCGCCGGCAGCGGCGGCATCGAACACCATGCCCAGGATCGCCAGACACCAGAACGGCCAGTACGGACGCACATAACGCAGCAGGCGCGCATGCGTCTGCCGGGAGCTGGAAGCGGGCCTGGCCGGATCGCGGGACATCGGAATGGGCCTTGAAAGCGGGCGTCAGCCGCCACCATCCGGTGCCGGCACGGTGGCGATCGACAGGCGCGAAAAACCCAGCTGCCCGATCGCATCCATCGCGGTCACCACCGCCTGATGCGGGGTACGGGCATCGGCGCGCAGGATCACCGCGCGGTTCTTGTCTTCGCCGGCCACCTGGCCGATGGCCTCGCGCAGCGAACGCACATCACGCTTGAGCACTTCGCCACCGCCGACGAAGTAGCGCCCTTCCCCATCAACCACGACCACCAGCGGATCCTTCGGTGTTTCCGCCGGCTGGCCAGCGGCCTCGGGCAGATCGATCTTCAGCGCGCTGCGATCCTGGAAGGTGGTGGTGACAACAAAGAAGATGATGAGCGTGAGCACGACATCGATCAGCGGAATCAGGCTGACTTCCAGTTCGTCATGCGGGCTGGCCGATCCGATCCTCATCCGGCCGCACTCCTGCGCCGCACCGGTGCCGGCGCTGCCGGCGGCGGGTGCGCCACGGTGTCCAGGGTGTCGATCAGCGCCATCGCCTGGCGCTCCATTTCGATCACGTAGGCCGTCACCAGACCACGGAAATAACGGTGCAGCACCAGCGCCGGAATCGCCACGCAGATGCCGGCGGCGGTGGTGACCAGCGCCTGCCCGATGCCGCCGGCCAGCTGTGTCATGTCGCCGATGCCGTGGTCCAGAATGCCCAGGAACATCCGCATCATGCCGATCACCGTGCCCAGCAGGCCCAGCAGCGGCGCCGCGCTGGCGATCGTACCCAGCGTATTGAGATAGCGTTCGAGCCGGTGCATCACATGCCGGCCGGTGTCTTCGATGCGCTCGCGGATCACCTCGCGCGGGCGCCGGCGCACATCCAGCCCTGCCGCCAGCACTTCGCCCAGCGGGGAATTGCTGCGCAGCGCCTCGATATGCTTGGGATCAAGATGCGCATGCCGCGCCCATTCGCGCACTTCCTCGCCCAGCCCCTGCGGCAGCACGCTCTTGCGGCGCAGGGTCCAGAAACGCTCCAGGATGATCGCCAATGCAATCGCCGATGCCGCCAGGATCGGCCACATCACCCATCCGCCCGCCTTGAACAGTTCCAGCACGCAACAACTCCTCAGCCAAAGACTCGCCCCCGGTCGGCGAATGATACCCGCTGACACCGCCGGCAACGCGATCCTGCACAGTTGCGCAAGATCGCTGCGGTGGCCATGGGGCGGAACGCTGCGGCACCAGGCCGGGCTGCAGCGCCGTGTTCAGCACAGCCGTCAGCGCCGGCTGCAACCTGCCAACGCCAGTCGCTGACCGGGCTTGATCAGATATTTCGGTGCACGGATGCCGTTGGCATTGGCGATGCCCTGCACGGTGCAGCCATTGCGGCGCGCAATCGAATGCAGTGAGTCGCCCTTCTTCACCGTGTAGCTGCCGGCGCCACGCGTGGCCACGGCTGGCGCCACTGGCGGACGGGCTTCGTGCAATTCGCGGCTCATCGCCAGCATCGGGCCGTTCTGACATTGGCGCAGCCAGGCATCGGCGGCGGCGGCCGGCAGTTCCAGTTCAGTACCGGCCGGAATGCGACGGCCGGCTTCCCAGCGTGCGTTGAGGTTGCGCAGGTGCCGGAACCAGCCGCGCGGGTTGCCGTGCTGGCCGATGCAGACCGCCATTTCGTTGATCGAAATCTCCTGCTCCAGCGTGATCTTCACCGGGCTGGCGTCGTATTGCGCGAAGCTGAGGTTGTAGCGCTCCGGATGCAGGAACAGCCACGCTGCCGCCATCACCATCGGCACGTATTCGCGGGTTTCGGCCGGCAGCGCGTTGAACACCTGCGAGCTCCAGAAATCATGCGTGCCCTTGCCGGACAGCCGCGCGATGCGCCCTTCCCCGCCGTTGTAGGCGGCCAGCGCCAGCGACAGGTTGCCGTTCAACTCGGCGAAGCGTTCGTTGAGATAGGCGGCGTTGGCGCGGGTGGATTCCTGCGGATCGAAGCGCAGATCGAAGCTGCCGCCGCGATTGAGCCCGAAACGCGCGCCGGTGGCCGGCATGAACTGCAACGGCCCGGCCGCACCGGCGCGCGACACCGCGTGCACGCGACCGCCCGACTCCTTGGCCATGATGCCGAACAGCAGGGCTTCCGGCAGGCCGGTCTTTTCGTACTCGGGGAACATGCGATGCCGCATGTACTGGTAGTTCTCCCAGGTATCGAGCAGCTGCGGGCGCATCCAGGTCAGCCATTCTTCCAGCGCCGCCTTCACCGGCTCGTTCAGCTCGATGACCTTGGCCAGATCCTTGCCGTTGAGCATCGCCACGGTGCGGGCCGACTCGGGCAACACCAGCAGCACCGGCGAGTCGCCCTCGCCGACCAGATCCCCGTCACCGTTTACCGGGTCGCTGTCCTCGGTGGCACCGACCAGAAAGCGGCCCTGGCGCACCAGCAGTGCATCCTGTGCGGCCAGCACGCGGCGCACGTCGCAACCGGGCTGCTCCAGGCACTCATCGGCAATGGCGCGAAGTTCGGCACGGGCGCTGCCGAACTGGCTGGCGGCGGCGCTCGCATCACCGCGCTCGTAACTGCTTACCGCCGCGTCAAAGCCTGCCGTGGCCTCGTCGATCCGTGCGTACAGCGCGTTCAGCGCCGCATCCGATACCTGTGCCTGCGGCCGGGGCGGCTGCGTTGCACAACCAGCCAGCACACCGGCCACCAGCAAAACCATCAACGAAACACGCACGCCGCATCCCCGGTTCGAACAAACGCGCCAGCCTAACCAGCACCACCGGCAGCGGCAAGCGTGCCTGGGTCATATTTCGAGCAGGTTGGCGAAAGGCCGGGTTTCCTTCCAGCGATAGCCATCGAAATCACGGCGATCGGTGGAAAGGATACGGCCTTCACCCAGGCTCTCGGCCAGGATCAGCAGCGATGCATCGGCCAGATCCATCGGCAGGTTGCGGTAGCGCGTCATCAGATGAGTGGCGCCGGCCAGCGCACCGTCCGGCAGCTCCGGCACACGGCAGGCGCCATCGGCCACCGAGGCCACGAACGCCAGCGATTGATGCACACCCACGCGCGCCATCAGCAGATGCGTGACTTCGGTCAGCACCGGCCAGGTGGAAACAAAGCCTTCACCCTGATAACGCTCGGCGGCGCGCAGTGCAGCGGCGTGATGCCGGTCGCGGCGATTGCCCAGCGCGATCCAGAAACCGCTGTCGGTCAGGATCACGGCCTGCGCCTGCGAGGCTTGGGCGCCGGTGGAAGCGGCTCGTGCACATGCGTCGGAATCTTGGTTTCCAGCGCCTCGGTGAGATAACTCTTGTACGCCGAGGACAAATCCTCCGGCCCTTCGCCGCCGGCCAGAAACGCATGTTTTTCAAGGATGGAAAGCGCATCGCGCGCCGGCATCGCGTGGCGCTCGTGGTACTCGCGCAGTGCCGCGCGCAACAGCTCGGAGGCCGTCAGCCCCTCACTGCCCAGCAACTGCTGGAAACGCTCGGCATCCTCACCGGTGAGGCGGGCGTTGATGCGGATATCGGCAGGCGTGTTCATGGTTGGATGTCCGGCCACTCATGTTCCGTCATACAACTTATGACAAGCAGTGAATTGATGCAAGCCATGCCTGCCGTGAAGGCGTGCCGCCATCGCGCATACAATCGCGTGTTTTACACAGCGCGTACTGCACAGGGAGCCCCGTCCGTGAACCAGATCCTCGTCGGCAAGTCCGTCACCACGCCCGACAGCGGCCAAGTCCACCTGCTGACCAAATACGGCAACCGCCACGGTCTGGTCGCCGGCGCCACCGGCACCGGCAAGTCGGTCACGCTGATGGTGCTGGCCGAGGGTTTTTCCCGGCAGGGCGTGCCGGTGTTCCTGGCCGATGTGAAGGGCGATATCGCGGGCCTGGCAGTGCCCGGCACCAGCAACGAAAAGCTGCTGGCTCGGGCCGAACAGATCGGCATCGACGGCTACGGCAACGAAGGCAACCCGACCGTGTTCTGGGACGTGTTCGGCAAAGACGGCCACCCGGTACGCGCCACGATCTCCGAGATCGGCCCCACCTTGCTGGGCCGCATGCTCGAACTCAACGACACACAATCGGGCGTGCTCGACATCGTGTTCAAGCTGGCCGACGACAACGGCTGGCTGTTGCTGGACATCGACGATCTACGCTCGCTGCTGACCTTCGCCGCCGAAGAACGCAAGGACATTTCCACCCGCTACGGCCTGATCAGCCCAGCCTCGATCGGTGCCATCCAGCGCGCCCTGTTGCGGCTGGAACAGGACGGCGGCGGCCAGTTCTTCGGCGAGCCGGCACTGGATCTCAACGACCTGATGCGAACCGATTTTTCCGGCCGCGGCATCATCAACATCCTCGCCGCCGACAAGCTGATCCTCAAGCCGCGCCTGTATTCCACCTTCCTGCTGTGGCTGCTGTCCGAGCTGTTCGAAAACCTGCCGGAAGTGGGCGATCTGGACCGCCCGAAACTGGTCTTCATCTTCGACGAGGCGCATCTGCTGTTCAACGACGCACCGCCGGCCCTGCGCCAGCGCGTGGAACAGGTGATCCGCATCATCCGTTCCAAGGGCGTGGGCGTGTATTTCTGCTCGCAGTTCCCCGACGACGTGCCCACCGAAATCCTCGGCCAGCTCGGCAACCGCGTGCAGCACGCACTGCGCGCCTTCACCCCGCGCGACCAGAAAGCGGTACGCACAGCGGCGCAGACCTTCGTGCAGAACCCGCAACTGGACGTGGTTGAAACTATCTCCCAGCTCGGCACCGGCGAGGCGCTGACCTCGATGCTGATGGACAAGGGCATCCCCTCGCCGGTCGAAAAAACCCTGATCTGCCCGCCGCGCTGCCGCATGGGCGCGATCACCCCGGAAGAACGCGCCACGATCCGCAGCCGCAGCCCCGTCGGCAGCCGCTACGACACCCCGGTCAACCGCGAATCCGCGCACGAAATCCTGCTGCGCCGCGCTGAAGAACTGACCGCCGCCAAGGCCGCCGAAGCCGAAGCCAGGGCGCAGGCCAAGGCCAAACCCGCCGAAACCGACGGCGGCATGGGCCAGAAGGTCAACGAATGGCTGTTCGGCACCAAGCGCCGCCAGGGCGTGGTCGACACCATGGCCAAACAGACCGCCCGCACCGTCGGCACCAAACTCGGCAACCAGATTTTGCGTGGCGTGCTGGGCGGGATATTCAACAAGAAGTGAAATGAAGATGCGTGCCGCTACCATTTGGACGACACCAGCGACGGCAACGTGATGGATTGACGGGCGCCCAGGTGGCGCCCGTTTTCATTTCACACCCACACGCAACGCCGCTTCGATCAACCCATCATCGGATAATCGATATACCCCGCTTCACCGCCACCATAGAAGGTGCTGCGGTCCGGGGTATTGAGCGGGGCGTTTTCGCGCAGGCGACGGACAAGATCGGGGTTGGCGATGAAGGGGCGGCCGAAGGCGATGGCGTCGGCGTGACCGGCGGCGATGGCGGCGTCGGCCAGTTCGCGGGTGTAGCCGTTGTTGAGAATCCAGGCGCCGTGCCCACCGGCGTTGCGGTAGGCATTGCGCAGCGCGTGGTAGTCGAACGGGGTGTCGCCTTGCTGGAAGTCGCGGGCACCGCCGGTGGCGCCTTCGATCACGTGCACGAAGGCCAGATCGTGGCGCGCCAGCGACGCGGCGACGGCTTCGAACAGCGGCTGCGGATCCGGGTCGGCGGCGTCGTTGGCCGGGGTCACCGGCGAGATGCGGATGCCGGTGCGTTCGCCACCGATCGCGGCGGCCACGGCGGCCACGATTTCATCCATGAAGCGCACGCGGTTTTCGATGTCGCCGCCGTATTCGTCGCTGCGCCGGTTGCTGCCGGCGCGCAGGAACTGGTCGATCAGGTAGCCGTTGGCGCCGTGCAGCTCCACGCCGTCAAAGCCGGCGTCAACCGCGGCGCGGGCAGCGCGCGCGTAGTCCTGCACGATGCCGGGGATTTCGTCGATATCCAGGGCGCGCGGGGGCGAGGTCGGTACGAACTCGCCGCCACCATCGGGCTTGAGGATGTAGGTCTTGGCCTCGGCGGTGATCGCCGAGGGCGCGATCGGATCGGCACCACCGGGTTGCAGCGAGACATGCGACACCCGGCCCACATGCCAGAGCTGGGCCACGATGCGGCCGCCGGCGGCATGCACGGCGGCGGTGATGCGGCGCCAGCCGTCCAGTTGCGCGGCCTCGTACAGGCCCGGCACATCGGCATAACCCTGGCCCTGCTGGGTGATCGCCACACCTTCGCTGACGATGAGACCGGCGCTGGCGCGCTGCGCGTAATAGGTTTCCACCATCGCGCCGGGCACGCCCTTGGGCGAGCGGTTGCGCGTGAGCGGCGCCATCACGATGCGGTTGGGAAGCTGCAACGCACCGGCGTTGACGGGTTCGAACAGACGGCTCATGACATCACCAGACAGGGGAAAGGGATCAGGCCAGCATGCGTGAACGCCTGCGGCGGGACAAGCCGGCCACCGATGCCCCGCCGCTTGACCTTTGTCAGCGGCCCGGCGACAGCCGCCGGCTAGCATCCTGCGCTGTCCAAAGCCCGCAGGATCCGCGCGTGCCGCCACCCGAGCAGCCCCCTTCCGGCCCGTTGCCGTTGCCAGATGAGCTGGCGCAACTACTGCTGCGCGGCACCCGCCACGGCATCGACCGGATCGACGACGACATGCTGCGCCTGCTCGCGCTGCGGCGTCGGCTGGCGGCCATCGCTGGAGGTCTGAAGCGCAGGCTGCGCCGCCCACTGCACGATCCGGCGCGCGAACAGCAGGTGCTGCACCGCGCCCACCGGCTGGCGGAACGCCTGCACCTGCCACGCCTCACCGCACGGCGGCTTGTCCGCGTGCTGATCGCCGATGCGCGCCAGCAACAGGGCATCGGCGCCGGCATTTCCTCCTTTCCCGATCCTTCCCTGGTCGCTGCTGAAATGAATCCATCCCGTCACATCCCGCTTGTCGAACATCCGGCGCTGCTGCGCCTGGTTCCACCGCCTTCACGCTGGAAGCCGCTGCTGCGGCATCTGCCGGCACCGCTGCACGCGCGGCTGATGGAAAACGTGCTTTCACGCGTGCTGGGGCAACCCGGTGTGGGTTCGACGCTGGATGAAGTCGCCGGGCGCCGGCTTGGCATCACGGTGTCCGATCTCGGGCTGGAATGGGTGTTCCACTGGCAGCACGGCCGCCTGCACGCGGTGCCGGAAGCGGCCGAAGCCAGCGTGCGCGGCAGCGCCACCGATCTGTTGCTGCTGGCCAGCCGGCTGGAGGATGCCGATACGCTGTTCTTCCAGCGCCGGCTGGTGCTGACCGGCGATACCGAACTGGGCCTGACGGTGCGCAATCTGCTGGACCGCATGCCCTGGGAAGCGATCCCGCTGGGTCTGCGCATCGCCCTGCAACGCAGTGCCGGCCTGGCCCGTGCCGCGCGCAGCGCATTTCGCGAAAGGTGGGCGCCGGCCTTGCCACAGCTACCCGACGCCGACTGAAGCCGCAACCGCAGCGGCACGCCGGCCCCATCATCAATCACTGCAACCTGCCCGACAGAGCGCCACCGGGGTGATGGCACCCAATTACTGCGCAGATTTGCGCACAGGCGTGCATGAATTGCCGCCAGCCACACTTTTTCACAGGCCTCGATCCGCTCCGGATGCGATGGCGCAAACCCTTGCCACTACACCATTTCCTTGCCCGACAATGCGTTGCCGTATGGAAATAGGCAGGGACGGCTTCAGCGCAAAGTTGTGCCGGACCGGTCAGAATCCCCGCTTTTCCCCGCTGTGTAGTTGATATGACCCGAGCCAATTCCTACGACCGTGAGCAACTTCTGGCCTGTTCCCGTGGCGAGCTGTTCGGCCCCGGCAACGCGCGCCTGCCGGCGCCGCCGATGCTCATGTTCGACCGCATCACCCACATCGGCACCGAGGGCGGCAAGTACGGCAAGGGCCTGATCCAGGCTGAGCTGGATATCCATCCGGACCTGTGGTTTTTCCCCTGCCATTTCGAGGGCGATCCGGTGATGCCAGGCTGCCTCGGGCTGGATGCGATGTGGCAGCTGTGCGGCTTCTATCTGCCATGGCTGGGCGCACCGGGCCGTGGCCGGGCGCTGGGGGTGGGCCAGGTCAAGTTCACCGGCCAGGTGCTGCCCACGGCCAAGCTGGTCAGCTACGAACTGCACGTGCGCCGGGTCATGCGCGGCAAGCTGGAACTGATCATCGCCGACGGCAGCACCCTGGTGGATGGGCGCGAGATCTACACCGCCGAGGACCTGCGCGTGGGCCTGTTCACTTCGACCGATGGGTTCTGAGTCATGAATGCAATTTCCAAGCGCCGCGTGGTGGTCACCGGCTTCGGCATCACCTCCTGCCTGGGCAACGACGCCGACAGCGTCAGCGCCTCGCTGCGCCAGATGCGCGCCGGCATCCGCGCTGTACCCGAATACGCCGAGCTGGGCCTGCGCAGCCAGGTCGCCGGCTGGCCGGACATCGATCTGAACGAGCAGATCGACCGCAAGCTCAAGCGTTTCATGGGCGATGCGGCGGGCTTCGCCTATGTCGCGGCGCGCGATGCGATCGCCGACGCCGGCCTTTCTGATGAGCAGGTGCGCGATATCCGCACCGGCCTGATCGCAGGTTCCGGCGGCGGTTCTCCACAGTGGCAGATCGAAACCGGCGACCTGCTGCGCAACAAGGGCGTGCGCAAGGTCGGCCCGTACATGGTGCCGCGTTCGATGGGGTCGACCGTCTCGGCCACGCTCTCCACCGCGTTCGGCATCCGTGGCCTGAGCTATTCGATTTCCGCCGCCTGCGCGACCTCCGCGCATTGCATCGGTGCGGCCGCCGACCTGATCCGTCACGGCGCGCAGGACGTGATCCTGGCCGGTGGCGGCGAGGAACTGCACTGGGGCATGACCACGCAGTTCGATGCGATGGGCGCACTGTCGAGCAAGCGCAACGACACTCCGCACAGCGCCTCGCGCCCCTACGATGCGAACCGCGACGGCTTCGTCATCGCCGGCGGCGGCGGCATGCTGGTGCTGGAAGACTACGAACACGCCAAGGCGCGCGGCGCGAAGATCCATGCCGAACTGGTCGGCTACGGCGTCACGTCCGATGGCGTGGACATGGTGGCCCCGTCCGGTGAAGGTGCGGTGCGCTGCATGCGCATGGCACTGGCTGGCCTGCACGGCGAAGCGGTCGGAAACATCGACTACCTCAACACCCACGGCACCTCCACCCCGCTGGGCGATGTGATCGAACTGCAATCGGTGCGCGAAGTGTTCGGTGAGGCGCTCCCGCCGATTTCCTCGACCAAGGCCCTGAGCGGCCACTCGCTCGGCGCGGCCAGCGTGCACGAGGCGATCTTCTGCCTGCTGATGATGCGCGACGGCTTCATCGCCGGCTCGGCCAACATCGAAACGCTGGACCCGAAGGTGGAAGGCTTCCCGATCGTGCGGGAAACGCGCGAGGCCAGCCTGAACACCGTGATGTCCAACAGCTTCGGCTTCGGCGGCACCAACGCCAGCCTGGTGTTCGCGCGGGTCTGATGCGCTCGCCGGTGGCCGGCTCCGGCGGCGAACACCGCCGCCAGCGCAAACGCCACCCGGTGAATTCCCGCGCTTGTCCAGGCGACATCCCGGCCGCGGTCACCACCACGGCCGGGCGGCGGCACCCGCCTGCGCGTCAGACCCCGGCGAACACCGACTCCAGCAGTCGGAACGTTCCCGTATCGGCATCCATCTCCACCCGGCCACCGACCGGCACGATGAACTGGCGCGGGATGTGACCGATCATCGCGCCACGGTAGGCCGGTACCCCGAGCGGTTTGATGTGCTCGTCGAGAATCTGGTCAAGGCTCAGCGAGCCGTGGGTTTCACCCGGCGAGCAATCGGTGCAATGGCCGAAGATCAAACCGGCGATGCGCGACAATGCGCCGGAAAGTTTCAGCGTAGTCAGCATCCGGTCGATGCGGTACGGCGCTTCGGCCACTTCTTCCAGGAACAGGATGCGGCCGCTGAAGTCCGGCAGATACGGCGTGCCGGACAACGCCGTGAGCACCGCAAGATTGCCGCCCAGCAGCTCACCCTGCGCCCGCCCTGGCGTGATGGTCAAGGTACGGTCGCGGCGCGGCACCAGCTCGTCGCCGGGGTCCGGTTCGTTGCGGTAGTGCATCTGTTCGCGCTGGAAGAACATGCGGCGGAACTGGTCGGCGTTGAAGCCGTTCCAGCTGCCGCTGCCATTCGGGCCGTGGAAGCTGACCAGCCCGGTCTGCGCCTGCAGCGCGCAATGCAGCGCGGTGATGTCCGAATAGCCCAACAGCGGTTTCGGGTTGGCGCGGATCGCGGCGTAATCCAGCAACGGCAACAGCCGCGCCGCACCCGAACCGCCGCGCAACGCGATGACCGCGCGAATGCCTTCATCGGCGAAGGCGGCGTTGATGTCGGCCGCGCGCTCAGTATCGGTGCCGGCCAGATGGCCGTGGCGTGACGAGACATACGCGCCAGTGTGCACCTTCAAGCCCAGTGCCTGGAGCACTTCCTGCGCCAGTTGCAGATCGAGCCGATCCACGTGCGCGGATGACGGGCTGACCAGCGCCACCTGGTCACCCGGATTCACCGCCGGCGGCAACAGCCGCTCCCGTGTCGACGTGGCCACCGAAGCGCCGCCGCTTGCTGCCGCCTGAACCATGCCGGCGAGTCCCATACCGATACCCGCGCCCACCGCACCTGCCATGAATCCACGCCTGTCCATGCACCTGTCATCCATTGGAGCACGACGCAGCTTATTGATTCACGCGGCACGGCGTCCAATCCTGCGAACACCCGCCAGCACGCGGTTGCAGCTCCCCGGATCAGGCCCGTGGCCAGCGCCGGGCTATGGCGCCTCGACCCCCATGCCCGGCCCACCATGCCAGTAGCCGTTGCGCGCACCGCGCCGGGGCGGTGGCTCGACACACCGGCGGGCCAGGTCGAAATGTTCAACGATGGCGCGGCCATCCTGTGCCTGCGGATAGATGCGCAGAACGTCCACGCCCAGCGCACGCAGTTCCGGCAGTTCCGGGCCCAGGTCGGTGATTTCCTCGCCTTGGATCTGGATACCGTTGATGCGCAGGAAGCTGCGGCCCTCGCGCGTGGCCAGCGGCAGGCCGTCCGGATGTTCAATGCAGCGGAAGCCGCACTGGTCCTTGGGCAGATCCAGCGCCCGCGCGGTGAAGCAGCGGGCCGAAAACGACAACGGCAAGCGGCCCCAGCCGATGACTTCCAGTTCCGGCATCGGCTCGCCCTGCGCCCGCATCGCGTCACGCAGTTCGCCGATCAGTTGCCGGCCCTGTTCGACCCCGGCGGTCCAGCGCATCAGGCCGTCCTGCATCAACATCGCCAGCGCGCGGTGGTTGTAGATATTGAGGCTGGGGCCGGCGACGAAGGCCACGCCGTTTTCGCGGCACAGCTGCACCGCGGAAAGGTCATTGGCTTCGATCAGGTAGCGGCCCTGCTGCACCTGGCGGCGCAATGCGCCCAGCTCGGATTCGGCCTCGATCAGCGCCAGCGTGGACAGCACGACCTGCTTGCCGGCCTCGGCCAGTTCGTCGGCCAGCATCAGCCAGTCCTGCAGGCGCAATTCGCGCCGCTTGCTGCACACGGTTTCGCCCAGATAGACGATGTCCAGCGGCCACGCTGCAACGTCTCGGTAGAAATCCAGGGTCTGCTGGCGCGGCCAGAAATACTGCAACGGGCCAAGGCTCAGTTTCATCGGGTTGTCCTTTCGGGTGCGGCCGCCGGCTCAGTGCCAGGCGCGGTGGTAGGGGCCGAGCGTGGTCTGCTGGCCTTCGGCATGGGCCGACAGCGCCTGCTGCCACTCGTCATCCAGCACCCAGCGCGCCGGGTCAGCCTGATAACGGTCGATCGCACGCCGCCAGGTGCCGGCCACGGCCTTGACGTAGGCCGCACCGCGCTGGCGGCCTTCGATCTTCAGCGCCACCACGCCGGCGCGCGCCAGCCGTGGCAGCAGTTCCAGCGTGTTGAGGCTGGTCGGTTCCTCCAGTGCATGGAAGATCTCGCCGCCGACCTCGAAACGGCCCTTGCAGACGGTCGGATAACCGGCCGCCTCATGTTCGGCGAAGCGGTCGATCAGCACACCGTTCAGGCGCACCGTGCGGCTTGCATCCGGGTGTTCGTCCCATTGCACGAAGCGCGCTGGCGAACACACCCCGTGGCGGTTGGGCGACATGCCGGTGACGTAGCTGGAGAGCTGGCAGCGCCCTTCCACCATGATGCACAGGCTGCCGAAAGCGAACACCTCCAGCGGCACCGGCGAGGACTGGCAAAGGCGTTCGACCTGCTGCACCGACAGCACCCGCGGCAGCACCGCCCGCGCGATGCCGAAGCGTTCATACGCGTATTTCAGCGCCGCCGCAGTGGTGGCCGAACCCTGCACCGACAGATGCCGCGCCATCCGCGGATGGCGGCGGCAGGCGTAGTCCAGCACGCCCATCTCGGCCGCGATGATCGCGTCCACACCCAACTCGGCGGCATGGTCGACGGCGCCTTCCCAGTATTCGAGCCGGGCGCTGTCCGGATAGGTGTTCAGCGCCAGATAAACCTGTTTTCCACGCGCGTGGGCGTAGGCGATGCCCTGGCGCAATTCGTCGGCATCGAAGTTCAGGCCGGGAAAAGCGCGGGCGTTGGTCTGGTCGCGGAAACCGGCGTAGACCGCATCGGCTCCGGCGTCGATCGCCACGCGCAACGCCGGCAGGTTGCCGGCCGGACATACCAGTTGCATCGCAGGCTCCACGGGAAAGGAGCGGTCATGCTAGGCAGGCGCTGCCGGCCACTCATTGACCAATGTCATTGCAGCGCCGATCAGCATCCGCCAGCGCCTTCCACAAGGCATCGACGCGGCGTTCCACCTGCGCGCAGGGGTGGATCGGTTGACTCCATTCGCGCGCGGTTTCGCCGGGCCATTTGTTGGTCGCATCCAGCCCCAGCTTGGAGCCGACGCCCGACACCGGCGAGGCGAAATCCAGATAGTCGATCGGGGTGTTTTCCACCAGCATCGTGTCGCGTGCCGGGTCCACCCGGGTCGATATCGCCCAGACCACCTGGCGCCAATCGCGCACATCGATGTCCTCGTCGGTGACGATGACGAACTTGGTGTAGGTGAACTGCCGCAGATAGGACCAGATGCCCATCATCACGCGACGCGCGTGGCCGGGGTACTGCTTGCGGATCGACACCACCGCGATGCGGTAGGAACAGGCTTCCGGCGGCAGATGGAAATCCGTGATTTCCGGAAACACCTTGGCCAGGATCGGCACGAACACCTCGTTCAACGCCATCGCCAGCACCGAAGGTTCATCAAACGGCGCGCGACCCATGTAGCTGCCGTGGTAGATCGCATCGTGGCGCATCCGCAGCCGCTCCACGGTCAGCACCGGGAAGCGCTCCTGCGCGTTGTAGTAACCGGTGTGGTCACCGAACGGGCCTTCCAGCGCGGTGTCACCGGGATGGATATGACCTTCGAGCAGGATTTCGGCACAGGCCGGCGCGTCCAGGCCGGTCATCGCGCTGTGCCAGACGCGGCTGCGGGCGCCACGCAGCAGGCCGGCGAATTCGTATTCGGACAGGCTGTCGGGCACCGGCGCCACCGCCGCCAGCATCGTCGCCGGATCGGCACCGATGGCCACCAGCACCGGGAAAGGCTTGTCCGGAAACGCCTGCTGCCACGATGCGAAATCCTGCGCCCCGCCACGATGCGGCAGCCAGCGCATGATCAGCCGGTTGCGGCCGATCAGTTGCTGACGATAGATGCCCAGGTTCTGGCGGCGCTGATGCACGCCCCGGGTCACGACCATGCCGAAGGTCAGCAGGCGGCCGGCATCCTGCGGCCAGCAACGCTGGATCGGCAACGCGCCAAGATCAATGTCGGCGCCTTCCAGCACGATCTCGTTGAACCCCGCCTCGCTCATCCGGCGCGGCGCCACATGCGCCAGTTGCGCCAGACCGGGCCAGTTTTTCAGCGCCTCGCGCAATGACGAGGGCCATTGCGGTTCTTTCAGCTCGGCCAGCAATTGGCCCAACTCGCGCAGCGAAGCCAGCGGCCGGTCGCCGATCGCCATTTCGATGCGGCGCTGGTGGCCGAACAGATTGCCCAGCAGGCGGTGCTCGGAGCCGACCGGATTACACATCAACAGCGCCGGCCCGGATTCACGCAAGGCCCGCTGGCACAGCGCGGTGCTTTCCAGTTCCGGATCGATCGGCGCATCGATCCGGAGCAGTTGCCGCTGTTCCTGCAGGCGCTGCAGGAACGCGCGCAAATCATGAAACGCCATCGGCCTGATCCTGTTGCGGCAATGCCGGGCAGTCTGGATTCGGCCAGCGCCGCGCCGCCATGACCGATGTCAAGCACGGTGCCGGGCAGGCGGCCGAAGATGGCCTGCGGTTGACGCAGGTCATGGTGTCGACCCCACTGCGGCGCGAAGCTGGATCCACCCACCCTGGAACTTTCGCCATGGAATACGTGATCCACATGGATACCGCCGGCCTGGATCTGGCCGTGATCGGCGATGCGCTGCAACGTTTTGATCCGGCCGCGATCGCCGATATCGACAGCCGCCAGCAAGTGCTGCGCGTGGCCGCGATGATGCTGGATCAGGAGCTGCTGGCCGCGCTGGACCAGGCCGGTCACCCGGTGCGGGCCGAACAGGTCGAACGCCTGCCATCGGTCTGTTGCGGCGGTTGCAGCGGTTGATGCCGGCATGAACGCGGTGCCCAGCCTCCCGCCTTCGCATCCCGGCCCCGAAACCCGCACGGCCGAGGCCGAGCAGCGCCGCCTCGATGCCTGTTTCCTCGGCCCGTATGGCGAGAACGATGCGCTGCTGGAACGGCTGATGGTCGAGTTCCTGCGCGATCACGTGCACTGGCGGCGCAACTTCCATCCCGAAGACCCGCCGGCGATCCCGACCCGTGCCGCGCAGCATCCGGATTACCTGGCTTTCGAGGCGCGGATGCGGCGCGAACTGCATCAGCTTTCCGCGGCGCTGAAGCGCTCGGTGCCGTTCCACAGCCCGCGCTATGTCGGGCACATGGTGTCGGACCTGCTGCTGCCCGGGCTGGCGGCGCAGATGCTGACCCTGCCCTACAACCCGAACAACGTCAGCGAGGACGCCGCGCCGGTCACGCTGCAACTGGAAATGCAGGTCGGCCTGCAACTGGCGCGGATGCTGGGCTGGCCGGACGATCCGCAGCGCCCCGATTGCGCCTTCGGCCACCTGACTTCCGGCGGCACTCTGGCCAACTATCAGGGCCTGCGTCTGGCCTTGGCCTTGAAGGCGTTTCCGGTCGCGTTGCGCGCCGCCGCAGTGCCGGATATCGCCTTGCCTGCGGACGATTGGCAGGCCTTCAATCTCGCGCCCGAGGCCGGCATCGCGCTGTTCGGCCAATGGCAGGCATGGCTGGCGGCACAATCCGAGGGCACCCGCGTGCATTGGCGCGAAAAGGTCGAAGCGCAACGCATCGAAAGCCTCGGCCTGCTGGCCTTTTTCCAGCAGCATCCGCAGCTGCGCGCACCGCAGGTGCTGGCGCCGATCACCGCGCATTATTCGTGGAGCAAGGGGCTGAAGATGATCGGCCTGGGGCGCGACCAGCTGCGCCTGCTGCCCACGCGCGGCATGCGTCTGGATGCAGCCGCACTGGACGAGGCGCTGGAAGATTGCCTGCGCCGCCAACAGCCGGTGCTGGCGGCGGTCGCGGTGCTGGGCAGCACCGAATACGGCACCATCGACCCGGTCGATGCAGTGGTCGATGCACACGAACGTTTCGCCGCACGCGGGCTGGGTTTCAGCGTGCATGTGGATGCCGCCTGGGGCGGATACCTGACCACGCTGTTCCGCAATCCCGATGGCAGCCTGCGGCCGTTGCACAAAGTGCAGCGCGATTTCCGCCACTTCCCGCAGCCGGAAGTGCATGCCGCATTCGCCGCGCTGGCACGGGTCGATTCGGTGACGGTGGACCCGCACAAGCTCGGCTATCTGCCCTACGGCGCCGGCGCCTTCGTCTGCCGCGATCACCGCGCCATCGCGCTGCTGGCCGAGAGCGCCGACTACGTCTTCCACGGCGGCGAAAAGCGCGACTACGCCGGCCGTTACCGGCGACTCGGCCAGTTCATTCCGGAAGGCTCCAAATCCGGTGCGATGGCGGCAGCGGTGCACGTCACCCACCGCGTGCTGCCGCTGGACCACGAAAACTTCGGCCTGCTGCCACGCCACACCGTGCTGGCCGCCGAAGCCTTCCGCGAACGCGCCGAACGCTTCGCCCACGACATGCGCGGCCGGCTGCACGCACTGGTGCCGTTCGAGCCGGACAGCAACCTGGTCTGCCTGGCACTGAACCCGCACGGCAACCGCGATCTGGCCCAGGCCAACCGTTTCGTGCAGCGCCTGCACGATGAACTGCGCAGCGATCCGGGTCAGCCCTTGCAGCTCAAGCAGTTCTTCGCCTCCACCACCACGCTGCGCCCCGACGTGCTCGGCCCCACCGAAATGCAGCGCATCCTGACCAGCCTGCAACTGGACCTGGCTACGCTCGCCGCGCACGGCGACGATGCTGGCAACGACCGCCTCCTGATCCTGCGCCATACGCTGATGAACCCGTATCTGATCGACCACGAAAACGGCATCAGCTATATAGACCGCTATTTCGAACATCTGGCCGCCTGCATCCTGCGCGGCTGAAGCGCCGCGCCCGGCTCAGCCGGCGCCTGCAACCTGCACCCGGGATGATTCAGGTCAAGGAAACCGCCCGGAGCGCGGCCTAAGGTGCCGGCATGGCCGCCTACCCTGCCCCGTCCGCACTTCTCCAGTTGCCGCGTCATGATCCGCCGCGGCCTGGATGCCTGTGTTTCCGCACCCGCGCAGGCCTGACGACCCGCTTCCAGGAGCGCGAGCTGCGCCAGATCGCCACGATCACCAATGGCGACCCGATCCCGCGCCCGCTGTCGCTATGCATTGCTTTTCCGCAGCGCCCGCTGCTTCGCACCGCTGCCGATGGCGGCGCCCGTGGCAATGCCTATCTGACCCGGCTGTACCGGGAAATCGCGATGAGCGCCGAACTGTTCGACCGCGATCGCCAGGTCGAACAGGTGCACGTGCTGGACTACGCCTTGCGCCACCTGCATGCCGACCAGCTGGCCGAAGCCATGGACGTGATCGGCCGGCACTACTCCTGGGCAGCACCGGAGCGCACCCTGCGCTCGGTGGAACTGGAGCCGGCCTCGACCCGGCGCGCGGATATTCCGGCGCTGGTGGATGCCGGCTTCAACCGCGCGGTGTTCAATCTGGACAGCGACCTCGACAGCGACATCCCGGCGCTGGCCGGGCTGGTCGAAGACCTGCGCCAGCACGGTCTGCGCAATATCCATGTGAACCTGAGCGGGCGCCTGTTCGAGCAGCCTTCGGCGGAACTGGATGCGCTGCTGACACAGATGCTGGCGCTGCGCCCGGATCGTCTCGGCCTGCGCCGCCAGGCACGCCCGCCGCTGCCCGAAACCGGCCAGCAAACCGGCAACGAAGAAGCAGCCACCGGCGTGCAGCCGGACGGGTTCGAAAACCTCGCACAGCGGGTCGAAGCTGCCGGCTATGTGCATATCGGCCTGGGCTGTTTCACGCCGCCCGACAACCGTCTGGCGCTGGCTGACCGGCAGGAGGAACTGCGCTGCGACCTGCTCGGTTACACCACCCGCGCCGAAAGCGACATCGTCGGCCTGGGTGTCGGCGCGCTGAGTCATATCGGCAGCTGCCTGAGCCAGAACCCGCGCGACCTGCCGAGCTGGGAAGACGCCATCGACCACGGCCGCCTGCCGACCTGGCGCGGCATGCAGCTGGACGAAAACGAGCTGCTGCGCGCCGAACTGATCCAGCAGCTGGTCTGCCAGGGCGCGCTCGATTACACCGCCATCGGCCGCCAGTACGGTATCGACTTCCGCCAGCGCTTCGCCAACGCGCTGACCCGGCTCGAAACCCTGGCCGCGCAAGGGCTGGTGGAACTGCATCCGACACGGCTGCATGTGACCGTGCGCGGACGCCTGGCGCTGCCGGCGCTGGCCGCGTGTTTCGATCCCCACCCGGCTGCGGACGGCGATGTCCTGCGGCCGCATATCGCCCGCATTCCATGACGCGGGAAGGGAAACCAGACGTGGGCGAACGTGCCGTCTTCCCGCAGATCGACATCAACATCGTCGCCGACGATGGCGACGACAGCCAGTTCTGCAGCACCTGCGCGTTCTCCCAGGTGTTCATGGCCGAAGGCGTGCCCAAGGACGGGCTGCGCGACATGCATGTGCTGGTCGAGCACACCGAACCGCTGCACCCGGGCGAGCATGTGTTCCGCGAGGGCGATCCGTTCACCGCGATCGCCGCGGTGCGCGCCGGCACCGTCAAGACCTATCTGGTTGACCGCCAGGGCCGCGAGCAGGTGCTGGGCTTCCACCTGCCCGGCGAGATCATCGGGCTGAACGCGATCGACGGCGAGCGCTATCCCTGCAACGCAGTGGCGCTGGACACGGTGACGCTGTGCCGCTTTTCGTTCCCGAAGATCGCGCTGCTGGCCACGCGCCTGCCGCGCCTGCAACAGCACCTGTTCCGGCTGATGAGCCGCGATATCGGCAACGCCTCGATGTTCGCCGGCGACTGTTCGGCGGACGAGCGCGTCGCGGCCTTCCTGGTCACGCTGTCGCGGCGGCTGGCAGCGCGCGGATTTTCGCCGTTGCGCTTCCGCCTGATCATGTCGCGCACCGACATCGCCAACTACCTGCGCCAGGCACCGGAAACCGTCAGCCGCGTACTGCGCCGCTTCGAGCGTGACCGGCTGATCCACATCAGCCGGCGCGAAGTGGAAATCCTCGACATGGCCGGGCTGGAAACACTGGCGACCTCGGTGCTGCGCATCTGATCCACCCCCGGCCACAGGCGCTGCCGGCACCGAAGCCGCCGCCGTGGTTGCTACGATGAGCGGCTGCGGCCGCCTCCGTCCGCCCGTCTGCCACTGCTTAACTTCCGCCAGCATGTCCGAACACTCCTCCACCAGCATCCTGTCCTCCAACCTTGCCGCAATCCGCACCCGCATCGCCGCCGCCTGCGAACGCGCCGGCCGCGATCCCTCGCAGGTGCGCCTGCTGCCGGTCAGCAAGACCGTGGACGAGGCCCGGCTGCGCGACGCCTACGCGCTGGGCCTGCGCGAGCTGGGCGAGAACAAGGTGCAGGAAGCGCAGGCCAAATCCGAAGCCATGGCCGACCTGCCCGAGCTGCGCTGGGTGCTGATCGGCCATCTGCAGACCAACAAGGCCAAATACGCGGCGCGCTTCGCCAGCGAATTCCAGGCGCTGGACAGCCTGCGCGCGGCGGCCGCGCTGGATACGCAGCTGCAAAAGCAGGGTCGCGCGCTGGACGTGTTGGTGCAGGTCAACACCTCGGGTGAAGCCAGCAAGTTCGGCCTGCCACCGGACGAAGTCGTCGCCTTCGTGCGGCAACTGCCGGCGTTCTCCGCGCTGCGTGTACGTGGCCTGATGACGCTGGCCCTGTTCTCGGATGACGAGTCAAAAGTACGGCCCTGCTTCGTCCGCCTGCGCGAACTGCGCGAACGCCTGCGCCAGGACGCACCAGACGGCATCGTCATGGACGAACTCTCGATGGGCATGTCCGGCGACTTCGAACTGGCCATCGCCGAAGGCGCCACCACGGTGCGCGTAGGCACGGCGATCTTCGGCCACCGGCCGACTCCCGACAGCGCCTACTGGCCAGGGTTTGCTGGCGAACCGCGTTGAGATTGGCGTCGATTACAGCGCTTGCCTTGGTTTGGCCCCTCTCCCCCGCTATCGGTGGGGAAAAGCACCCGCACCTGCGGTGCTCGCCCCCCTCACCCCAACCCTCTCCCCCCATCGCTCGCGATGAGGGGAGAGGGAACTGGATAACGCAGGCTTCAAGCATCCGGCAGCAACGGCAGATGCTGCCGCGCCCATTGCACGATGGCCGCTGCCGGCATTGCGCCGGAGTGGCGGGCCAGTTCGCGGCCGTGCAGGAACAGGATCAGGGTCGGGATGCTGCGGATGCCGAAGCGTGCGCCCAGTTGCGGTTGGGCTTCGGTATCGACCTTGGCCAGTTGTGCCTCGGGCTCCAGCACGCCGGCCGCTTGTGCGTAGCCCGGTGCCATCGCGCGGCATGGCCCGCACCACGGTGCCCAGAAATCCACCAGCAGCGGCAGGTCGCCGCGCTGTGCATGTGCATCAAAGCTGGCCGCGTCCAGGTCGAAGGGCTGGCCGGCGAACAGTGGCTGCTGGCAGTGCCCGCAGTTGGGCGCATCACGCAGGCGTGCGGACGGGATGCGGTTCATCCGGTGGCAATGCGGGCAGGCCAGCAGGATGGGCGAGGATTGGCTCACGGGCAGCTCCTGTTCGATCAATGCCGGCATGATGCCGGATACGGCATCCGTGGCGTGATTGCATGCTGGCGATTCACTGGATCCGGTAGGCCGCATGGCAGGCCGCACAGTAGGCGCTGGCGCGCGCGATATGTTCCATCGCCACGTCCTTGCGCTGCGCGCCACGCGCTTCGGCGGCCAGTTCTGCGAACTGGCGGTGCAGCGGGCGCGACATCGCAAACCAGCCTTCCGGCATCGAGACACGGAAATCCACGCCGCGCGGGGTGCCATCGGTACCGCTTTCGCCGGCCTGTTGCAGCGCGTTCCAGTCGCCATCCGCCAGCGCGCGCATCGCGCGCGACAACAGTTCCATGCGCCAGCGCATTTCGGCACGCAGCGATTCGCGCGCGGCCGGATCCAGCGTGATCGGCTGGCGCGGATCCTCCGTCGCCGCACCGGCGGCGTCGTGGTCGATGCCGGGTGAAGGCCCGGCCGGCGCGGGTGCATCCGGGATTTCGGCCCAGATCAGGCCACGCAATTCACCTTCGGAAAAACCGGTGGCGGCATCGTCGGGGTAACGCGCCTTGATCGCGTCACGCACCGGTTCGGCGATGTTGTGGCCGTGGCAGACCAGGCACGGGCCTTCGGTGGCGATACCGCGTGCCACGCGCAGGCCGCCGGATTCGCGTTCCACATGCAGCAACCGGCCCGGCGGCGTGCCCGCCTGTGACTGTTGCAGGAACTG
>Ga0265293_10001529_pt1 | contig 50242 bp, 39 predicted proteins | sample Munlanlewell138R_FD_192505 | JGI IMG/M metagenome (GOLD analysis project Ga0265293, IMG submission 192505) | Leachate microbial communities from a municipal landfill in Southern Ontario, Canada - Leachate well 138R | ecosystem: Engineered > Solid waste > Landfill > Unclassified | place: Canada... | reverse complement strand
GCTCCGTGTCACCGTTCTGGACCAGGTCACCATCGTTCGTCAAACCGCTGGTGGTGGTGTTGCCGGTAACATCGAGATCACCGCCAACATTGGTGCCACCCGTGACATCGAGGTTGCCATTCAGCTCCGTGTCACCGTTCTGGACCAGGTCGCCATCGTTCGTCAAACCGCTGGTGGTGGTGTTGCCGGTAACGTCGAGATCACCGCCCACATTGGTGCCACCCGTGACATCGAGGTTGCCATCAATGGTGGCATTTTCCCCCACCAAAAGGCTGCCATCCAGAGAGCCGGTTTCACCGATACCAACTGTACTGGTACTACCCCCATCATCAACCACAATAGGGCCTGTAGCAGCCTGAACAGTTTGTGAAGGAAGAAATGCTGCGACGGCCATAAAGGCCGAGAAGAAAAACGTCGCCGCTACCGCCCGCTTCTGGAATTTGATGATTCGGTGGGATTCTTTGCGGAAGCGTCTCCAATAAGTATCAAAATTCTCCTGGGCAGACGCAGGCGTGGTAGTGCCATTACCATCGGCGGTAGACATAGCGGACTCCTTGACTATTCCTTATCGCTCCCTCTGGGGGAGCCGTTTCTACTTTTTAACCCTGCCTCTGTGGGCATGATTGATGATTTGTTCGGTGCCGGGTTTTGTCACAGGCGTTGCTCGCGCCCAACCCTTTTTCGCACCATCAATAATGGCTCAGGCTTGTGACAAGTCAATAGACAGCTTCAAAAAAAGTTACCTTTTTTACGTAAGTCGAGGATATACAAGCCCAAAGACACGCATTTTTGGTCAAAATTCGATCAGCTACACCCTTGTCGGATGCGTTTGCTCACAAGATTTCAGCAGACCCCGGACAGCCCGCGACGAGAGGCCTTTGTGCGAACCGATGCAGCCGACTTGCACGCATCGGCTGGGCCGCTACCGTGATTAGCCTCTACGATGATTGAGCGTAAGCGGCTGTACCGCTCGCGCAAGATCCCTGTCTTGACCCGTGGCAAATGCAGAGAGCGGCAAGCCCGTATGTATGGCGCGACCGCGCCCCGGATGTGTATGATCGCGCTACTGGCCCGTCACGGGAACCGTGAGCAACAATGGATAACAGGATAAGGATCGATGTCGGATACCTGTGCTGCCGACACACTGGCAGAGGCAATCGAGCACCGCGAGCGAGGTGATTGTTCCCCCGCGCGCGCCGATGCCCATTACCAGACGGGGCTTGTGCACTACCAGCAGAACGAACTGAAGGCGGCCATCTCTTCTTTCAGGAAAGCCTTGGAAATTCAAGCTGATGACGTCAGGTCGCTGTTGCAACTCGGCATCTGCCATTCCGACCTGAAGCAGTTCAAAAAAGCCAAACATTACTGCCAGCAGGTGGTAGAACTCGATCCAGGTATCGATCAGGCCTGGGCCCACCTGGGCAAGGCCTGCGTGGAAACGGACGAGTTCGAGGAAGGCATTTACTATTTCCAGCAAGCCTTCAAGCTCGCCAAGAAGACCGCCTACGCACGCGGGCTTGCCAAGGGCTACCGTAAATCGGGGCGCCACACCTATGCGCGCAATATTCTGCGCCAGGTGCTCAGCGAACACCCCGATGATCACGAGGCGCGCTTCAGCCTTGGCTGGTCGCTGATGCATCTGGAGGATTTTCCCGAAGCGTTGAGCTGCCTGGAATCACGCTTGCATCTGGCCGAAGTGGAAAGCTTCCGCCAGCGCCTGGCCCCCATTTTCGCCCTGCCCGCCTACAATGGTGAGGATTTGCGTGGCAAGTCGCTGCTACTCTTCACCGAACAAGGCTTTGGTGACAATATTCAGTTTGCGCGCTACATCCGATTGTTGCGTCCGAAGGTAGGCAAGCTGGTGCTCTGGTGCAGGGAAGGACTTGGAGAGCTTTTCCGTCACAACTTCGACCTGGATTTCGTGACCGAAAATCTCTCGGAAATACCCCCAGTGGATTTTCGCCTGCCACTGATGAGCATTCCGCATTTCTTCGATAATCGTCTCGACGCCATCGATAAGGGACTTCCTTATCTGACAGCTCCGCCTGGAGTCTGCGACGAAAGCGCTTTTGCTGTGGAAGGTCTGAAAGTTGGATTGGTGTGGGGAGCGGAGCCCCGCGGCTTTGACTATGATCAGAAGCGGGTTCCATTATCGCAACTGGCGCCGCTCTTCGATGTACCTGGGGTACGATGGTTTTCGTTTCAGGTTGGGCACGACCGCAAAGAGCTGGCATCTTTCAAGTTTCGCGAACGCATCGTCGATCTGGGTGATGGCCTTGTCACTTTCGCGGACACTGCCCGCGCCTTGGAAAAGATGGATCTGGTCATCAGCTGCGACACCTCCGTCGCCCACCTGGCTGGCGCCATGGGCAAACCGACCTGGGTGATGCTCAAGATGCAGCCCGACTGGCGCTGGCAGTCGGATGGCGAATCGTCACGCTGGTATCCAGGGTCAAAGCTGTACCGCCAGTATGCCAGGAACGAGTGGAGCTCCGTGGTGAGGCGCATTCGTGCCGCGCTGGCAGAGCTTGCCGAGAACCACCAGCACACAGCACCAGCGCCGACGGAGAAAACTTCCGATCCGGCCACGCAGGAAAAACTCGCGCTCGCCAGCCGTGCCAGCGCAGCGGGCAGGTATCACGAAGCCATTGAAATTTACCAGGAAATTCTCGAAAAAGACCCCAAGAACGCCAGCCTCGTCAACGAGTTGGGCGTTGTCTGGTATCGGGAAGGAAATCTTACCGAGGCAAGACGCTTCTTCGCACAGGCGGTGAAAATCGATCCCGACTACCCCCGCGCCCTGGCCAACCTCGGCGCATGCCACAATGAGTTGGGAGACAACCCAAGCGCCATCGCCTGTTACGAAAAAGCCGTGGCCCTGCAACCGGACCTGACGGCCGCCTGGGGCAACATGGCGAAAGCCTGGAGCGACATGGAAGAGTTTGAGATGGCCGTTTACTGCTATCGCAAGGCCATCGCCATCAAACCCGAGATAGAGTTTCATCGCGGGCTGGCCAAAGCCTACCGGAAATCAGGGCGTTACGACCGCTCTGCGCAGATTCTCAGCGACGTGCTCGCCAAGGCACCGCATGATGCGGATGCCCGTTTCGGGCTGGCGGTGACCCTGTTTCACCAGGAGAAATACTCCGAGGCCGTGCGGGAATTCGAGTGGCGCCGCAAAACCAAGGAGATGATCAAGCACGCCCAGGATCTTTATCCTATTTTTCAAGACACAGTGGAGTATGCGGGGCAGGATTTGTCCAACAGCACACTGCTGCTGCACACCGAGCAGGGTTTTGGCGACAACCTGCAATTTGCCCGCTTCATCCGTCTGGTGAAGCCAAAAGTGAAACGCTTGGTGATGTGGTGCCGCCCCGGTCTCGGCTCTCTGTTCAAGCACAGTTTTGCCCTGGACGAGGTAACGGAAAACGTCTTCAAGCTACCGTCCTTCGATTACCATCTGCCGCTGTTGAGCACAGCTTTTCATTTCGATCCGGCGCTGGCAACACTGGGCGCTTTCGAGCCCTATCTTTTCCCCGAGACCGGCCCCGCGCATCCCGACATCACTGGCAACACGCTGAATATAGGCCTGGTGTGGGGCGCGAGCGACAGCGGCTTCGATCACGCCAACAAGCGTATTCCGCTGGTGCGCCTGAAGCCCTTGCTGAACCTCGAAGGTATGCGCTGGCACTCCTTGCAACTGGGTTCGGACACAGACGAGATCGCCCGCGAGGGGTTGCAACAACTGTTGGTGGATCATTCCGCGACTATCGCTAATTTTGCCGATACCGCGCGCGTCGTTTCGCAGCTGGATCTGGTCATTACCTGCGACACCTCGGTCGCCCACCTTGCCGGCGCAATGGGCAAGCCGGTTTGGGTGATGCTGAAAAAGAATCCGGACTGGCGCTGGCACGCGGACGGGGAAAGCACTCTCTGGTACCCCAGTGCCCGCCTCTACCGCCAGGATAGCCACGGCGACTGGACAGCCGTCATTCGCAGGATAGCGCGCGACCTTGCCGCATGGAGCAAAGATGGCCAGCGCAGCCGCTGACGCTCAAAGTGCGGATGATCCGCTCAAGGCGGCACTCGCTGCGGCGGCACGGGGCGAGCAGGCAAGTGCGATCGAACTGCTGCAAGGCCTCGTGACGGCAGACGCACAGCATGCTCAGGCTCACAACGAGCTGGGCGTGATCCATTACCAAAACGGCGACAAGGCGCAGGCGCAGCGCTGCTTTGAAACCGCAACCGCCATCGACCCGCGCTATGCCCGTGCCCACACCAATCTGGGCTCCTGCCACAACGACGCGGGGCGCAACCAGGATGCCATTCGCTGCCACGAGATCGCCGTGGAACTCAACCCACGCCTGGCGGATGCCTGGAACAATTTGGGCAAGGTGTGGAACGAACTGCGGGAATTCGAGAGCAGCGCCTATTGTTACAAGCGCGCCCTGACGCTCGGCCGCAACCTGCGCTCGTTGCGTGGCCTGGCCATGGCCTACCGCCACGCCGGGCGCTATGTGCGGGCGAAGCGCTTGCTTCAGGAGGCCATCGCCCTTGATCCGGACGACGTGATTGCGCATTTCGGCCTGGCACCGCTGCACTTTTATCTGGAAGAGTATCCTCAGGCTGTGGCGGAATACGAATGGCGTTGGCGGCAGCCCGCCATGATCGAGCACCAGCAACACCATGCGCCCCTTTTTGCCGTCCCCGCCTACCAGGGTGAAGACCTCCGCGGTAAGACACTGCTGCTGCATACTGAACAAGGGTTTGGCGACAATCTGCTGTTTGCCCGCTTTATCCAAAAGGTGCGTCCGCGGGTTGGGCGCCTGGTGATGTGGTGCTGGCCGGGGCTGGTTGACCTTTTTCGGGACAATTTTCCTCTCGACCAGGTGACCGGCAGTCTGTCGGATTTGCCGGAGTGCGACTTTCAGTTGCCCCTGCTCAGCATTCCCCGCTATTTCGACCCTTCGCTCACCACCATCCGTCAGTTCGAGCCTTATCTGCACGCGAGACACAACCGCGATGCATTACCGCCATCTACAGAAAGCTTTCTCGACGTCGGCCTGGTGTGGAGTTGTGACGACAAGGGTTTCGACTACAGCTACAAGAAGCTGCCCCTGCAACTGCTCGCCCCTTTGTTCGATCTTCCCGGCATTCGCTGGCACTCGCTCCAGGTGGGGCCAGATCGCGCCGAACTGGAACAGGCAGGAGTCAGCGGAAAAATGACGGATCTGGGCAAGAACCTGACAAGCTTCGCGGCTACCGCCGAAATCGTGCAGCAGCTCGACCTGGTGATCAGCGTGGATACGGCTGTTGCCCACCTGGCCGCAGCCATGGGTAAGCCTGTGTGGGTGGCTCTCAAGAAAGACCCGGACTGGCGTTGGCACGCTCCCGACGGTCGCCCGCTGTGGTATCCGCAAGCAACGCCCTACATCCAGGTTTCCCGGGGGGACTGGACGGGTGTAATCAATCGCATGCGACGCGACCTGTTGGAGCTCGTCGCCGCGAGGAAAGGCCACGAGGGCACTTCGTGAAACCGGCGTTATCGGCTTGCGCAAGCGCCCAAATAGCGGCAAGGTTCTCTCCAAGGACTGTGGAGGAGGCTCCGTCGATCCTGTACATTGACCACCATCCCGCAGAAAAGCTGGACAATAATGACTGACGTTATCTCTCAGGCAATTCACCTTCGCAAGGGTGGCAATTATCGTCAGGCGCTGGCTCTGCTCGAAGAACGTCCAGCTACCAGTGCTGCTCTGCATTGCGAAAAGGGTCTGAACCTTTATTTTCTGGGCCAGCACTCATCCGCTGCGGCCTACTTCAGACAGGCCTTGGCACTCGAGCCTTCGAATCTTGCCGCGCTGGTGAACCTCGGCGCCTGTCTCAATGACCTTGGCAATCATCAAGAGGCGATTTCTTCCTACGAAAAAGCCCTGCTGCTGGATCCCGCCAACGCATCGGCCTGGGGAAATCTGGCCAAGGCACTTCACGACAGTGGCGAATTCGAGCGCAGCATTTATTGTTACCACCGGGCCCTTGACACACACCGAGCTCCTCAGCACCTGCGAGGGCTGGCACTGGCCTACCGAAAAAGTGGACGATTCGACCGCTCCCGCGAATTGCTGCTCGAAGCTCTCGCCATCAACCCCAATGATGAGCGCGCCCATTTTGGGCTGGCGATGAACTGTTTCTACCTGGAAGAATACGAAGAAGGTCTCAAGGAATTCGAGTGGCGCGCCAAACTGACCAAACAGCAAAACTTTCGCCGAGAATCACCGGCGATTTTCAGTAAACCGGAATACTTCGGGGGCAGCCTCGCAGGCAAAACCCTGCTGCTTTATACCGAGCAGGGTTTTGGCGACAGCATTCAGTTTTCACGCTTCATTCCGCTTGTCAGAGAACAGGCGGCGCGCATCGTGATGTGGTGTCGCCCCGGCCTGGGTAAATTATTCGCGGCCAACTTCCCGGTGGATCACGTTTCGGAAGATATGAATCAGCTTCCGCCTTTCGACACGCATTTATCCCTGATGAGCTTACCCAGGTATTTCGACCCCACATTGCAGGCATTGCAGAATTTTGCACCCTACATCAAGCCGATAGAAGGCCATCAAACGTCTGTAGAAAGGGTTGCCGGCAAAATCAATGTGGGACTGGTATGGGGCGCAGAACAACTGGGCTATGAATACGCCAACAAAAAAATACCTTTGGAAATGCTGACCCCGTTGTTCGATATCCCCGGCATCGCCTGGCATTCTCTCCAGGTGGGGCCCGACAGCGAGGATCTGAAAGAATTTCCGTTGGCCCACCGGCTTCAACACCATGGAAACAAATTCCATGACTTTGTCGATACCGCTGCAGCCGTTGCGGAGCTTGACCTTATCATCAGCGTGGATACCGCTGTCGCGCATCTAGCGGGTGCGATGGGAAAGCCAACCTGGGTATTATTGCCTAAGTATGCGGATTGGCGGTGGCGTGCGGATGGGCAACGTATTACTTGGTATCCCAGCACCCGCCTCTATCGTCAGGATAGCCACGGCGATTGGTCGCCCGTCATTTACCGGATTACACAAGACTCTACAAAATCTGTCAAACCGAGGAGACAGAAAAGCACTATGAAAACCATATATCTCCATATAGGGTTTCACAAAACGGGCACGACTTCCATACAGGAAGCTCTAAGACTGAACTCAGATTATCTATCAAAAAAAGGAATCATTTATTACCAAGACCCCGCATATCCTAACACTTCGTTCGGGAATCATACACTAGCATTATCTATAAGAAATATTGAGCACCCCCAGATAAAAATTAAAGAGTCACAGCAACAAGTCTGGGATAGATTCTTGGACGTTATCAATAAAACTTATCACCAAAAAATTGTGGTTAGCAGTGAAGTATTTATGGAGGGAGTAAAAAAAGAATACATCAGAGAAAGACTTGACGCCTTCAAAGTTAAGATTATTATTTTTTTAAGGGAACAATCAGCATGGTTTGACTCTAATTACGCAGAAAAGGTTAAACATGGTTATGAGCAAACACCTGAGAAATACTTTCTAGAAGAAAAAAATCAGAGATTAGACTATTTTTCAGAAATTGAACGTTGGGCCACTTTATTTGGAGAGGATAATCTCATATTGGAAGATTATGACAGAGCATCTAGAAATAAAGGCTTAATCCCATACTTTCTTAACCACATCGACTTGGCTTCAATCGATCAGGAAAAGCTCGCAGGCTCGAATCTAAAACTAAATACCAGGTTCCCATCACACTTTATTAATTTACTATTGAGCCACAACCAACTTGGCTTATCTTATAATGACAAAATGGCTCTAACTCAAACACTAGCAAAAGTTTTGAAGATACACCCTATTCTTTCCAACCTGCCTACATTCAAAATAGACGATGAACTCAGGCAAGAAATAAAGATAGCGTGCCGGAATAGCAACGTCCTGCTAAAACAAAAATACAATATTGATTTTCTTTAAAAAACCGAAGACTATATAAATGCTCGAAGACATCAAGGGTTTTAAATTATCTGTCCATCTTCATTTATTTCACACCGAAATGGCTGATGAATTTGTTGAATATCTCTGCAACATACCAGAAAAATTTAACCTTTTCATATCTATATCTGAAAATGAATTTCTTGACTGGCAAGACTATTTTCTATCAAACATTCCAAATGCATGCAACTGCAAAGTCATTATCGCAGAGAACATAGGTAGAGATGTCGCCCCCTGGGTCATAGACTTTGCTAATGACATTATTGAAAGTGATGTATTTTGTCATATTCACACTAAGCGTTCTGACTACAACTCATCTTTATCTAGTTGGAAAAATTATCTTCTCAAACACACCCTAGGCTCCCAAAAAACTGTGTCCTACATCTTGGAGCGATTTAGAAGTAATAATCGTCTTGGCTTGGTTTACCCTCCCTACTTTCCATCATTGACAAATCAACCTCATTGGGGTGGGAATAGGGCAACTGTAGCCAGCTTACTTGCAAAGCTTAATATGCCATCTCCTCCCATCCGCTGTGCTGACTTTCCGGCCGGATCATTCTTTTGGGCTAGAACCCATTGTCTTAAGCCTCTTTTAGATCTAGGCCTTGATCGAAGTGACTTCCCTACCGAGCAGGGTCAAATCGATGGGACATTAGCACATGCCATTGAACGCCTCGTTGGTTTGTTACCATTGGCTCAAGGGATGATTGCTGAGTGTGTTCACTACCAAGACTAATAAATATCAAAGGCTGGGCAAAAAAGAAAAATCGCATTAACATGAGAACGATAAGCGGGCAGCCTCCACGAGCAGTTCCTTACAAAGGTAGCTCGGGCACTGACCGACCTTCTTATTCATCAACATACTCAGCAAACATCCAGGGACAGAAGTTGTTATGGCTCTTGAAATTGATGGCACCTTAAAGGGGATAAATGATCATTTCAACCATACGGAAACGGTCCTTACGGCTATTTCTGAACACTATGTCTCCCCACCCTCCGACATCTCAATCCCCCTTGTCGACACAGGCAATGTTCACTTATCCGCCTATTATTTACCTCAATTCCATCGACTCAAGGTTAATGATGACGCATGGGGTTCCGGCTTCACAGAGTGGACTAACGTCACTCGTGCACACCCCTATTTTCCCGGGCACGTACAGCCCCACTTACCTTCAGACCTTGGATTGTATGATCTTGAAAACTCCGAAACATTGAAGCACCAAATACAATTAGCCCGCCACTACGGCATCTCCAGTTTTTGCTTTTATTACTATTGGTTTGGCGGCATGAAAATCATGGACAAACCTCTAGCCCAATTGCTTAATGACAAAACTCTCAACATTCAATTTTCATTATGCTGGGCCAACGAGAACTGGACGCGGCGTTGGGACGGGATGGATCATGAAATAATTCTCCAACAACCCCATTCATTTGAGCATGATAAAAGATTTATATACGATATTTTGCCCTACTTACTTGACCCGCGGTACGTACGCGTAAGCGGCGCTGCACTTATTATCTTATATAGACCATCCCTTATGGGGCCGCACTTGGAAGCCACAATAGATCATTGGCGTAAAACTGCTTCTGATGCCGGCGCAGGGCCTCTGTTAATCCTTGGATCAACATCTGGAATTAATTTTTCAACTCAAGAAATTAATTTACGTAATCTCGATGGGCTGGCCCAATTTCCACCTCATGGACATTGGAGTTATTCTCTAAGATATAATTTGAATGGATTTTTTAATAAGCGTTTTACTGGCTCTCTAGGTGATTACGATCATGCCGTAAATTTTTTAATGGATCAGCATAATTACGACACACCGTTGATTCCCGGAGTTTTTCCGAGCTGGGACAATACTGCAAGGAAGCGCTTTTTTTCTCGCATCTATGTAAATTCGAATCCATTAAAATACCAACAATGGCTCGAAAGAGCTATTTCCTTAGCAAAGGATAGCAGTTTTGTGAAAAATCTCGTATTTATCAATGCATGGAACGAATGGGCTGAGGGAGCTCATTTGGAACCCTGCCGCTGGTATGGGCATGCTCATCTTGCTGCGACAAGAAGAGCACTTCTCAACTTGCAAAAATCGATCACGACTTGAACTCAGAAAGTTTCTGAAGGCACTAGAGGCGATGATGATCATATCCAAGTCACTTGCGCAGATTTTTATTTCATGACCATAAAAACGGTTGGTATTTACATCATAAGCTGGGATGGTTTTTACAGGCAATCCCAACATATTGCATCCAAGCTAGAGCTCCAAGCTGATGCTTTGCATGTTATTTACTCAAACAAGGATGATCTCGATGAGAAAGGGCAAGGAATGTGGCATAAAGTCCCAAACGAGTGGTTTTTTGGGAAAAAATTCAAAGCTGCTTTAGACTTTTTCAATGAGGATATTTTTCTACTTGTACATGCCGATGTAAGTAGCGACAACTGGCCTAGCCTGGTGGGTCGATGTAAAGAGATTTTTAGCTTCAATGATATTGGTGTTTGGGTGCCCGACATCAACTTCAATCCATGGTCAATTACCAAAACTAGAATTTCTGCAGTAGACAACCTGCCAGGCGTACACTTTGTTGCGGCTACAGATGCTATTGTTGTTGCCTACTCATCCAAGGTAATTGACAGACTACGCAAATACAACTACGACAAAAATCATTTTGGTTGGGGGATTGACTGGGCAGCAGTCAGTTTTGCCTATGCCAATAATCTAGTAGTTCTGGGAGATACAACGATAAAGCTTCGGCATCCTCAATCGCCGGGTTACAACACAGATGTTGCTCGTGCGCAGATGCAGGAGTTTTTCCAACAGATGACCGTACAGGAGAGGATGCAGCGCGACGTCTTAAATGGCTTTATTTTATCAAGAATAGCGAAAGGCTCTTGATGATAAATCTGTTATGGAGTTTTTATGACTAAGGTTCCAGGAGCATGCATCCAGGGGGTGTTCATAAACCTTGACATTTCCTATGACAGACGCGAGAGCTGTACAAAACAACTAAATGACTGTAATTTAATCACACGCTATCGACGCCTTTCAGGAATAGATGGGAAAACAGCAGTAAAAAGCTACCCGAACTTGTCTTTTACAGCTGGAAAATTGGGCTGTTGGCTTAGCCATATAAAGGCCATGGAGCTAGGTCTTGAGCATGATTGCCATCATCACATTCTCGAAGATGATTTTCTTCTGACACCTGTCTTTAAGAATTTTTCTGAGAAATTTGAGAACCTAGTAGTTCCGCTCAATGATTGGGACATTATCTTTACTGATGTCGATGTAGCTGGCATGCGTGACGTATCTGCTATGAGCAAGTTGATCAAACAAGCGGAAAAGCTTGTCGTCGAAAAGCGTGTAGTTTTTCAGGATGCACGCTCTTTGTTTGCCGCAGGGAATAGTTCCTATATCATCAACCGTGAGCGCAAAGAGCGGGTGTTAACTTTGATGCGTCATGGCCCCAAAACAGGGTTGCCCAATGATCTTTACATGAGAAAGCTTATAAGGGAAGGAGTACTCAAAGCATTCGTTACTGTACCCTTCGTTACCTCAGTTAGTGGGCATTTCAACAACAGCACGATATGGGGCAATATTGAGGACACAAATCCGTCAATTATGTTTTCCACCATGTTTCGGCAGTCCCTCGCCTTTGGCTCAGACACGAGTGGTATTCTTGAAACCTTTCGGCAACGCATTAACCAGTTGCAGCCCATTTCAAACAGGGGGATGATCTACGCTCAACTGGTAGCACATTTCGTCAGTGACGACTACAAGCCTTATTAACCGCTATGTCAGACACCCCCCAGGAACCCGTCAAGGACGCAGAGTGGCGTTCGAAAAAGTACCTCAAGCTGAGCGATGAGGAGATCATCGAGCTGTCGCTGAAGCAACTCAACGACAAGGACAGACTGTATCTTAAGAAAGAACTCGACTACCGCAACCTGGGGGAACGGGCCGAGCGGGCCAAGCTGGATGCCGTAAAAAAGGTCATGCGTTCCAAGCAATGGTGGAAATACATTCCTCTGTTGTTCGCGCTATTTTTTCTTATCAAGCGCATGATGGGGCCGTAGAAATTATAGGGGTCAGAGTAAAAACCTCCTGTTTTTACTCTGACCCCGATCTCCGATCTCTCAATCATATAGCCTAACCATCCCTTCCGGGCGCCGCTTGAAACGTTTGTACTCCCACTGGTACTGCTCGGGTGCGAGCGTCACCAGGTTTTCGATGGCGCGGTTCATGGCGGTCGCGGATGTGGCCGCATCCGCAGAGGCGATATCCCTGCCGGGATCGATGAAGATGATGTCGAAGCCGCCCGGCACCCGCTGCGCCACACCGATCAACACTGCGGCGTTGCTTTTCTGCTGCAGGCTGTGGATCAGCGTCATGGTCAGTGCCGGCACGCCGAAGAAGTCGGCAAAGACGCCGCTGTTCAGCTCCGGTTCCATGTCCGGCAGGATGCCGACCAACTGGCCCTGTTTGAGTGCCTTGATCAGGCTCGCCACGCCGCGCACGTTGGTGGGCACCAGCGTTGCGCCGGTCTTGGCGCGCACGTGTTGCAGCAGGTCGTCCAGGTCGAAGCGCCTGGGCGGTTGATAGAGCGTGGTCAGCGGCCCCAGTGTTGCCACCCAGTAGCCCACCACTTCCCAGTTGCCGTGGTGGGGGCTGACCATCATCAATCCCCTGCCCTCAGCCAGCGCCGCCTCGATGCTGTCCATGCCCTTGACGGAGCGAATCAGCGCCAAGCTGTCTTTGCCGCGATGCCAAACAACCGGGATTTCGAGCACCGTCATGCCCCAGTGGCGCATGCTTCTGGCGGCAAGTGCTTTCCTGTCCCGCTCGCTCATCTGTGGAAAGCAGTTTTTCAGGTTGATCAGTGTGGTTTTTGCACCGCGGCTTCGGCACAGCCAGGCCAATTGGCCAATGATCGCGCCCAGAGCGCGCGCGACGCGCAAGGGCAGGCGCGATATCACGGCAAGAAGAAAACGGATTACGGTTGATTCCACACCAGAGCCTTTGGTTTGAGAGGATGTTTGCGTTCTGCTTGAGAGTCGCCGGGCAGCTCACCGGCCAGCCACGGCAACTTGAGTTTCAGGGGCTTGAACATCGCAAATCGAGCATCAAGGATACCTGATCCACGCGCACCGAACACGCGCCAACCATGACTTCCACCCCCTATGCCAATATAATTGCTCGCCTTACAGGTATACAGGTGAATACGGTTGTGTCTGAGCAAACCCCGGACGTTTCGACATTTCAGGGACTGATCCTCGCCCTCCAGGATTTCTGGGCGCGGCAAGGTTGTGTGATTCTGCAGCCCCTGGATATGGAGGTGGGCGCCGGCACCTTTCATCCCGCCACGTTTTTGCGTGCCCTTGGGCCGGAGCGCTGGAACAGCGCCTACGTGCAACCCTGCCGACGTCCCAAGGATGGCCGCTACGGCGAGAATCCCAACCGCTTGCAGCATTATTACCAGTTCCAGGTTGTGCTCAAGCCGTCACCGGACAATATTCAGGATCTCTACCTGGATTCGTTGCGCATGCTCGGTATCGATCCGCTGGTGCACGACATCCGCTTCGTCGAAGACAATTGGGAGTCCCCCACCCTGGGTGCCTGGGGGCTGGGCTGGGAAGTCTGGCTCAACGGTATGGAGGTGACCCAGTTCACCTACTTCCAGCAGGCCGGCGGCCTCGAATGCTATCCGGTCACCGGTGAGATCACCTACGGGCTCGAGCGCATCGCCATGTACCTGCAGGGCGTGGACAGTATCTTCGACCTTACCTGGACCCTGGACCCCCAGGGGCAAAAAGTTACCTACGGCGATGTCTTCCACCAGAACGAGGTGGAGATGTCCACCTTCAACTTCGAAGAGGCCGACGTGCCCTACCTGTTTCAGAGCTTCGATGTGTACGAGCGCGAAAGCCAACGTCTCATCGCCAAGGGATTGCCGCTGCCCGCCTACGAAATGGTGATGAAGGCGTCCCACGCATTCAACTTGCTGGATGCCCGCCACGCCATTTCGGTAACGGAGCGCCAGCGGTTCATTCTGCGGGTCCGCACCCTGGCACGAGCGGTGGCGCAGGCATATTTCGACTCCCGTCTCAAACTCGGCTTCCCCATGGCTGAAAGAAGTCTGGCTGAAGAAGTGATCAACCGGCATCAGGAGGCTGCGCAATGAGTTCGGATTTTCTTGTCGAGATCGGCACCGAAGAACTCCCTCCCAAGGCCCTGCTGAAGCTCGCGGAAGCCTTCCGCGACGAGGTTGTCGGTGGCTTGAAAAAAGCGGAGCTGGACTTCGGCGAGGTGCGTTTCTTCGCTGCGCCACGTCGTCTTGCGGTGTTTGTCGGCGCCGTCGAAGAGACCACTCCCAGCAAAGAGGTTGTAGCGTGGGGCCCGCCTGTCAAGGTCGCTTTCGACAGTGAGGGCTCACTAACCAAGGCTGGCGAGGCATTCGCCAACAAGAACGGCGTCGATCCTGCGCAGCTGCGCGGCATGGTCGCCAACGATGGCAGCCAGGACAAGTTGTGCCTGCGCACCGTCAGCGAAGGCGTCGCCACCGTCAGCTTGTTGGGTGATGTGGTCAATACTGCCCTTGCCGCGCTGCCGATTCCCAAACGCATGCGCTGGGGCGCCAAGCGCGACGAATTCGTGCGCCCGGTGCATTGGGCGGTGATGCTGTTCGGTAACGAGGTGGTGACGACCCCGGTGCTGTCGCTGATTCCAGGCCGCGTCAGCCGTGGCCACCGCTTTCATGTCCCTGGCGAGATACAGATCAGCTCACCCGCAGGCTATGCCGAGGATCTGCGCAAGGCCTATGTCATTGCCGATTTCGCCGAGCGCAGAGAGAAAATTCGCGCCGCTGTCACTGCCGCCGCCGAGCAGGCGGGGGGCCAAGCGGTAATCGATGACGCCCTTCTGGATGAAGTTACCGCGTTGAATGAGTGGCCAGTGCCCCTGGTGGGCCGGTTCGAGGAGCGCTTCCTCAGCGTTCCGCCCGAGGCGCTGGTTTCTTCCATGAAGGAGCATCAAAAGTACTTTCACGTGGTAGATCGCAATGGCGATCTGCTGCCGCTGTTCATCACCCTGGCCAATATCGAGAGTCGCGACCCCGCCAAAGTGGTGGCAGGCAACGAAAAGGTGATTCGTCCGCGCCTGAGCGATGCGGCTTTCTTCTATGAAACGGATCGCAAGACGACCCTCTCCGAACGCCGCGAGCGCCTGAAAGCCATCGTCTTTCAGGACAAACTTGGCAGCATTTTCGACAAGACCGAGCGGGTCGCGAGCCTTGCCGCCTATCTGGCGGATGCCGTGGGCGCAAATGCCGGGGACGCCGAGCGTGCCGGGCAACTGTGCAAATCCGACCTGGTCAGCGACATGGTGCTGGAATTCGACGATCTGCAGGGCGTCATGGGCCGCTACTACGCCCGCAACGACGGTGAAACCACCGAGGTTGCCGAGGCCATGTTCGAGCACTATCTGCCCCGCTTCTCCGGCGACGAGCTACCGCAAAGCGCCACCGGCACAGCCGTGGCGCTGGCGGATCGCCTGGATACGCTGGTGGGTATTTTCGGTATCGGTCAGCCTCCTTCGGGCTCACGCGACCCTTTCGCGTTGCGCCGCGCCAGCCTCGGTGTGTTGCATATCCTGGTTGAAAAAGGCATCGATCTGAGCCTCCGCAACGCCATCGCCAAGGCCATCTCTCTTCACCAGGGCCTTACCCACACTGACAACCTGGCAGAGTTAGTACTTACTTACCTTGTCGAGCGGTTCCGTGCCTGGTATGAGGATGACGGCATTGCCGCCGAAGTTTTCCTGGCGGTGCAGGCCAAGAACCTCGACAATCCGCTCGACTTCCACCTGCGCGTTCAGGCGATACACAACTTCAGCCAATTGCCCGAGGCGGCTGCGCTCGCTGCCGCCAACAAGCGGGTTTCCAACATTCTCGCCAAGGCGGAAGGCCCTCTGCCCGATGCCGTTGCCGAGGACCTGTTCGAGAAAGCGGAGGAAGGCACCCTGTTGCGGGCACTCAACAGCGCTTCCGCTGCGGCGACACCACTGTTCGGCGAGCGCCGCTACAGTGAAGCCATGCAGCAACTGGCAGCGCTGAAAGAGCCGGTGGACAACTTCTTCGACCAGGTGATGGTGATGGCAGAAGACCCCGCTGTGCGCGGCAATCGGCTGCGGCTTCTCGCGGAGTTGCGAGAACTCTTCCTCAACGTGGCGGACATTTCGTTGTTGGCTCCCAGCAAATGAAACTGGTGATTCTCGATCGGGACGGCGTGATCAATCAGGACTCAGACGACTATATAAAGTCGGAAGAGGAATGGATCCCCCTGCCCGGCAGTATCGAGGCCATTGCCCGCCTGTGCCGGGCAGGTTTCAAGGTGGCGGTTGCCACCAACCAGTCGGGGCTGGGGCGCGGCTATTTCAGCATCGCGGATCTCGATGCCATGCACGCCAAGCTCAGGCGTCTTGTCGCGGAGGCCGGCGGACAGATCGACAGCATTCACTTCTGCCCCCACAAGCCGGAGGATGGCTGCAGCTGCCGCAAACCCAAGCCCGAGCTGCTCGATGCCATCAGTAGCGAACTGGGAGTCGGCCTTGAGGGCACACCGTTGGTGGGAGACAGCCTGCGCGACCTGGAAGCCGGCCTTGCCCGTGGCTGCACACCGATTCTGGTGCGTACCGGCAAGGGTCGCGCCACGGAAGCCAAGCTCGCGGTGTTGGCGCCACCCTTGAAATATGCCAACGTTTTCGACGACCTGGCCGCTGCTGCCGACTTTCTTATCGACACTCACCCATGAAGCTCTTGCTCGCCATTCGCAGCCTGCTTTTCTACATCGGTTATGCGCCCCTCGTGGCCCTGTTCAGCCTGCTCAGCTGCACAATCGGCTATCTACTGCCCTTGCCGTGGCGACAGAGCCTGGCTACCTGCGGCAACCTATTGATCGACCACTGGCTGCGCCTGAGTTGCGGTATCCGCGTGCGGGTGATCGGCCGGGAAAACCTGCCGGCGCGCCCGTTCGTGGTGCTGAGCAACCACCAGTCCCCCTGGGAGACCTACTATCTACAGCGGCACCTACGGCCAGTAAGTACCATTCTCAAGAAAGAGCTGCTGAAAGTGCCTTTCTTTGGCTGGGGGCTGGCGTCGGTCAAACCCATCGCCATCGACAGAAGCAATCCACGCAAGGCCATCAGGGAGGTTATGGAACAGGGCCAGGAGCGTCTGGCAGCCGGTATGAACGTGATCGTCTTCCCCGAGGGTACGCGGATTCCCTACGGCCAATACGGCGACTACGCCCGCAGTGGCGCGGCACTGGCCTGCGAGGCCCGGGTACCAGTGGTGCCCGTCGCTCACAACGGTGGTCGCCACTGGCCCGCACGTCGTTTCCTCAAGTATCCGGGAACACTGACCATCGTTTTCGGCCAACCTATCGCCACCGCTGACCGCACCAGCAAGGATGTCACCGCCGAAGCGGAGCGCTGGATCAAGCAGCAGCAAAAGGGTCTGGCGTCAGAATAACGCTCTGCAGGGGCAGTTCATGAACTGCCCCTACGGTCGATTCGCGGGGTCACACGTCGAGATTGGCCACCGACAACGCATTGGTTTCGATGAACTCTCGGCGTGGTTCGACGTGGTCTCCCATCAACGTGTTGAACATCTGGTCGGCGGCAATGGCGTCATCGACGGTCACGCGCAGCAGGCGCCGGGTATCCGGATTCATGGTGGTCTCCCACAATTGTTCCGGATTCATCTCACCCAGCCCTTTATAGCGCTGAACGCTGTAACCGCGCCGGGACTCATTCATCAGCCAGCCCAAAGCATCTTTAAATGATTGAATTTCAAAGGTTTTTTCTCCGCGACGCACATAGGCGCCCGGTTCCAGCAAGTCCTTGATCTGATCGCCGAGGCTCACCAGTGCGCGATACTCACCGGAGGCAAAATAGTCGCGGCTGAACAGGTATGTCGTGGTGATTCCGTGGGCCAGCACACTCAGTTGCGGGAGGAAAATCTGGCGTTCCTGGTTTTCGACAACCTCGACACTGTACTTGTGGCTGCCCGAACGTTCATCGGTGCTCATCGCAAGGGCAAGCCTCTCGCTCCATTCCCGCACCACCTCGACGTCGCTGAGCTGCTCAACGTTCAACGCAGGTAGATAGATCATCGCCTCCATGGCTACATCGGGGTAAACGCGGGACATGCGCTCGATCATTGCCATGACACGGCGATAGTCCTTGACGATGCTTTCCAGGGCGTTGCCGCTGATACCAGGGGCGTCCTTGTTGACGTGCAGGCTACTATCCTCAAGGGCGTTTTGAGTCAGGAACTCGGTAAGCGCAGCATCATCCTTGAGGTATTGCTCGTGTTTTCCCTTGCTGATCTTGTAAAGCGGTGGCTGCGCAATATAAATATGCCCCCGCTCGACCAGCTCCCGCATCTGCCGAAAGAAGAAAGTGAGCAGCAAGGTGCGAATGTGAGAACCGTCAACGTCCGCGTCAGTCATGATGACGATGGTGTGGTAACGGAGCTTTTCCGGATTGAACTCCTCGGTGCCTATACCGCAACCCAAGGCGGTGATCAGCGTACCCACCTCTGCACTGGACAACATCTTGTCGAAACGCGCCTTTTCCACGTTGAGAATCTTGCCTTTCAGGGGCAGGATTGCCTGGGTTTTGCGCACCCTGCCCTGCTTCGCGGAGCCTCCGGCCGAATCGCCCTCCACCAGGAAGAGTTCGGAGAGCGCCGGGTCTTTCTCCTGACAATCTGCAAGCTTGCCCGGCAGGCCGGCAATATCCAGCGCACCTTTGCGGCGGGTCATTTCACGAGCCTTGCGGGCAGCCTCGCGGGCACGCGCCGCTTCGATCATCTTGGTGACGATACTCCGCGCATCCTGCGGGTGCTCCAAAAGAAACTCATTAAGCTTCGCAGCCACTTCCTGTTCTACTGCGCCCTTCACCTCGGAGCTCACCAACTTGTCCTTGGTTTGTGAGGAGAATTTGGGATCGGGCACCTTTACCGAGATGATTGCCGTCAAACCTTCGCGAGAATCATCACCCGTGGTACTCACTTTCTCTTTTTTCGCGAAGCCCTCGCTTTCGATATAGCTGTTCAGGCCCCGTGTCAGGGCCGCGCGGAAGCCCGCCAAATGTGTGCCACCGTCCCTTTGGGAGATATTGTTGGTATAGCAGAGAATATTTTCCTGATAGCTGTCATTCCATTGCAACGCCACCTCCACAACAATGCCGTCCTCTCGCATGGACGAGAAATGCATCACCTGGTTGATGGTGTTCTTGTTGGTGTTGAGGAACTCCACAAAGGCTTTCAAGCCGCCTTCGTACTGATATACCTCTTCCTTTCCGGTGCGCTCATCCTTGAGGACGATGCGCACGCCAGAGTTGAGAAACGATAGCTCCCGCAGTCGTTTAGCAAGTATCTCGAAATGAAAATGGATGTTGTTGAATGTCTCCTTGGAGGCGTGGAAGTGCACCCTAGTGCCCGATTCCGTAGTATTTCCCACTACGGTGAGAGGAGCCTGAGGCACACCGTGCTTGTATACCTGCTCATGCACCTTGCCGCGGCGACGAATGGTCAGCACCAGGTTCTCCGACAGAGCGTTGACCACGGAGACGCCGACGCCATGAAGGCCACCTGATACTTTATAGGATGAGTCCTCGCCGCCAAACTTACCACCGGCATGGAGGACCGTCATGATTACCTCTGCGGCAGAGACCCCTTCTTCGTGCATGTCCACCGGGATACCGCGGCCATTATCCTGTACCGAAATGGATTCATCCGGGTGGATGGTCACCTTGATTTCACTGCAATGGCCAGCCAATGCCTCATCGATGGAGTTATCCACCAACTCAAATACCATATGGTGGAGGCCGGTGCCATCATCTGTATCGCCGATGTACATCCCTGGGCGCTTGCGGACAGCGTCAAGCCCTTTCAAGACTTTGATACTTGAGGAATCGTACTGGTTTTTCTCTTCAGTGCTCATGTAACCCCTTTAATCCACTTCACGTGCTAATGTTTCGGCTCTGACAGCCCCTTGTTCCACGTGGAACATTGCCAGCGGCCTGTCTTCAGCTCTCCAAACACCCACAAGATCGTCCCGGTCTACTCCCGTAATCAAGACCTGAACACCCATTTCTGCCAGAACTTTGCCCACGCTTTGGCGGTGGTTCTCGTCCAGTTCTGCTGGCAAGTCATCCAACATATAGACGCAATGCTGATTCGTCAGCCGCTTCAGCAGGATGCCCTGCGCCAACTTGAGCCCATAGACGAGCATCTTGCCCTGCCCTCGGGACAACATATCTGCGGCGAGAGATTTTCCCGACATAATGCGGATATCCGCGCGGTGGGGGCCAAGCTGAGTGAAACCTGCTTTCTGATCCCGGTCCAGAGTCGCGTCCAACTGCTCCAGCAGGGGCAAGCTCATATCCCAACCTGGGACGAAGCGGAAGCTGTAGTTTCCCGCCAACGCCAGCCGATCAAGTACTTCATGAACTACCGGCGTCAATGCATTCAAATACTGTTCGCGCGCCGAGGTGATCTGCTGGGACAGGGAGCAAAACTCCCTATCCCATACAGAAAATTCCAGGCGGTCTATTTTAGCACGCCGAAGCAATGAATTCCGGTGTTTGAGGCAGCGCTGGAAACGCGCCAACGAAGCCCGGTAAGAGTGTTCCACGTGGAACACCCCCCAATCGAGGTAACTTCTTCGGTCTCCCGGAGCTCCGTCGAGCAGCTGGTAGCTATCCGAGTTCACCAGTTGCACGGGTAGCGTTTCCGCCAAGCGGGAGGCCACATTCACCTGTTCGCCATCCACTTTAAAAACAAAGGCCCCAGATTCGTGGCGGTTGACGCCAATAGGCGTGGGCGGAAGCTCCTCCCCCTGATGCACCAGACCAAAACAGGTACAGTCCTTGCGATCGTGAGAAATGACGCTCTTGAGATTGCGCGTACGAAACGAGCGGCCACGGGAAAGAATATGAACAGCCTCGAGAATACTCGACTTGCCACTACCGTTGAGCCCGTAAAACAGATTGAAGCCAGGGGAGAGGTGCATGTCGGCGAACTGGATATTTCTGATACCGTGAATAACCAGCTTTTCTAAGTGCATGCGTTTCATTTTTCACAAACAAGAAAAAGGGCTTTTATCCCGATAAAAGCCCTTCTTGAGAAATGGGAAGTAAAACAAGGCATCAAAGCCGCATGGGCATGATCACATACACGGATTCACCATTCTCACCCGCATCGGGATCATCCATCAAAGCGCTGCTGTTGGAATCCACAAAATTGATTCGCACATTGTTTCCCTTGAGGACGTTGAAAACATCGATCAGGTAGTTGACGTTGAAGCCGATCTCCAGCGCGCTGTCGCCTACATATTCGACACCAACCTCTTCCTCGGCCTCTTCCTGCTCCGGGTTGTTGGCGGTAATCTTGAGCGTGGCATCCTCCAGCAGCAGGCGAACACCCCGGTATTTCTCGTTGGACAGGATGGCCGCCCGTGAAAAGGCCTGGCGCAAGGTATCGCGATTGCCTGTGAGGAATTTATTGCCATCCTTTGGCAGTACTCGCTCATAATCGGGATAGGCCCCATCCACCAGTTTCGAGGTGAAAACGAAATCGCCACTCTTGATGCGAACGTGATTACTGCCAAGAATCACGGTCACCTCGGTGTCGCTTGCGAGAATTCTCGAAAGCTCCATGACTCCCTTGCGCGGGATGATGACCTGGATCTTTTCCGGCACTGAAAACGGCATGGGTTTCGTCGACATGGCGAGGCGGTGGCCGTCGGTGGCCACGGAGCGCAGGATACCGGAGGAAGCCTCCCACAACATGCCATTGAGATAGTAGCGAACATCCTGATGCGCCATTGCGAATGCCGTATTGTCGATCAGGTTTTTGAGATCTTCACCAGAGATCTGAAACTCCACGCCGCCAATGTTTTCATCCACACTCGGGAACTCTGCCGCTGGCAGTGTCGAGAGCGTGAAGCGGCTGCGACCGCTGGCAATGGTCATGCGGCCACTGTCGTCTTCGGAGAAGCGAATTTCTGACCTGTCCGGCAGCGATTTGCAGATATCCATGAGCTTGCGCGCCGGCAAGGTGATTTCGCCAGCCTGGTTATCGCTGCCCTCTTCCAGCTGGACGGTGCCGATAATTTCCACTTCCAAATCTGTTCCCGTCAGGGATAATTTATTATTATTCAATGAAATCAATACGTTAGATAAAACAGGCAAGGTTTGCCTGCGCTCCACAACGCTTGCCACCAGTTGCAGAGGTTTCAAAAATTGTTCACGGGAAATCGTAAATTTCATCGTCCTTATCCAATCAGTCAGGTCTTCTGGTAGTTGTCTGGCGTCTCGCCAACCTTGCTCAGGTAGTCAACAGGCGCATGAGGTTCTTGAGATCTTCCCGAATGTCGGCGTCGGTTTCACTCAATTCTTTCACTTTACGGCAGGCATGAAGCACCGTGGTGTGATCCTTGCCCCCGAAGGACTCCCCGATTTCCGGCAGACTGTGGTTGGTCAGCTCCTTGGCCAGGGACATTGCCACCTGTCTGGGCCTTGCCACTGACCGGCTTCTGCGCCTGGAGTGCAAATCAGACAGTTTGATCTTGTAGTATTCAGCCACCGTGCGCTGAATGTTATCTATGGTAACCAGCTTGTCTTGCAGAGCCAACAAATCCTTCAACGATTCCCGAATCAAATCGATGTCGATGGAGCGTCCGGTGAAATGGGCGTTGGCGATGACACGCTTCAACGCGCCCTCCAGCTCGCGCACGTTGGAGCGAATGCGCTGGGCAATGAAAAACGCCGCCTCGTGGGGCAAATCGATATTGGCACTGGCTGCCTTGGTCATCAGAATGGCCACGCGAGTTTCCAGTTCGGGCGGCTCCACGGCAACGGTCAGGCCCCAGCCGAAACGGGATTTCAGGCGCTCCTCCAGACCATCGATCTCCTTGGGATAGCGGTCGCAGGTAAGGATCATCTGCTGGCCACCCTCCAGCAAGGCGTTGAAGGTGTGGAAGAACTCCTCCTGAGAGCGATCCTTGTTGGCAAAGAACTGGATATCGTCGATCAACAGGGCGTCCACCGAGCGGTAAAAACGCTTGAAGTCGTTGATGGCATTGAGCTGCAGCGCCTTCACCATGTCGGCGACGAAGCTTTCCGAGTGGAGGTAGATGATGCGCGCGTTGGGGTTTTTCACCAGCAATTCATTGCCGACTGCATGCATCAGGTGGGTCTTGCCCAGCCCCACGCCGCCATAAATGAAGAGCGGATTGTAGGAGCCACCGGGGTTCTCGGCTACCTGCTGCGCCGCGGCACGCGCCAGCTGGTTGGACTTGCCCTCAACAAACGACGAGAAGGTAAAGGTGTGGTTGAGGTTACTTTCGTGGCGCAGACCGCCCTCGATCTTCACTTCCTGCTCACGCGCATAGCTGCTGCGCATTGCCTGCGACCGCCGCGCCACTCTGGGCGTAGCTTCCTGGGTATCCCCTGCACTCTGGGTCATCGAGCGCCGAGGCTCGACCATGGTCCTCTTTTGCGGGATCTCGCGCGCGGCCGCCGCACTGAAGCGCGGTGCCGGGGCGTTGAGAGACTCCACAACCACCTGGTGATGGCTGCCGGAAATTTCCGAACAAAGTTCCGTGATACGACCGACAAACTTATCTGCAACCCAATCCTGGATGAAACGGTTGGGTGCAATCAGGCGCAGGGTTTTATGCTGGGTGTCTTCCCCTCTTTCAACCTGAAGGGGCCTTATCCAGGTATTGAACTGCTGGACGGGTAACTCATCCTGCAGATAATCAAGACATTTTTCCCAAACCATGTGAGGCAACGCTGCATGACTCCCTGAAGTAAGCGATTTTCTTGTTGTGAAGACGCACCCGTAGGCGAACGAAGGATTCTACTCTGGAAGAACCCACTTATCCACACCTCTTCGCAAAAAAAGCCGACTTCCAATGAAACAAAAAAATATTTACTAATCAGTTAGTTATATATTTATCAACAATTTTTTTATGCACATATTGACAACACCACAATGATCAAATTTTACACAAACCCTGTGGATAACTTGTTAGCTACATGTGGGAATCCGGTGCACAGCCAGCAAAACCGTCGACTATCAGAAAATTCAGGCATTCAGCGAGGCCATATCAATCACGAAGCGATACTTCACATCACTCTTCAGCATGCGCTCATAGGCCGCATTGATGTCCTTCATGTCGATGACCTCGATATCCGACACGATGCCGTGCTCGCCGCAGAAATCCAGTAGCTCCTGGGTTTCCGCAATGCCGCCAATCAGTGAGCCCGCCACCGACTTGCGCCCCATCACCAGGGAAGAGCTGTCGAGGACCGGGTCGAGCTCGCCCAGATAGCCGACCAGAACCAGAGTACCGTCATGGCGCAGCGTCGGAATGTAGGGGTTGAGGTCGTGAGCGTAGGGCACGGTATCGATGATCAGCTCGAAGCGGCCATTCACTGCAGCCATGGCATCGCTATCCGTGGACAACACAATATGATCGGCGCCCAGGCGCCGGGCGTCCGCTTCCTTGTCGCGAGAACGGGTAAACAGCGTAACCTCCGCACCCAGGCTCCTGGCCAGCTTCAACGCCATATGCCCCAAGCCGCCCAGACCGACCACCGCCACCCGGCTGCCCTTGCCCACTCGCCAATGCCGCAACGGCGACCAGGTGGTGATGCCAGCACACAGCAGCGGCGCAGCCCCCGCCAGATCCAGCCCCTCTGGAACCCTGAGTACGAATTTCTCGGAAACCACGATGCGTTGCGAGTAACCACCGTAAGTGGGCTTCTGATCATGGCGGTCGACGCCGTTATAGGTCAGCGTCGGAAAGGCTTCACAATATTGCTCCAGGCCCTCGGCGCACGCCGCGCAATGCTGGCAAGAATCCACCATGCACCCTACGCCCACCTTGTCGCCTGCCTTGAAACGGGCGACGTTCTTGCCAACCTCGACCACCTGGCCGATGATTTCATGACCAGGCACCACCGGATACATACTGTTGTGCCAGTCGTTGCGCGCCTGGTGAAGATCCGAATGGCAGACACCGCAGTAGAGGATCTCGATGACGACATCGTCGGGCCGCGGCGCGCGGCGCTCGAAACGGAACGGGGCCAGCGCCTCAGTAGCTGATTGTGCGGCATATCCCAAGACTTTCATGCTGGACCTCCATCCGTATATCGGCAACAGTGACTCGCACAGCCTAGCACTTTTCACCGAGTGTTGCCGAGGCTGCACCGGGAAGTAAAAATCTTTGCTTATCCGGCAGAAAAGGGCACCATGCGCCATGATCGGTTTCAAGTTAACGGGAACAGTGCATTCGTGAGCGAGTATCAATACTATGAATTCGCGGCTATCGACAGGCCGCTGAGCCAACAGGAAATGACAGAGCTGCGCGCCGTTTCCAGTCGCGCCAGGATCACGCCTGTGAGTTTCGTCAACCATTATGAATGGGGCGACCTCAAGGCCGAGCCCAGGGACTGGATGCGGCGCTATTTCGACGCCTTTGTCTACTTCGCCGACTGGTGTAATTGCTGGCTGGCACTGCGGCTGCCGAAGGCGCTGTTTCGCAGGGACGAGCTGCAGCTCTATGCGCTGGAACACTCCCTGTTAATCGATGCCACCAAGGAGCACTGGGTTCTTCATTGGACGCTGGACGACAGCGAGAACTATGATCGCTTCGCCACAGAGGACGGCCGTGGCTGGATGGGCTATCTTTCACCACTGCGGGAAGAACTGCTGCGCGGCGACTTGAGACCGCTGTATCTCGGCTGGCTGGCGGGTGCTCGCACACTGGCAGGAGATAAGCTGGAGCCACCCGTGCCACAGGGCCTGGCAAAGCTATCCAGCGCACAGCAAGCATTGGCACAATTCCTGGAAATCGATCCCGATCTTCTGGCCGCAGCCAGCGCCCATGATGCCAGCCCGCCCCTCACGGACGACGCCGCCAATATCGACACCTGGCTGCACACCTGGTCCAGCGATGATTTGAAAGCCGTGGTCAGGAATATCGCTTCCGGCAAAGGGCAGGAAGTGGAGAGGCAAGTCAGGTCGAAATATGCAATCTGGTTGCGATCACAATCTTCTCTTTCGTCGACGACCGCAACCCGACGCACCGTGGCAGAGCTTCTTGAGGTGGCCGACCAGGCCGCGGCGGCGCGAAGAAAATCCGAAGCAATGGCGCGCAAGCAACAGGAAAATGCTCTACGCCAGCAACGCGAACGTCACTTGCGCCAGATGATGGCCCAGGCTCAGACACAGTGGAAAGCCGCCAATGCCCAGGCCAGCCGAGGTGTGGCCTCCGGTTATGATCAGGCCGTGAGACTACTGAGCGATCTGGCCGAAGGTTACACTCTCACTGCCAGCCGCGCCGAATTTGACGTCGAGCTGCAACGCTTTGTCGCCCCTCATGCCAAACGCAAAGCTCTGCTGCAACGCTTGATAAACGCGGGTTTGTGGCCGAGATAACTCACAGGAGATTCCCGCTCCCCATGGCAAACGCCCTGCGTTGTTACGAGGGTTGCCACAGCGGGTTTGTGGTGTGTGATGACTGAGCAGGATAACCAAAGCGAACTCCATCGACTGCGAGCCGAGAACAGGCGACTGAGGGACTTGCTGGAGTCTCACGGCATCGATTGGCGGCCAGCCAGGCCCACCGATGCCATCGCCACGTCTTCATTGACTACACACCAAAAAGTGGCGCTATTTCGCCGGTTGTTTCAAGGCCGAACGGACGTTTATCCCATCCGCTGGGAGAACAGGTCTGGTAAGAGCGGCTACACCCCGGCCTGTGCCAATGAATGGAAAGCAGGAGTCTGTGAAAAGCCACGCATAAAATGCTCGGATTGCACCAGACGACGATTGATACCGGTGACAGACCAGACGATTTATGATCACTTGACCGGGCAACATACGATTGGCGTCTACCCTCTGTTGGAAGGCGATAGCTGCCATTTTCTGGCAGTGGATTTCGACAAAGCCGATTGGCGTGAAGATGCGCAGGCTTTTGTTCAGTCCTGCCGAGAACTGGACGTGCCGGTTGCACTCGAAGTTTCTCGGTCGGGCAATGGTGCTCATGCCTGGATTTTCTTCGCCAGCCGCGTCCCAGCACGGGAGGCACGCCAGCTGGGTACCGCGCTTATCAGCCACACCTGCTCCCGGACACGACAACTTGAACTCACCTCCTACGACCGCTTGTTTCCGAATCAGGATACCCTGCCCAAGGGCGGCTTTGGCAATCTGATTGCGCTTCCTCTGCAAAAATTTCCCAGGCAACGGGGTGGCAGCATTTTCGTTGACGACGCGCTGCAGCCATTTCCCGATCAATGGACTTTTCTGGCATCGATCCGACCCATGAAACCAGGTGATATCGAATCGGTGATTCTGAAAGCCACAGGCGGCTCCCATCCCTTGGATGTAAACTTTGTCACAGAGGAAGACCTTGCTGAACCTTGGCTAACCTCCTTTATTTCGAGAAAGCCCAGCTTCCGCAGGTGTTGGCAAACCGTCTGATTCGTCTCGCCGCCTTCCAGAATCCTGAGTTTTATCAGGCACAGGCCATGCGCTTGCCGGTGTGGAATAAGCCGCGCTTGATCGGCTGTGCCGAGAACTATCCCCACCATATCGCCCTGCCCCGCGGCTGCCTGGACGCCGCTCGTAAACTTCTGGACGATAATGAGATTCGTTGTGACCTGAACGATGAACGCTTTTATGGGCAGGCTGTGGAGGTGAAATTCACTGGTAGGTTACGTCATGACCAGGAACAAGCTGTCTCTGCAATGCTTCGTCACGACACGGGTATTCTCTGTGCACCGACCGCTTTCGGCAAAACCGTAATAGCTGCTGAATTGATTGCCCGGCGCCAAGTTAACACCTTGATTTTGGTGCATCGCACCGATTTACTCAGGCAGTGGAAAGAAAGGTTGCAAACTTTCCTGACGAGCGAAAAGAACACCATTGGCCTTGTTGGCGGGGGAAAATCCAAACCTACCAGCCACATCGACATCGCCGTAATGCAATCGCTCTCGCGAAAAGGTGAAATCAACCCGCTTGTCGAGAACTACGGACAAGTCATCGTGGACGAATGCCACCACATCGGCGCGGCCTCCTTCGACGCCATCCTGCGGCGCGCGAAGGCGAAGTACGTGCTCGGTCTGACGGCAACACCGATTCGCCGTGACGGCCAGCAACCCGTCATCTTCATGCAGTGCGGGCCGATCCGGCACAAGGCTGCGCCACCTGCCGAGGCGCCGCACGATCTGGCGGTGACGCCGCAGTTCATCGAATCGCCGATTACACTGCCGCCGGACGCAGGCATTCAAGATGTATTCCGGCATCTGGCGCAAGACCCGGCCCGCACTGCCGCGATCAACGACGGCCCGATGAAGTGACCGGACCGCGCCAACCGTTCCAGCAACGGACGCGCCGCCGGAATCAGCCCTTCGGCCTTGACGAGGCCATCCGCAGGCCCCATCGGGATGAAACGCCTCACTGTTGCTGGTGGGAACCGCCACAGTTTGAAACTTTGCTTTGCTCGTCATGCTGAGCAAAAATACTCAGCATGACGAGCAAAGCAAAAGCCTCCTATCAGCGCCCCCAGGCCGCCGTGCTGGCCACGCGGCTGCCCGAGCCGCGCCGCGTTCGCCAGATGCGCGCGGCCTTCGGTTTCAGCGTGGACGAGTTCCTGTTCTACGGCGGCTATCCCGGCGCCGCGCCGCTGATCGACGAACCGCAGCGCTACGTCATCGACAGCCTGATCGAAACCTCCATCGCCCGCGACGTGCTGCTGCTCACGCGCGTGGATAAGCCGGCGCGGCGGCGGCTGTTCGAACTGGCCTGCCGCTATTCCGGGCAAGTCTTGTCCTACACCAAGATGCTGGGCCAGCTACAGGATGCCGGCAACACGGTGACGCTGGCGGGCGAGTGCGCGTTGCACTACTGGCGCGAGGGCAACAAGGAAGTGGGTTTCATCGTCAAGATGGGGCGCTGGCTCACCGCCATCGAGGTCAAGAGTGGCCGTGCGCCGCTGGCACATTCGGGCACGGCGGCCTTCGCAAAAGCGCACAAACCGCAACGGACCTTGCTGGTGGGCGGTGACGGTATCGCACTGGAGGACTTCCTAACGCAACCGGTGGCGCATTGGGCGGGGGCGGGTCATGGCTGAAACACCCGCGAGGAACACCGCCCGATGATGCGTTCGGCAGAGGATTTGCTGCAAGAACTGTGCTCGCTGGACGAGTCGCACCGTATCGAGGCCAAACGAGCCTCGCAGATCGACCGTTCCGTCATGGAAACCGTCTGCGCCTTTGCCAACGAACCTGGCCTGGGCGGTGGCTACCTGCTGCTGGGCGTGACAGCTGATCCGAACGATTTCTTCGACAATGCCTATATCGTTGAAGGCATCGACAACCCGGACAAGATCCAGTCCGATCTGGTCAGCCAGTGCGCCAGCGTGTTCAACCGGCCACTGCGCCCGCGCGTGGCGGTGGAGGCTTTGCAAGGAAGGACCGTCATCGTCGTTTACGTGCCGGAGGCCCCCGCAACCGACAAGCCGCTTTACCTGACTCGGCTGGGCCTGCCGCGCGGGGCGTTCCGCCGCGTCGGACCCACCGATCAGGAAAGCACTGAAGACGACCTGATCGCACTGTATTCCGGCCATCAGACCGATACCTATGATGGCGCCGTGCTGGCGGATGCCGATCTGTCCGACATCGACCCGCAGGCCATCGATGAGTACCGCCAGTTGCGTCGGCACATCAACCCCGACGCCGAAGAACTGGCCTGGTCCGGCCCCGACCTGCTGCGTTCGCTTGGCTGCGCCAGGCTTGAGGATGGCCAGCTCAAGCCCACCGTCGCCGGCATTTTGCTGTTCGGTAGCGTCATGGCGCTGCGCCGTGGTTTCCCGATGATGCGCATCGACTACATCCGCGTGCCGGGACGGCAATGGGTGGAAAACCCTGATCACCGCTTCGACACCCTGGAAATCCGCGCGCCGCTGTTTGTCGCCATTCGCCGCGCCAGCAACGCCGTGCGCGACGAACTGATGCAAACCTTCAATCTGCCTGAAGGCGCACTGGCGCGTGAAGACGAGCCCGCCCTGCCGATGCGGGTGATTCGCGAAGCCATCGTCAACGCCGTGATGCACCGCAGCTACCGCATCCACGGCGCCATCCAGATCATTCGCTATGCCAATCGTCTGGAAATCCGCAACCCCGGCCACTCCATCAAGGCAGAGGAACAGTTGGGCGAGCCGGGATCGGAAACGCGCAACCCGCGCATTGCAGCCGTGCTGCACGAAGTCAACATTGCCGAAACCAAGGGCAGCGGCATTCGCGCCATGCGCGAGCTGATGCTGGCCAATGACTTGTTGCCGCCCACCTTTGAATCGTCGCGGCGGCCAGATCAGTTTGTCGCCACCTTCCTGTTCCACCATTTCCTCGGGCCGGATGACCTGGACTGGTTGCGCCGCCTCACGCGCATTTCCCTCAGCGACGAAGAAGCCCGTGCGCTGGTGTTCGTGCGGGAGCTCGGCGCCATCGACAATGCCGCCTACCGCGCCATCAACCGCACCGATACGCTTGATGCCTCCGCCCATCTGCGGCGCTTGCGCGACCAGGGTTTGATCAGAATGAAAGGCGCGGGCAGCCGCACCTACTATGTGCCTGGCGAGGCCTTTGAAGCCGCTCAAACCACCGTGGCGCAGGGCAATGAGAACCAGCCTGTGCAGGATAGTCACCAGCCCCCGCAGGATAGTCACCAGCCCCTGGTGACTATCCCGGCCGAACTGCAAGCCCGCATCCCGCCTGCTGGCACCAAGCCGCGCCGGGAAGTGCTGCGCGCACTGCTGATCGACCTGTGCCGCTGGCGAGCCATGAGCGCCCGCGATCTGGCGGCCATTCTGCACCGCAAGGACCACAAGCCCCTCGTGCGCGATTACCTCAGCCCCATGGTGGCCGAAGGCCTGCTGGCCTACACCATCCCCGAGATGGAAAACCACCCCGAGCAGCGCTACACCCTGCCTGCCCCGGTCACCGAAACAGACCCACAGCATTCAGAGACGCCATCACCATGAAAAAAATCGCCGCCGCCAGCCCCCAGGCCCAATCCGCCGATCTGGTGGCGGGCAACATCGAACAGCTCAAGACGCTGTTCCCGGAACTGATCACCGAGGGCGCGAACGGCGTGGCGGTGAACGTGGACGTGCTCAAGGCCCTGGTGGGCGATGCCAGCGTGACCAATGCCGATGAAAAGTACGGCCTCAACTGGCGCTCACGCCCAGCACGGGCACGCTGTGCCCTTGCTCGGAAGAAAGCGTGGGCTGGGGCACCACTCTGGCGCATCCGAGCACGGTGGCCTTCGCGCAAGCGTACAAACCGCAGTGGACTTTTGACGGCATCGCACTGGAGGGCTTCCTGACCCAGCCGGTGGCGCATTGGGCGGGGGCAGGCCATGCCTGACGCGTGTGGCTTTGCTGTTATTCGTCGGGCGAGAAGACGGGTACGGCGTGGAACCGGCGACCCATTTTTTAGTCGTGCCAAACTCACCCGAAGGACAAATCATGACTCTGATACACCGCATTAGCGGTATGGTGATCACCTTGGAAATGCGAGACTGACAATGACAATCCTCGTCTACGGCGAGCAAGCTATCCGTACCCACGAGAACCAGATGCTCCACGCATTCCTGCATCGTCTGGAGCCGCGGTGGGGAACCAGTACCGACTGGATCATCGTCATCGCCAACGCATTGTGGAATGGTGCCGAGATCGACTTGGTCTGTATCCTCCCGTCGGCAATCCTCGTCGCCGATTTCAAGAGCCATTGCGGCAAACTGACTGGAACCGAAAACGGCCCATGGCAGGCCGATGGCGTATTGGTCAAGGGCGGACGCAAAGACAATCCCTATCAACAACTGCGCGACAACAAGTTTTCTGCCCTGAACTGGCTTCAATCCAAGTCTCTCCTTTCGGGCCGCAATCTTGGACACATCTCAGCCGGTGTTGTGTTTGGCGAAAGGGTCGATGACCACTTGGATTTGTCGCCCAAGGTTCGGTCATGGTTCTACCCGACCGATTTGGATAACTGCGCAGCCCTTCTGGGTCGCCTCGCTTCCCCCGAACTGCTTATTGATCGGAAGGAGGCACTTGACATCGTTCATCGACTGGGCGTCCGACCAATCGAGTGGACATACAGGCGCCCACAGGTGCGCGATCTCGATCAGCCGCCAGCCATGCCGCAGGCACCCACACCCCTCACCGGGCACCAGCGCGATGCGCTCCAGGCATTATCCAGTTTCGCCAACTCAGATGAACTGATCACGTTCTCTGTTCTTGGCATGACCTCGACGGGCAAAACGCGCCTTTTGATCGAGGCTGCTTCCGAAATCGAGAAGGCCGGCAAGACGCCCATCATCCTGTCACCCAATGGCCGCTTGGCCATGCATGCTCCAGTGGAAGCCGAAAGCATCTACGCCCACCTCTACGCCGGCAATGAAAACAAGGAAAAGGAAGAAGCCGCCTCCGAGGAAAAAGGGGAACTGGATGTCATCCCTTTGCGCCTCTGTACCGACGACAAGGATTGCATCTACCTGTTGGATGATGCGCACCTGCTGGGAAACTCCCAATTCACCACACCTGACGGCAAGCAGTACGGCTCAGGCCACCTGCTTGATGATTTCCACGCCTTCACGGAATTGGGGAAAAGCTCCCGCAAGGCTATCTTCTTCGGCGACCCCTACCAGATCCAACGCTCGGGCGACGACGACTCCGCTCTGCTTGGAGCGTTCCAGAAAAAACGGGAACTGAAGCACCAGTCCCTGGAACTCAACCAAGTGCTCGACACAACCGGCGGCTCCGCCAAGCTGGCCAATGCAGAGCGCCTCGTAAAGGCCATCCGCTCGGAACGATTCGCGGAACTGGAATTGCTGAAGGACGAAAGCTTCCGACAAGCCGATGGGAGAGCGGCGGCCACAGAGATGCTGGACCGGTATAGGTCCGATCCATTCTCTGTCTGGTACCTCGCGGAGACCCACGCCAAAGTGAATGTACTAACGAAGTGGGTACGCGAACGATTGCACGGCACGAAATTCATCGCAAGCCTGATGGTGGGTGACTTGCTGGAAATCTACGTGACTCCGGCCAGCAAGAGCGCGGATAGCAACAATCTCTTTGATTCGTTCGCCCCATCTGGAAGTCGCCGATCAACAGCTTCGGTTGGTGATAGAAAACCATACGAACAATCACTCAAGGGGCGCGACAACCCGATCAGATTTCATTCCATTCCTTGCGATTTGTCAGACACGGAACGACGCTCGTTGGATCTGCTGGAGGACTTCCTGATCGCGGAAAGGCCAGAACTGAGCGCGGATACTTCGATTGCGGAACGGGTCCTTCGAGCATCACGAGAACGCATTGATCCGAAAAAATTGCCTAGGAAGTTGAAGAAGCTCAACAAGGATGTGTTTACTGACGAATGGATACGTGATAACCGGCCATTGATCCTTGCTCAGTCAGTTAGCAATGGCACATTTTCCAAGTTTAGAAATCAACAGCAATCCAAAGACCCAACATCTGCCTTCAAGAATCTTATTGAACTAGCGAAGCAGCAGGATCCGCCTATGCCGCCATTTGCTTACGTGCGATATGGCTATGCCTCCACGGTCCACCATGCCCAAGGTATGTCCCAGTCGATTTGCTACGTCAACTGCGACCATGCAGCCGGCCGCCATTCGGAGGGCTTCTTCCGCTGGTTGTATTCGGCATTCACCGTGGCCGAGCGCGAATTGGTGCTGCTCAATTTCACCGATATCCATTCGTTCGACTCAGCAGTTTGGAATGCGAACGCAGTCGCGGTGGCCTCGAACATTCCGGTCGGTGCGGGATGGTCTTTCCAGCCCAATGGCATCGCTTCGGAGAAAGACCAGCAACGCAGCCTGCCGCCGGGGCTGGAACAGTCCAAGGACGTCCTCAAGTCAGTCGCCATTTGGCTACGCATTGCCAATGCAGTGGAGGCGTCAGGTTGGCAGGTGGCAAAGGTTGCCTGCCATCCCTATCAAGAGCAATACGATCTTGTCAGCCCGCAGGGTGAGCAATCCAGGCTGCGCATTGCGTACAACGATAAGAATGTCATTACCGCCATGCACATCAATGATTCGGTGCATTGGTCGTTGCTCGCCGACCTAGCCTCGGGATGTCTGGAGGCCAATGAGTACTCGCCGGAAGCCGAGGGCTTGCTGCGTTCCGCCCGATCGCGGCTGGGGCGTAGTGGCTGGAAGATCGTTTCGGCGATCGAGACCGCCTATCGCCTGCACATTACTGTCGCGCATGGCTATGATGAGCGTGTTTCCGTCGAGATAAACTTCGACAAACAGGGTCTGGTTTCCAGCGTGCGTCCACTTCATATCAGTGATCTCGGGCTACTCGCCGAAATCAAAGAGGCGTTGCTGTGAATTGGCAGGATATTCAAAATTTACGAAAGACAGGACAACTGAAAGAAGCCCGCGAGGCGGCGTTGCGCATCCTTGCCGATGATCCGAGGGACTTTAAGACAAAATCGGAGCTCGAATGGGTTCTGTATGGGTTCATAAAGCGTGCCGTTGAGAGGATGGAGGCCGCTTCGGAGGCCAATGAACAGATTGACAGGAATGATATTAACGAAGCCACGAACCGGATGGTTGAGTTTTACAAGTTAAGCCCACAAGTTCCCGGATGGGCTTGCTCGAAAATTCTCTGGCAACTGAGCAAGGTTGGTCAGCATATCCCGAGATTCCTTGGATTCGTTCGATGGGTTGGCTTGAAAGGAATGGGCTCTGAGGATTGGAATCCAACCTCTTTTCAGGAGACTACGCTTCAACCGGTAACACTGGTCGTTGCTCGGGCGCTGTGTAAATGGATCAAAGCCCACCCTGATGCCTCAGTAAAAGACATGGCCTTCGCCTTGGAATGGGCCGAAGAAGTCCGATCAAGAACTCACAAAAAAGACACATTGTGGTTGCGCTGGGATATGGCGATCCTCCTGCGCCAGATGGGCGACTTCCAACGTGCTACCGAACTCTTGACCAGCGTTATCAAGGAAAAGCGGAATGAATTCTGGGTTTGGGCGGAAGCCGGAAGGTTGTACCAGTCGGAACAGCCCGAGTTGGCTTTGTCCTGCTTTTGCCGCGCGCTGGAATGCCCAGCAGAATCCAAGTTCTTGGTAAAGGCGCATCGCGAATTGGCTGAGTTGCTGGCTGAACAAGAGGAATACGCTCAGGCCAGCAGGGAAGTTGCCGTCACTATCGATATCCGCCAAGCCGAAGGATGGCCGATCGGACGGGAGATGGAAGCGCTGATCGCCAGTTCATGGTACGACCCGTCTGCGGACAGGGCCGAAGATCCGAAAGCGTTCTATGCCCGTCATTCGGCTGCGGCGCTGGCGCTCTGCTTTGATGTCGTCGAAACGAAGGCCGCAAGCTATCTTGGCTTATTGATTCCGCATACCCCAAAAGAGCCACGTCCTGGGTGGAAACCGAAGCCCTTGCCACGGTTCGCCATCAAGGATGGGCAAGGCAAGGCTTGGAGCCTGATCGGTTCGGGGATGAAAAAGCTCAAGTTTGAGGTTGGGGCACCAGTGACGGTCGTGATTGGACGACAGCATGGCGAGAACAGGGAAACCATCGTCCATGTTTCCGCCAGGCAAGGAGGAAAACATTGGGATTGCCTGGAATTGGGAGTGGGGGTAGTCGTGCGCGAAGCCTCCGATGAGAAACCATTGAAGGTTTTCATCGCCGGCACAGGCAATGAATTGGGTATTGAAAACCCCTCTGCCAAGTCCCTTCGTGTTGGCGATGGTGTCCGACTCGGCATAGCTCGCAATCCCAAGAATGATCGACTGGACGCATTTACGGTGGAGCGAGGCGACCTGCCCGAAAGTGACGTAAAGTATGTCCAAGGGCAGCTTCGCAGGAATCAAAAAGGATTCGCCTTCGTAGATGATGCTTTCGTGGCTCCGCATCTCGTTGAAACAGTTGCGTCCGATGTGGACGAGGTGAATGCGCTGGCTGTTTTTGCAAAACATCCGAAGAAGGGCGAGCTCACTTGGCGAGTCATCAAATTGAGTGAGGCTTGAGCACTTACAGCCAGGAAAATGTAGAAACTTTCCAAATGGATGGCAATGAAGTTGAATCGCTGCGCGCCGAAATCGCCCGCCTGACGGCGCTGCTGGACGATCATGGCGTCGCGTGGCGCTTGCCATCCAAACCTGTCTCGCCGCCAGTCGCCGAACCAGCACACCTCACCACCGACGAAAAGGTCACGCTATTCCGCAAGCTGTTTCGCGGTCGCACGGATGTGTACCCGACCCGATGGGAGGGCAAGACCAGCGGCAAGTCCGGTTATGCGCCCGCCTGCGCCAACGAATGGCGCGCTGGCGTCTGCGAGAAGCCGCGCATCAAGTGCGGCGACTGCATCCATCGCGTCTTGCTGCCACTGACCGACGCGGTCATCTACAAGCATCTGGCCGGAGAGCACACGGTTGGGGTCTATCCCCTGCTGGAAGACGACACCTGCCACTTTCTTGCCGTCGATTTCGACGAGGCCGAGTGGCGCGACGACGCTCGCGCCTTCATCCAATCCTGCGATGAACTGGGCGTGTCGGCAGCACTGGAGATTTCCCGTTCTGGCCAGGGCGCGCATGCCTGGATTTTCTTCGCCAGCGCGGTATTGGCACGCGATGCGCGTCGTTTGGGTTCGGCCATCATCAGCCACGCCTGTTCGCGCACCCGGCAATTGAAGCTGACGTCCTACGACCGTCTTTTTCCCAATCAGGACACGATGCCCAAGGGCGGCTTCGGCAACCTGATCGCCCTGCCTTTGCAGAAGAAGCCACGCGCGGATGGGTTCAGTGTGTTCGTGGATGCCTATCTGCAACCGTACCCCGATCAGTGGGGATTTCTTGCATCCATCACGCCGATGCCTGCCCACGACATCAAGCCCACCATCCTGAGGGCAACGGGCGGGGTGCATCCGCTGGATGTGACCTTCATCGACGATGAGGATTTGGCTACGCCGTGGAAACGGCTCGATGCTACTGCCAAGAGATTGACCGGGCAAATGCCAGCCACCTTGACCGTGACGCTGGCCAATCAGGTTTATTTCGAGAAATCGCAACTGCCGCAGGCACTGGCGAACCGCCTGATCCGGCTGGCAGCTTTCCAGAATCCGGCGTTCTATCAGGCGCAAGCGATGCGGATGTCGGTGTGGGACAAGCCCCGCGTCATTGGCTGCGCCGAAAACTATCCGCAGCACATTGCGCTGCCACGCGGCTGCTTCGATGCCGCTGCCGAACTGTTGGCGGACAACGGCATTCGCCTCGACCGGCGCGACGAGCGCAATGCCGGAGAACCCATTGCCGTTGATTTCGTTGGAACATTGCGTCCGGATCAGGAAACCGCCGTGGCGGCAATGCTGCGGCACGATACCGGTGTGCTGTGCGCGCCGACGGCTTTTGGCAAGACAGTGACGGCGGCGGCCATCATCGCCCGGCGCGGCGTGAATGCCCTGATACTGGTGCACCGCACGGAACTGCTCAAACAGTGGCAGGAACGGCTCGCCACATTTCTCTGCGCGGACAAAGGCGTGGTGGGTGTTATCGGTGGCGGCAAAGCCAAACCCACCGGCAAGATCGACATCGCCGTGATGCAATCGCTCTCGCGAAAAGGTGAAATCAACCAGCTTGTCGAGGACTACGGGCAAGTCATCGTGGACGAATGCCACCACATCAGCGCGGTATCCTTCGATGCTATCCTGCGGCGCATGAAGGCGAAATACGTGCTCGGTTTGACAGCGACGCCGATCCGCCGCGACGGCCAGCAGCCCATCATCTTCATGCAGTGCGGGCCGATCCGGCACAAGGCGGCACAACCTGTCGAAGCGCCACACGATCTGGCCGTAACGCCGCAGCTCATCGAGTCACCGATTGCGCTGCCGCCGGATACGGGTATCCAGGACGTGTTCCGGCATCTGGCACAAGATCAGGTCCGCACTGCCGCCATTGCCCTCGCGATCACTGACGCCTTCCAGCAAGGCCGCAAGGTGTTGGTGCTGACCGAGCGCACCGAGCACATCAATGCCATTTGCGCCGCGTTGGCAGACGGAGTTTCAGAGCCGTTCACGCTGCATGGGCGGATGTCGAAGAAGCAGCGCGCCACGCTGATCATTGCGCTCAATGCCCTTCCGCCCGACGCGCCGCGCGTATTGCTGGCCACCGGCAAGCTGGTCGGCGAGGGCTTCGATCATCCGCCGCTGGACACGCTGGTACTGGCGATGCCCGTATCGTGGAAGGGTACGCTCCAGCAGTACGCCGGTCGCCTGCACCGGGAACACGCCAGCAAGAACGACGTGCGCATCATCGACTTCGTGGACACTGGGCATCCGGCTTTGCTGCGGATGTGGGGCAAGCGCCAGCGTGGCTATCGAGCCATGGGCTATCGCATCGAGGGAAGGCAATGACGATCACGAATAACAAAATGCCTATCAACCTCCACGACCTGCTACGCCAACGCACGGTCGAAGGCGAGCGCATCGAATACAAGGCTGGATGGAACCCGGATGCGGTCATCCGCACCCTGTGCGCCTTCGCCAACGACTTCGAGAACCTGGGCGGCGGCTATGTGGTGATCGGGCAGGACTGCGATGCCACCGGCCAGCCTGTGTTTCCGCCGGTCGGCCTGCCCGACAACCAGATCGACAAAATCCAGCGCGAACTGCTGGCGCACTCTCAATTGATCCAGCCGCCGTATTTCCCTGTGTTGAGTATCGAGAAAGTAGAAGGCCGCAACCTGATCGTGTTGCAAGCGCCGGGCGGACAGACGCGCCCCTACAAGGCACCGGAAGCGGTCACGGCCAGCAGGAAAACCTGGCGCTACTACATCCGCCGCTACAGCAGCACGGTCGAGGCCAAGGGTGACACCGAGCAGGAGTTGTTGAGCCTGGCAGCCAAGGTGCCGTTCGATGATCGCTTCAACCAGTTTGCGCGGGTGGATGATCTGTCCAAGCCTTTGATGCAAGCTTTCCTGGAAGAAGTCGGCAGTGCACTGGCAGAAGATGCGCCGGGGCTTTCCGTCGAGGTGCGGGCGGCGACCGCTATGACGAGAAAATCTTCAAGGGGCCACTGGCGCGAATGACGCGCGAAGCGCTGGGCTACATCCAGCGCAACTTTCTGCACGAAACCGTCATCAAGCACCCCGACCGGGCCGAGGCAACGCGGCTGTAGAATTTCCCCTATGCCGCCATCGAGGAGGCCGTGGTCAATGCGGTCTATCACCGCTCCTACGAGGAACGCGAGCCCATCGAGGTACGCATCAGCCACGATGAACTGGTGGTCGTCAGCTACCCTGGTCTGGATCGGTCAATCCGCATGGCAGACCTGAAGGCCGGCCGCGCCGTCAGCCGCCGCTACCGCAACCGGCGCATCGGCGAGTTCCTGAAGGAGTTGGAGATGACCGAGGGGCGCTCCACCGGCATCCCGAAAATCCTCAAGGAGATGACCGCCAACGGCTCGCCCGCGCCGCTGTTCGAGACGAGCGACGACCGGCTGCCGAGGCATCCGCTGGCGCTCGTTCCCACCGACACCGCGCAAGTTGGGACGCTGCTGGCGCGGGTTGAGGGTGAAATGACCCGGCAAGCTATTCAGGACGCACTGGGGCTGACACACCGGGAGCACTTCCGCAAAGTCTACCTGGTCCCCGCGCTGGAACTGGGCGTGATCGAGATGACCCAACCCGACAAGCCCAACAGCCGCAGCCAGCGTTACCGCCTGACGGCCAGCGGGCGACGGTGGCTGGAAGCGCAATCAGGCAGCGGTTCAATCTGAAATCAGCGGGCCTCGATCACCCCTCAACGCCGCTGCGCCAGCGCCGCCGCCAGCCCTGCCAGCACGTCGGCGATGCGGCCGACGGTCTCTGGCTCGGGCAGCGGCAGCTTGAGATGGGCCTGGCCGCTGCGTGGATCGCGCTGCACCCACGGGTGCTCCGCGCCTTCGCCCGGCGGACGGCTGGCCGCCGCCAGAGCATCCACCAGTTGCGCGCCGGCGCCGAGCAGGGCTACCCAGGGATCGTCGGGCGATGCCGTTGTCGATTCGGATATCGCGGCGGCGTGGACCGGGCGGGTGATCTCCTTTTCGATCTTTGGCGTGGCGGTGTCGGGCTGCGGATCGGGCGCTTCCGCCACTTCCACTGCTTCCTGTGCCTGACCTGCAACCGCCGCCATTTCCTCGTCCGCCGCAATCGGCTCGGCGGCCCCGGCCCCGCCCGTCACCGCCTCGACTTCCTTCATGAAGCGGCTCAGGCGTGTGCCTTCCTCGATGGTGCCGCGGGCGACGAAGTTGACCACGCGGATCGGGCGTTGCTGGCCAAGGCGGTGGATGCGCGCCACGCGCTGTTCCAGCACCGCCGGGTTCCACGGCAGGTCGATGTTCACCAGCGTCGCGGCGCATTGCAGGTTGAGGCCGGTGCTGCCGGCGTCGGTGGCCAGGAACAGGCGGCAGCCCGGGTCGTCGCGGAAACGGTCGATCAGCGCCTGGCGCTTGGGCGACGGCACTCCGCCATGGAACAGCACATGACCCCAGCCACGCGCCTCGAAGCGGCGGATCAATACTTCGTGCATACGCAGCCACTGGCTGAATACCACGACTTTTTCATCCGGATCCGCAAGCAGTTCGTCGAGCAGCGCAGTCAGTTCGTCGGCTTTGACGCCGTGGTCGGTTTCCTGGTCGAGCAAGTAGCTGCTGTCGCAGGCCATGCGCATGTTCTGCAGCGCGCAGGTAAGGCGCCGCTGGTCGGATTCGGACAGGAAGCCGGTGTTGCGCCAGCGATGTACGACGCGCGCAGCGATCTGGGCGTTGTCCTCGTGCAGCGCCGCCTGCAATTCGGTCATCGGCACCAGCACCTGCTGGTCGGTGCGCGCGGGCAGTTGCGTCAGCACTTCGGATTTGCGGCGGCGGATCAGGATCGGCGCCAGCGTGTTGCCGATGCGGTCCAGCCCGGTGTAGCCGGTCACCCGGCCACTGTCGTCGCGCAGCGTGTGCTCGTGCATCAGCTTCCAGGTCGGACCGAGGCGGTGCTGGTCGACGAACTGCACGATGGAGATCAGTTCCTCCAGCTTGTTTTCCAGCGGCGTGCCGGTGAGCACGATGGCGTAGGGGCTGTCGATGCGCTTGATGGCGCGGGCGGCGAGGGTGTTCCAGTTCTTGACCCGCTGCGCCTCGTCGACGATCACCAGCTCCGGCGCCCAGTCCTGGATCAGATCCAGGTCGCTGCGCAGCTTCTCGTAGTTGGTGATCAGGCAGGACGCACCGTTCTGGGTGCCGCTCCGGGCATCGCTTGCGAACAGCGCGCGCCGTGCCGTGCGCCCGCCTTCGAGCACCTGCGCCTCGCGCCCGGCGAAGCGCGCGATCTCGCGCTGCCACTGGTACTTGAGCGAAGTCGGGCAGATCACCAGCACCCGGCGTACGCCGAAATGGCGGGCGAAGATCTCGGTCGCGGCGATGGCCTGGATGGTCTTGCCCAGACCCATGTCGTCGCCGATCAGCGCGCGCCCGGCCGCCGCCGCGAACAGCGCGCCCTCGGCCTGGTACGGATACAGCGGCACCTTGACCAGTTTCGCCAGCGCCGGATCGACTGCACCCTGCGGGAAGGCCTTGGCCAGCACCTCGCGGCGGTGCTGCGCATCGCGCAGGCCGGCCAGGTGATTGCGCGCCGCCTCGTCGACGCGCAGTTCATGGGCACGCCTTGCGCACGACGCGGCCAGCCGCCGCACGGCTTCGGCGCAGCCGGCATCGAGCGGGCGGTGTCCGTCACTACCATCGGCGTCGATGCCGAAGTCACGGCCGGCCAGCTTCACCACCGCTGGCGGAGCATCGCTGCCCAGGCGCAGATGCAGGCTGCGCGGATGGCCCGGGTGCAGGTGCAGTTCGCTGTACGGCGGACGAAACCCGCGCCGCAACGCCGCCCTGGCGCCACGCTTGCGCTCCAGTCGCGCGAGCACGAACTCGATGTGCTTGCAGGTCCCCAGCTCGTTGGTGCGGAAATCCGCGCAGTCGCACAGGTTCTCACCCGGCGACAGGCCGCGGATATGCACCCGGTACGCGCCGCCGCTCTCGGGATTGCCCACCCGGAACTCGGAGAACAGTGGCTCGTCGCCAAGATTCTTCAGCGTGAACGCCTGTTCCCGACCGAACTGGCGCCGCAGCGTGCGCTGCCAGTCCTCCGGGGCCATCCCCTCCGGCGCCTTGCGCGGCGACAGACGCGGTTCAGCTTTTTTCTTGCGCGGTTTTTTCGCGGCAGCGCGAGTCGTGAGTTTGGCGGTGGTGGAAGAACGGCTGGTTTTGGACATGGGGGTTGAGTACCGGCGGGATGTTGCTTTACAAGCGCATCAGTGTAGCAAGCTTTCAAGCGGATGCTGCATGAACAGCGGGTTCCGGCGGGATCGCATCAACGCCTGCCGGAGGCGCCCCACAATCGGATGTCGCAATGGAGATGGCCATGCCACTGGCACAACTGCAGCCGCTAACTTCCCGCGCCGACCACTCGCCGGCAGCGTTCAATCACTGCGCTCATCTGCCGCGCCGTGGCACGGCGAATGGGGTAGGCAGAGGCCCGCAGCTCGAAACTATCAGCCTCGGCCGCCATGCGCTCGATGGCTTCCCTGGCAAAGCGCTCCGGTACGCCCCCTTCCGAGGCCAAACGCTGCAGATGGTGGTATTCCACCCTGTCGCCCTCGCCGCAGACATCCATATGATGCTGGCCGCCAGGGCCATCGCTGAACGTCAGGTCAAAGACCGGCGCCAACCGCCAGCGGCGATCCTGTCCAAGCCGCCAGGCAAAATTCTTGGGATGATCGTCGCGGTTGTGGAACAGCACATTGAACACCGCTCGCGTATAGGCTTTTCTCACCTCGCGCTCGTCGCGGGTCAACAGCCGGGTGGCGCGCAGCAGAGTGGTGTAATCCGTGCTGCCCGGCAGGCGGAAATTCACTTGCATCAGTCCCGCCAGGCTGTGCACCGGCACCCTCAAGCCCTGCTCGCGGTCGAAACGCGCCACAGCGAAGGCAGCCAGGCCAGGCGACAGGTCAAAACAGGCGCTCTCTGGCATGTCCAGCCCGCAATCCCGCGCCAGATCGGCATAAAGCTGCTCGATGGCACACACTTCCTTGTGTTCGCCCTGGGCCTGGAATTTCACCAGCCAGGGCTCTCCCGGCGCATCACTGCGGGTGCTGATCCGGTTGTTTCGGACGTCATGCTGCACCAGCGCCTTGGGACGCGCGCCCTGCGGAGAACCGCCCACCAGCGCCAGTTCGCGCAACGCTTCCGTCGCTTCCCCCGCCAGTACCTGCTGGCTCTGCTGCGCCAGCGCCAGCAACGGCCAGTCCGGCTCGCTGGCATCAACGGCAACGGAAGGTACAAAGCGCAAGGCACCCAGCGCCCGGTCACCGATAAAACCCAACCGATCCAACGGGCCGGGGTGACGGACGCCCTGCTGGCGGAACAGCCTGTCCATCAGCAGCAGGCCCCAGCCATCGGGCAGACTATCGGCGATCAGGCCCGGCAAACGGTGCTGGAACGGCGGAAAATCGCCATAAGCCTGTGCGCGCAACCTCAGGTGCAGCGGCGACAACTCCAACCCCTGTGCCAGGGCATCGGCGGAGTACTCGAACAGCAGGGCCGCGCCGTCATCGGCCAAGGTACCCAGCGGCCAGTCCTCGCCCCAGCCACAGTAATGTACGACCAGCTTCTTCACCGGCGCGGCCTGCGCGGCGCCCGCTGCCGCCGGGCCTGTGCGGCTTGTTCCATCTCGGCGATGGACTGGCGCTTGAGCGCGAACAAGGGCTGCAACTCTTCCACCAGTCCCAGCGCCTGGGTCACGCGCACCAGGGTCTCAAGGGACGACCGACCGCTGTTTTCCAGTTTGCGCACCGCCCCCAGCGATAATCCCGCCATGGCGGCCAGTTCATGCTGCGGCAACGCCTGCGCCAACCTCTGGGCGCGCAAACGCTCACCCAGTTGTTGGAGGATTTCATCGACGGAGGCCAGTATAAAATTCATATATATGTACTTAAATGACATTTTTTCAAATTAAAAGACATTATAGTGTCTATTATTTTTGGTGTCTTGAATATTGTTTACTACAGGCACAGGTCGATCCGGGCAATGACGTTGCCGTTCTTATAAACATTGCGCAGACGGTGGGCACCAAGCACCAAATTTATTAGTAAAATAAAAAATAATTTAGTAAATATATTGACAGCTTATCTAGCCAAGCATAAAGTTGAAAACTCGCCCAGAAAATTTACTAAATTTTGAGGTTACACATGGATAGCGATGCTTTGATACATCTGGCACTGAACACCTTGTCCTGCCCACAAAAGGAACTGGCTGCACTCCTGGGTGTTTCACCCACCCAGATCAGCAAATGGAAGAAAGGTGAGCATATGTCTCAGGAAATGGAAGACAAGATTCGAGCAATTACCCAGATCGGTGACCGTGATGCCCGCTTTGTTCTTTGGTGTGGCTCGATCGAAACCGCCATCAAATGGGAACGGCTGATTCACTATCTTGCGGAATTGGCCAGGTATGGTGACGAAACCGGTTACGACACCGAGCCTCTGAACGATGATCTGGGACTTTTGTGCTGGAATACCTTTTATACGCTCAAGGAGATGGGAGTCGATATTCCGAAAGGGTTTCCCGAAGAACTGGAGATTATTCCAGATAGCCACGACGATGACGCCTGGGAGCTGGATATCGACGAAAATCCCTATTCCTCTCTGATTTATGCAATCTATAAATCACTGACGGATGTCTATGGGTTCTACGCCGCTTATGTAAGCGATTTGATGTTTGACGAAGATTTGGATCTGTACAGCACCCCTGCTGAAAATATTGAGCCCTGCCTGATGCTGCTTGCGGCCAGCAAGGTGGATGTGGAGGAGCGATTCGCAGAAAATATCCAGAAGTTCAGGCGTCAGACCATCAAAGACTACGAAGAATGGCTCACAATCGTCAAGAACAGGGCCTTTCGCGCAGGCATCCCCCTGCGAGCCGAGCTTCTTGATATGGTCTATGGTTCACACGACGAAATCGGTCATGAGGCAGAGGCCGAGAGCCTGGGTATCAATACCTCACGCATACATCCCGATATCTACATGAATGAATTATTGGTTGGGATGCGCATCATTCATCAAGTGTTGCCTGCCATCCTGAATAAGCTGGGAATTGAAGAAGAGTTTCAATTGGATCCCTCGGAACTTCAGCTGAACCGCAACCCGAGATGACAGCTTGGAGGTTAACCTAGACGTATCACTTCCCAATACAGAAACTCGAGAAAATCCGTCCAAGAAGATCATCCGTGGTGAATTCACCCGTGATTTCCCCAAGCTCCCGCTGAGCCAGACGCAGGTCTTCCGCCACCAGCTCACCCGCCCTGGCTTCCCGCAATTGGTGTTGGGCCTGAGCGAGCTTCTCCTTGGCCCGGTGCAGTGTATCCAGATGGCGGCGGCGAGCCATGAAGCTGCCTTCACCCGTGTTTTCGAAGCCCATGCAGTCCTTGAGGTGCTCTCTGAGCACGTCGAGCCCTTCCCCGGTCTTGGCGGAAATCAGCAATTTGGGGACATCCCCACCACCAAAGCCCACCGGCGGCTGATCCAGGCGGTCGATCTTGTTGAACACCAGGGTGACATTGTCCCGCTCAGGGAAGCGCTCGAAAAAGGCGGGCCAGATTTCCCGCACACCGATATGGGTGCCTTCGGTGGCATCCGCCAGAAACAGGATACGGTCGGCTTTTTCGATTTCCAGCCAGGCACGACGGATGCCTTCCTGCTCGACCGGGTCGGCGCTTTCGCGAATGCCTGCCGTGTCGACGAAGTGCAGCGGCATGCCGTCGAGGTTGATCGATTGGCGCAGCACGTCTCTGGTGGTGCCGGCAATATCGGTGACGATGGCGGTGTCACTGCCGGACAAGGCATTGAGCAGGCTCGATTTACCGGCGTTGGGTTTGCCGGCGATGACCACCGTCATGCCTTCGCTGAGCAGCAGGCCCTGGCGGGCACTTGCCAGAGTTTCCTCGAGGCTGGCGGCCAGGGCATCGAGCTGCTCCTGCACTTTGCCATCAGAGAGGAAGTCGATTTCCTCATCGGGAAAGTCGATGGCCGCCTCGATATAGATCCGCAGATGAATGAGGTCTTCCACCAGTTGATGAATGCGGCTGGAAAACTCTCCCTGCAGCGAGCGTATCGCGCTGCGCGCGGCCTGGCGGGTACTGGCGTCGATCAGGTCGGCGATAGCTTCGGCCTGGGCCAGGTCGATCTTGCCATTGAGGAATGCGCGTTGGCTGAACTCCCCGGGATTGGCCAGACGCGCGCCCAGTTCCAGGGTGCGCTGCAGCAGGGCGTCCATCACCACCGGACCACCGTGTCCCTGGAGTTCGATTACGTCTTCGCCGGTAAAGGAATGAGGTGCAGGAAAGTACAGCAGCAGGCCTTCGTCGATGGTGTCGCCCGCGCCATCGAGAAAGCGGGTGAAGCAGGCCTTGCGGGGCTCGGCACCCGCAGCACCGAGCATGTCGAGCAAGGGCATGAGGGCTGGCCCCGAGATCCGCACAATCCCCACCCCGCCCCTGCCGGGTGGGGTGGCAACGGCGGCGATGATATCGCCATCGCCAAATCCGGCGCGGCTCATGGCGGCGCCTCGCTCAGCCCTTGGCTTCGATCTTGCGGGTGATGTACCACTGCTGAGCGATGGACAACAGTGAGTTGACTGTCCAATAGAGCACCAGACCCGCGGGGAAGAACGCGAACAGGAAGGAGAAGGCTACCGGCATGATCTTCATCACCTTGGCCTGCATGGGATCGGGCGGCATGGGCTGCAGCAGTGTGGTGATATACATGCAGATACCGTTGAGCACCGGCAGCACGAAGTAGGGATCTTTCACCGAGAGGTCGGTAATCCACAGAATCCAGGGCGCCTGGCGCAATTCGACACTTTCAAACAGCACCCAATAGAGCGCGATGAACACCGGCATCTGTACCAGAATGGGCAGGCAGCCGCCGAGGGGGTTCACCTTCTCTTTCTTGTAGAACGCCATCATTTCCTGGGACAGCTTCTGGCGGTCGTCACCATAGAGATCCTTGAGGCGCGCCATTTCCGGCTGTAGCTTGCGCATCTTGGCCATCGACCTGTAGCTTGCCGCCGACAGCTGGAAGAACGCCAGCTTGATCAGTACGGTAAGCAGGATGATCGACCAGCCCCAGTTGCCCACCAGGCCGTGAATCAGCGTCATGACGTAGAAGATCGGCTTGGCTATCCACCACAGCCAGCCGTAGTCCACCGTCAGATCCAGATGGGGTGAAATTTCGGCGAGGCGATATTGATCCTTGGGACCGACGTAAAAGGCCGAGTCAAGCACCGCCGCCTGGCCCGGCGCCACCTCGACCGTCGGCGAGATGAAACCAAAGGCGTACAGGTCGCCCTGCGCCAGCTTGCGCAAGGTGAAACTGTTGTTGGCGGACTGATCGGGTATCCAGGCACTCAGGAAGTAGTGTTGCGCCATGGCCACCCAACCGCCGGTCTTGTCGGTCTTGAATTCGCTGTCGCGCAGATCCTTGAAAGACACTTTCTTGTAGTTGGTGTCCGGTGTCGTGATGGCCGCGCCAAGGAAGGGCTTCATGCCCACGCCGTCGCCCGCCGGGGGCTCGTGATCATCCCGTTGAATCTGCCCGAAGACGGCCGCCTGCCAGGTATTCTGGCCCTGGTTCTCGACGATGTAATCGACGTCGATCAGATAGTCGCCACGCCGCAGCACGAAGCGCTTGGTGATTTTCACATCCCCCTGATGCGCAACCAGATCGACACTGAGCTCGTCGGCGCCGGGCGCGAGGCGGAAGCTGTCGGCGGCGACGCTAAATTGCGCGCGCCCCTGGTTGGTATCCGTGCCGTCGCGGCCGATCAATCCACTTTGGGCGATATAGGTGTGGCCATTGGTGCGGTTGAGAATGACGGTGGGATCGGACCCCTCTTCGAGGGTGCGGGGGAATTTCAACAGCGCGGCACGCACGATGTCGCCGCCATAGGTGTCTATCACGATCTCGAGATTGTCCGTGGTCACCGTCACCAGGCGGCTCGCCGTCGGGGCGGTTTCCTCGGGTTCCTGAACAGCTGTCGAAGGAATGGCGCTAGCGCCAGCTCCCGGAGCAGGCATCTGGACACTGCCCTGGGCAACTTCCGGCACCACGATCTGATCGCTCGCCACCGGTGCCCTGGCAACATTGCGCTGCGCCTGAAAGTCGTTCCAGCGAATGAACAACAGAGCCAGCACGGCGACAATGGCGACGATGAGCAGGTTGCGTTGCCAATCCATAGGAGTGTCTCTTTATCTCAAGGGGTGATTTTCGGAGGAACCGGGTCACAACCGCCGGCATGAAACGGATGGCACTTGCCCAGACGCCGCAGCGTCAGCCAAACGCCCCGAAATAGGCCATGGGTCTCGATGGCTTCCTGGGCATAAGCGGAGCAACTGGGGTAAAAGCGGCAATTGGCGCCGAGAAAGGGGCTGATCGTCCAGCTATAGGCCTTGATCATGAACAGAACGAGTGCTTTCACCGTCTTTCCCCCGCGTATTTCGCCAGCTTGATCCAGGCCTCCCGCAGAAGGCGCGTCTGATCCGCGGGGGCAAGGGTATCAAAACCCTTGCGTACCAGAAAGACGATATCGAGGGAATTCAGGGAAGTGGCGCTGGTGCGGAAGGTTTCCCTGGCGACCCGTTTGGCGCGGTTGCGCGCTGTCGCCAGGCGAATATTCTTCTTCGAGACCACCAGGCCGAGCCTGGCCTGGCCATCGGGCATCTTCCGAGCCAGGATCAGATAGTACTTGTGGGAAACCTTGTGATTCGCCGCATCAAAAACACGCGAATAGTCTGCGGAATTGAGAAGCCTGCGGCCCCTGCCAAAAGATGCCACGGGCATGAGGTTTTCCCAAAGTCAGCCCCGAATCAGGCGGCCAGACGCTTGCGGCCTTTGGCGCGACGACGATTGATCACCTGGCGGCCATTGGCAGTGGCCATGCGGGCACGAAAGCCGTGGGCACGCTTGCGCTTGATGACACTGGGTTGGAATGTTCTTTTCATAACTGAAATACCTGTGAATGGGACTCTTTTCTAGGGCCACCCCTGGAAGGGGCCGGGATTTTAATCAAAAAACACCCGCATGGCAATCAAAAGCACCAACCCACAGCATGAAAACAGATTTTCCACAGGTTACCCTCAAGCACAACCAACCTGTGAATAAGTGTGGGGAAAACCCCGGTATTCTTGCTGAGCAGACGGTGGACAGCTGTGGACAACTTTTAGGGTTTTTTCAGGGGTGTGGATAAGCGCCCTATTCACCCACAGGGTCACCAGAGTCTATCCAGTGGTCGCCAAGCCTTCATCCCTGTCAAAAAACACATAAAATGTTTTTAAAGTCAAAACATTACAGAAACTGTCAACAGAACAGAGAGGCCTCTATAACAACAGTATTAGAATACATAACTACATAAAATATCGTTTAACAGAATTACTATAGATAAAAAATCGACTGATTAAATTTTCAGCAACATGCCCTATAATGTGCAGCCCTTTTTACAGCTGTTGAAAACATGGATTACCCGGAAACCTTTGATGTCATCGTGATCGGCGGCGGCCACGCTGGTACCGAGGCCTGTTTGGCGGCTGCCAGAATGGGCTGCAGAACCTTGCTGCTCACTCACAACATCGAAACGCTGGGGCAGATGTCCTGTAACCCCGCGATCGGGGGTATCGGCAAAAGCCATCTGGTCAAAGAGATCGATGCTCTGGGCGGCGCCATGGCCCGCGCGGCGGATCGCGGTGGCATTCAGTTCCGCGTTCTCAATGCCCGCAAGGGGCCGGCAGTGCGCGCCACGCGCGCCCAGGCAGATCGCGTGCTGTACAAAGCCGCGATTCGCGAGATTCTCGAGAACCAGCCCAATCTGCAGATCTTTCAGCAGGCTGTGGATGACCTGATCCTGGAGGGGGATCGGGTCGTGGGAGCCATCACCCAGATGGGATTGCGTTTTCGCGCCCCGGCCGTGGTGTTGACCGCAGGTACGTTTCTGGGCGGCAAGATTCACATTGGCCTGGAAAATCATTCCGGAGGCCGCGCCGGCGATCCCCCTGCTCTC